>Ga0187893_10001390_pt1 | contig 58396 bp, 54 predicted proteins | sample MA1701074metaG_FD_139574 | JGI IMG/M metagenome (GOLD analysis project Ga0187893, IMG submission 139574) | White microbial mat communities from a basaltic lava cave in the Kipuka Kanohina Cave System on the Island of Hawaii, USA - MA170107-4 metaG ...
ATCCCGCGGATCGGGAACCTGCGCAAACGCCTCCCAAAGCGAAATAACCTGTGACATGGCTTGGTCCTCCCTGACCAACGCCTTTATCGACCAACTCTAACCCAAAAATTGAAAGACCCTGTGCCCATAGCGACCCGGTGCCTTCCCACTTCCGCCGATGTAGAATCCCCGTGATGATCATCACCATCGACGGACCTGCCGGATCGGGCAAATCGACGGCCGCTCGCAAGCTCGCCGCCCGCCTGGAGATCGCCTATCTCGACACCGGGGCCATGTATCGAGCCGTGGCCTACGAGGGTCTGCGACAGGGGATCGATTTCAGCGACGAGCAGGCCGTCGTTGGCATCGCCCGTTCCATCAACCTGGACATCGATTGCGGCCCGACGCACACTCGCGTCCGCGTCAACGGCCACGACGTCAGCGAAGCGATCCGCACTATGGCCGTCAGCGCCGTGATATCACAGGTGGCCCGTCATCAGGAGGTCCGCAAGCTGCTCGTCGAGCAGCAGCGCCGAGTCGGCCAGTGGCTCGGATCATTCGTTACCGAGGGGCGCGATCAGGGAAGCGTGGTTTTTCCCGATGCGGACATGAAATTCGTTCTCGATGCCAACCTCCAGCGCCGGGCAGAGCGAAGATATCAGGAGCTAGTGGCGGACGGTGAGAACGTCAAAATTACAGATGTGATGGAAAACCTGGCCGCCCGCGATCGAGTGGACGCCAAACAGTGGGAACCTCTATTACAAGCTAGTAGTGCCGTAGTCATAGATACTACTGAGATGACGATTTCCGAAGTAGTTGATCATCTTCATAAGCGGCTCAAGGCAAAACCAAAGCGGGCGACGAAATGACCCCGCCAGTCCGAAAAGACCATCCCTAGAGGCGTTCCGCAGTCCGCAACAAGTCACTTCCCAAGGTGTACAAATGGGGTGGGCGGCTTGGAGTATGCGCGTGCGTTTGACCATTATGGGGAACGGGGATACCGTGGAACGCGGGGAAAGTGTGGTTTTTCTAGGACGTTCAAGCTCGTTCAGTACCAGGGAGGGTCCTGACCGCGTGTTCACGTCGTCCTCGTCCTTACATTGTTTCCTTGTCGAAGTTTGCGCTTTCCACCGATCGATGGGGTTCGTTGATGCCTAGCTTCAGCTACAAGGCAGTGAGCAACGCGGGAAAGCACGTCGCCGGTGTGTTGACGGCGGAGAACTACCTCGTCGCTTTGCGCATGCTCGATGAGCAGGCGCTCTACCCCATCCACGTGTCGGAAGGCGCGGAGAGCGGCACGCGCACCTTCGGGCGCAGGCGAAAAGTCAAGTCGTCGCACCTCACTACGTTTTACAGCCAGCTCGCCGACCTGCTCAAGGCGGGAGTGCCCATGATGCGCTCGTTGGACGTCTTGTCCGCTCAGGCTTCGCAAGGGTCCCTGGCCACGATGGTAAAGGAGCTGCGCGAAGACGTGGCCGGAGGTATGTCGCTGGGCGACGCCATGTCAAAGCATCCGCACGTCTTTTCGCCCTTGCACTCCTCCATGGTTCGCGCCGGCGAGCAGGGCGGGTTCCTGGAAGACGTGCTCGCGCGCATCGCGATCTTTTGCGAAAAGCAGGACGAGCTGCGCAACAAGGTGCTGGGGGCGATGATCTATCCGGCGATCCTGGTTGTCGCGGGCAGTGCGGTGGTGCTGCTGTTGCTGACAGTGGTGGTGCCCAAGCTGCGCGAGCATCTGCGCCCCGAGACGTTCAACGTTTTGACGACGGCGGTGTTCTGGGTTTGCGACGTGCTCCGCGATCACTGGATGGCCATCGTGATCCTCGCGTTCGCGATCCTTTTCGGGTTGGTGACTTGGGCGAAGTCGGAGACTGGTCGGCGGTTGTATGAGCGATTCAAGCTTCGTGCCCCTGTGATGGGCAAGATCGTGACCATGGTGGCTCTTTGCCGGTTCTGCCGGATTCTGGGCACGATGCTTAATAACGGCGTGCCCATCCTGCAGGCGCTCAAGATTTCCAAGGATTCAGCGGGCAACAGCATCCTCGCCAAGACGATCGAGGACGCTGGGGACAGCGTAAAGAAGGGGGCGGCCCTTTCCGCTCCCTTGCGGGAATCCGGACTGTTTCCGTTGATGATCGTGGACATGATCGCGGTGGCCGAGGAGAGCAACGATCTGGAAAAGGTGCTGGTGCAGATCGCGGACACCAATGAGGCACGCACGGCTCGATCCATTGAGTTGGGTGTGCGCGTTCTGGAACCGGTACTGTTGTTGATCATGGCGTTGGTGGTGTTTTGCATCGCAGTGGCGTTACTGTTGCCCATCCTGACGATGGGGACGGTGGTGCGATGACTAGAGGAATTGTCGATTTGCGATTTTCGATTGTCGATTGAAAACGGCGGCAATTTAGTTGACATGCAATGATCGATTGTTTGTTTGAGAGGAACAGTATTATGCGACGGAAGGTTTACCGAAGGCGATCGGCGTTTACGTTGATCGAAGTGTTGTTGGTGGCAGGCATTCTCGCGGTGCTTGCGGCGTTCATCGTGCCCAACCTGTTCGGGAAGGCAACCGAGGCAAAGATCGACCTCACTAAGGCCCAGATTCTTCGCAACGGGTTGATCGGCAAAGGTTTGGAGACCTACAAGTGGGACATGGGCAAGTACCCCGACACGGACGAGGGATTGGCGGCGCTCTTCCAGCCCAAGGAGAAGAACAAGGAGGACGAGCGCTACAAGGGTCCCTACATGGAAGGGGCTTTCGAGCAGCTTAAGGATCCGTGGGGACAGCCCTATGAATATCGCAGCCCCGGCGAAATCAATGAGGGATCCTATGATCTTTGGAGCAAGGGCCCGGACGGCAAGGACGATGGAGGCAAGGAGGGAAGCGACGACATCAAGAACTGGATTGAGAAATAGGGCACTGAAGTGGATTGCCGATTGCCGATTGCCAATTGCCAAATGAAAAACGCCCGATTGGGCTCACTCCCCATTGGCGATTGGAAATTGTCAATTGGCAATAACGATCACCAGAACTCCCGTGCCTTCACGCTTTTGGAAGTAACGCTCGTGATCGGGTTGCTGCTGGCCATCAGCGCCATCGTCATCCCCAACTTCATTGGGCAAATCGAGCGCGAGGAAATGCCCGGTTCCGGACGACAACTTCGATCTCTCCTAGCTTTGGTCCGGTCGAACGCGGCCTTCGACGGAAAGCGCTATCGAATCCGGATTCCCAAGGAGGATGAGAAAGAAGAGCTGGACGACGATCGACAGCCGCTGATCGAGCGGGAGGACGATCCCATTCACAACCCGGAAGTCTACAGCACGGTGACCGACCCTTGGGCCGTGGGAAAAACGCTGCTGGGCAGTGTGTGGTGCGTGGAGATGCGGCTCGGCAGACCGACCATTGAGGAGCTTCGTGATCAGCGCGAGGAGGTCACGGAGATCTCGGATGAAATAGAGCGATCTCCGGAGAACTTCGAGGCCGAATATCCACCCTTGTACGTCGAGCCGGACGGAAGCTCGGGATGGGCGACGTTCACGCTGACGAGCGCGCCGAGGGAGACGCCGTTTGACGAATTGAAGAACCATCCGCGTATCGATCTGATCGTGGAGGGAACGACGGGACTGGCGTGGATGCAGCGGCCGTTCTACGACGAGGAATTGGACCTCTTCGAGGACAAGGGTTGGCCGGCTGTGCTGCGGCAAGATTTTCTCAATCCGCGAGTGCTGACCGAAAACGACGTGCTCGAACTGCGTGAGATTACGATCCGAAAATGAGAACGATTCGACGCGGCTATGTTCTTCTGGAGACCGTCATCGCCACGGGGCTGTTGATCGTGGGTCTCGCGGTGCTAGGCGCGCAGATTCAGGATTCACAGACCGCCATCCGCCACATGCGCCTTCGTCTTCAAGCCATGACCCTCGCCGAGCAGCAGCTTGCGGAGCTGGACTTGGGCCTGGTGGAGTTGGATTCCGTTGACGAGGTTCAGGAAGGCGACTTCGGGCCTCGCTACCCGAACTTCGGCTGGCGGCTGATCACCGAGCCCACCGCGATCGAAGGACTCTTTCGCATAACCATCGAGGTTCTCCATCTGATCCGCGACGGCGCCTACAAGGAAGACGATTTCGATTATGAGGAAGCGGAAACGATCTTCACCACGTATGCCTTCCGGCCCGTGCCGCAGGCCGTTGATTTTGCGGTCGACTTCGGACTCAGTGACGAAGAATTTGAGTCCGTCAGCGAGAAGTTGAGCAGCGCCGGCATTCCGGGATTGGACGCCCAATCGTTCGATCCCGCTCTGCTCGCCAAAATGGATTTTGAGCAGATGGTCGAGATTCTTCCCGTTGTGATGGACGCGCTGGGCATGGAGCTGGGCGACCTGCAAGGCATGATCCCGCCCGAGGTGCTCGAGGAAATCAAAAAGAGCGGCCTGCTCGACGAATTGGGCGGTGCGGAAAAGAAGCCCGGGGGGGGGGAGGATCAATGAAGGCCCGACTCTCTCGCATGCGCACCGATCTCCCTCTGCGGCGGGGGATGACACTGTTGGAGATCCTCCTGGCCATGAGTCTTCTGGTCATGCTTACCACGATGACCTATTGGTTCTATTCCTCTTCCATGGAGACGAACCAGAAGGGGATGATCGACGCGGACAAGTTGCGTCTGGCCCGCGTGGTGTTGGACCGTATCTCCACGGAAATCCGGCAGGCCAGTTCATCGACGGCCGAAGACCGCATCGGCATCCGCGGGGCGAAGGAGGATATCGCCATCTCCACGCTGCGCGTTCCCTCCAAGGAGCTTTCCAAAAAACATTCGTCGCGGGAACCGCAGCCCGCTCCCGAGTTTGATCTGGTGGCCGTGCAATACAAGATCGCGCGTCACCCCGACATTCTGCATCCGGACGGTTATGAATTGGCGCTTGGCTTGGCCAGGGTCGAAGTGCTGGTCCCCCGCGCCATGGCGCCTTCGGATGCCGCCACGGAGTCAGAGGGAGAACCCGTCGAAGAGTCGCCCGATCCCGCAACAGCGGAGGACGCACTCCTGGATCGAATGTTCTCCGAAGAAGGCGCCTCCGATGGGGAGCCTTCCTTGGATCCGGACATCAACTGGGAGGAGCTTTACGCTCCGGAGATCCGCTACCTTCGGTTCTGTTATTACGACGGCTTCAAATGGTGGGACGATTGGCAGATCGCGGGAGAAAACCCGCTGCCCCAGCTTGTTCTGGTCACCATCGGCTTTGAGATGCACTGCCCCTGCGGCGAGGAGATCGGAAAGGACAAGACCAACGAGGAATTCTGCGAGTGCCTGAACAAGGACCCGGTGGACTGCGAGCCGCTGGCCGCGGACCAGTTCTCCACCATCGTTCGCGTGACCGGCGCCGATCCGCTGTTTCGCTCGCGAGTCAGCCGCGAAAGCCAGTCCGTCGTCGAGCAAATGACGCAAACCAAGGACGATGGACAGGGAGGGGAGCAATAAATGGAACGGCGCGATCGAGCGGTCATCCTGCCGGTGGTCTTGTTCGTGCTCCTGCTGCTCGGGTTGCTGGGGGCGATGTTCTCCTTCCGCATTCACGCGGACGTCTCGGCGACGCGGGTGATCGGGGAGCGCATGCAGACGCGCCTGGCGGCGGAGGCCGGCATCGATGCGGTCAAGCTGTTGCTGCGAACCGCGCGCAATGATCCGACGCAGTGGTACCACAATCCCGACGCGTTTCATCGCATTCTGCTGTGGGCCAACGGCGCGGATCGCTCGTTGGCCGGAACCAACGAAGAGTTCGACGACACCAAGGCGTTTCGCTTTAGCATTGTGGCCGACGATCCCACGGACGATGAGCAGTACATTCGCTTCGGGATTTCCGACGAAGCCTCCAAGCTCAATTTGAATGCCGCCGACGAAGCGCAATTGCTCAAACTTGTCGAGTCTGTCGTATTGTCCGCGGAGGAAGAAAGCGGACACAGCCCCCAGGCGATCGTCGAAGCGATCCTCGATTGGCGGGACCCGGATTCCACTCCCCGCGGCGAAGCCGGCGACACTGAAGAAACGTATTACAAAGCCCTCGACAAACCTTATGGCGTCAAGAACGGGCCGTTCTCATCCGTGGAGGAGTTGTTGTTGGTCAAGGGTGTCACCGGCAATGTACTCTTTGGCGAGGATTTCGACCGCAACGGTCTGCTCACGCCGAACGAAGATGACGGCGACATCACCTTTCCACCCGACAACCAGGACGGCATCCTTAATCGTGGACTTTATCCGTACCTGACGGTGATGTCCTATGACGAGAACACGAGCAATGATCGTCGCCCCAGAGTCTATATGTTCGGGGACGAGGCGACGCTGCAGAAAGAACTTGCAACGGTTTTTCCGGACAACCCCGACAAAATCAAATTCATCACGGCCGTAACCAGGACCGGCCCAGGTGTTCCCGGAAAGACGCCGAAGACTCCCAAGAGTCCGGGGCCCGCGACCGGAGGCCAGGAACTGGAAGGGAAACCTCCGGTGCCGCCTCCGCCCGGCGCTTCGGGCGGCAAGCCTGGAAAGAAACCGCCCGTCGTACCTGGACCGAAGGTTCCGAAGGCGCCTATCCGGAAGGAGGTTGCCCAACAAAAGCAGCAGACGGGTGGTGTTCCCAATACTGGAAACCCGCGCGGTGGCGCTTCCGGCGGCGGAAAGGGCAGCAAGCCGCCAAAAAACCTTCCCGGCGCTGCGCCCAGCGCTCCCCCAGTAGGGGAGCCGACGGGAGAAGAGTCGGAGGGAGAACCGCAACCGAGCGGCGAGGAAGACGAAGAAGAAAAGCCCGGCGGATCCGAATCGGGAGAAGAAGAGACCGCGGATGAGCCGATCCGATCACCAGCGTCCCTGCTTCGGCCTCGCAAGCTTGGTAAGGGGACGGAGGAGGCAAGCCCGTTTACGGTGGAGGACTTGCCGCTTTTGATGGACCGGCTGTCGACCCGACGATCGACCGAGCGGCGCATCACCGGCCTTATCAATGTTAATACGGCCCCTCCCGCGGTTTTGAAGTGCGTGGGAGAACTGACCGCGGATCAGATTCAAGGCATTCTGGCGCAGCGAGAGACGTTGGATGCAGAGACACTATCGACGCCTGCGTGGCTCGTGACGTCCGGCATCGTGGAGGTGGAGATTTTCGACAAGATCGCGCCTTACCTCACCGCACGCGGACAGCAGTTTTCGATTGAATCTTTGGGCTACGGAGATCATATTGGTATGGTCACGCGGCTGCAGGTGGTGGTGGATATGGTGGGTCCGATCGCACAAACGGTTTATTACCGCGACCTGAGTTACCTGGGCGGCAGCTATCCGATCCGCGAAGAAGACAAGGAGCAAGTTCGTGCCCGGTAGGCCGCCGCCCAGAAAGATCGTGGCCGTCGATTGGGATTCACGCACCCTGCGTATCGTCCACGCGCTGCTCGGCAAGCGCGGGGTGAAGATCGACCGTCTGCTTTCGGCGGCGATTCCGCCGGAGGTGGACCTGGCGAGCCCGGAGCAATTGGGTCGACACATTCGTCGCGTCCTAGATCAGGAAGGAATCCACACCAAGCACGCGACCGTTGATATCCCGCGCGATCAGGCGATTCTCAAGACGCTGTCGCTGCCGGCGCTTCCGCCGGACGATCTGGCGGGCATGGTCGCCATTCAGATCGCCAAAGAGCTGCCTTTTGCGGCGAGCGAGGCGGTGATCGACTTCGCGGTCCCAAAGTCGCCCGGCGCGGACACGACCATGGACGTGTTGGTGGCCGCGGTGCGGCGCGAGGTCGTGCAGCACTACGAGGCGACCGTCGAGGCGGCCGAACTGAAATTGGACCGCGTGGGGCTTCGCCCTTATGCGAACACCGTGGCGGTCTGCGAGGTGCTCAAGCACGCCCTGCCCGAACGCGTCATGTTCATCGACGTGCGCCCCGCGCTCACGGAAATCGACATCATTCGCAACGGATCGCTCACGTTTTCACGAGCGGCGTCGGTGATGGTGTCGAAGGAGGCGCGAGTCCATGGGGATCGTCCGCGGCTTTCGATCGTGCGAGAAGGAAGGACGGCGGCCGAGCAGGAGACGGTGGAGGCGAGCGCCGAGGAACCGCATCGACTGGAGGGCGTGGACGCCACGATCCACATGTTGGTCTTGGAAGTGACGCGCTCTATCGAAGCCTACCGGGCGGGCGACCCCGGTGCGGCCATCGATCATGTGGTCATCGGCGGCGACCTGGGCGTCGAGGAAACGCTCGCCGACGCGATCCAAAAGCGACTGGGCTTCACCATCGAGATGTACAATCCCGCGGCGTCATTCGGCTGGGAACCGGACGAAGGCGCCGGGGCTTCCGCTTTTGCTTCCACTTTGGGGCTTGTGTTGGGTCACTCCTACGACCGGGCCCTGCACTTTGATTTCCTGCACCCCAAGAAAAGGACCTCACAGACCCAGGAACGGCTGAAAAAGGCGCCCTGGGTAGCCGCGGTTGCCGTCCTGTTTTTTGCCGCGAGCGGAATCGCCCTCGCCAAGTTCACCGCGAACGATCGAAAGACCCTTGCGACCATCGAGAGCTCCATCCGGGAGCTGGAGGAAAAACGCACGGACAGCAAGAAGTTCCTGGAACTCATGGATCGAATCCGCGAGTTTGACGCCGATCAGAATGTGTGGGTGGACGTGCTGTACGATCTGTTCAACGCTTTGCCGACCAATGAGGAGCTGGTCGTCAACCATTTGGAGATGAATCAGTTGGAGAGCCGGTTGGTGCTGAAGACCAAGGCCAAGAACCGCGACACGGCGACGAGCGCGGTGCGCAGGCTGGATGAGTTTCGGCGCGAGGGGAAGGACCGCCCGCGATTCAAAGCGGCTATCGGCCCGCAATCGGAAAAAAAGGGCGAGAAGTATCCTTTTGTGCAGGACCTGCGGATCACGGTGCTTCGAGATGACCCGTTGAAGAAGGGACCGGCGAAGGCGAAGTCCGCCGACCGAACCAACGGCTGACAGGCAGTGGCACAACAATATGGATCGACGCACGAAAATCCTGTTGGGAGCGTTCGCCGTGCTGATCGGCGCGGGATTGGTCCGCGGGGCCATCTATCCGGCGTGGATTCGCCCTTTGTTTACCATCGACGAACGAATCGTGGAACGCCGAAAGGTCTTGGATGTTCTGGAGGCGCAGGAAGCCTCCGTGCAGCAGGCGAGACATGACTACAAGTCTTTGGTGGCGCGGATTGGCTCGTTCGACGTGGGCAAGGTCGAGACCGAGGTGCGCGACCAGCTCAATCGGCTGATCGAGAAACACCACCTGCAGGACGCGGCCGTTTCTCCGAGCCGGCCGGTGGAAGATCGTAAGACAGGATTATGGACGACGGCCATTTCCATTTCCGCGACCGGTTCTCTCGAATCGACGGTTGCGTTCTTGAAGGATATTGCCGAGCTTCCGTACCTGATCCGCGTGGGAAACCCGACTCTTTCGCCACAGGGCGGGGCGCGAAAAGGCCCCAAACAAGAACTTCTCAGCGTGCGCGTTCCGGTCGACGTGTGGGTGCTGCCGCAGAATCGGGTGGTGGGCGCGATCCGCGAAGCGGACCTGGCGCACCCGGATTCTTTCGTCCGGCATCAGGGGCGCAGCTACGCGGACATCTGGAACAAGAAACCGTTTTCGGATTACGTGCCGCCGGTGCCGCTGAAAGCGACGGTGCCGCGAACGCTGAACGTGGAAAAAGGCCAGCCTGCCACGCTCGAAGGCGGCGCCAGCGGCGGCGATGGTGAATACACGATTCGGTGGTCGCCGCCGGAGGGATTGAACGATCCTACCTCGCTTCGTCCCGCGGTGGATACGGCGACGGCCGGACAGAAGACTTATGTTCTCACGTTGAGCGACGGAAGCGGTGGAACCGATACGGCCTCCGTAACGGTGAACATACGCGAACCCCGACCGGTGGAGGTGCCAGCCGTTGTACAGAACCTACCACCGCCTCCGCCGCCCCCGCCCGTGGGTGACAAGCCTTGGCCTGATGGAAAGAACATGTCTATCTCAATGGCTTTGCTTCGCAGCTTGGGTCCGGATCGGCTCGATGAGTTCATGGTCCATAACAACAAGTCCAAGGAGAATAAGTACTACAAGGTTGGAGACAAATTAGACGGCGGAGAGCTGGTTTTTGTGCATCAGCGCGGGGGGGTGGTGCGTAGAAATGAGGATTACTTCGTGTACCCGATCGGAGCGACGCTCGATCAACACGTGGACGCGAAGGTTGCCGACGACTTTCCGGAATTGAAGTTGGCGGCAGACAAGATTCGTGAGGCGCGACAAAAACCAAAGCCCGCGCCTGAAGCGCGGACGGAGCCGGGCAAAGGAGAGCTCCCCTCGGTGTTGGTGGATGATGCGGTGATGGTGCCGGCGGTCGAAGGCCCGATGCCCGAGCCGCCTGCGGAAATCAGGCCGGCCGAAGGAGTTCCTGCGAAACCGACTGAAGCGGGCCAGGCTGACGAAAAACCAGCGGACGGCCAGGCTCCCAAAACCACGCGCCGGCCGGTTAGAGCGCCTGGAATTAAGAAACAGAAACAGTAATCCCACGGGGCGACGGCGAGCATCAGGAGGAAGTTCAAATGAAACGCATACGAGTTCGACCGGCAAGACGACTGTTTGCCATCGTGGTTTCGTGCGCCGCAGTGGGGGGGCTTGCGATCACCACAAACCCAGTCATGGGGCAGAATCCATCGCAGCCGCCGTCGCAGCGTCCGACAAAGCCGCGCGTTCGATCGAGCACCGCCAAACCCGCCGCTCAACCGCCGCAAACAGACGAGGAAAAAAACGCCCCGGATGCCGCCGCGGTAGCGCCGAAGGAGGCTGCAGAGGAACAACCGCAGACGCCGCCGAATCCTCCGTCGGCTCAGCCTCAGAACCCCATGCCCGGCAGCGAAGGGGACCAGCCGGCGCCGAATCCGACGGATGCCGCCGCCATCGAGGCCGCGCTGCAAGGGGCCGGCGCTCAGCCGCAAACGCCGCCCGCCGAAACGCCGAAGAGGCCGGATGAGATGGATCCCGCCAAGCGCGTGGAGGAAGCGCGCAAAGCCGCCGCCGATCGCGCCGCAGCGCGGCGCGCCCGCAATCAACCGAGCTCACAGGGTCAGCAGGGAACGGGCACGACGGGATCGCCCAGTTCAACGACATTCCCTCAGCCTTCGCTGGAGCAAGCGGGCGAACTGCCTACCGAGGGTGGCCCAACGACGCCCATCAACATTGCTCCTGAGGAATCCGATGTGCCGCCGGAAGCTCGTACGTACAGTTTCAGCATCAAGGACGGCACCTATGAGCAGCTCATTGAAGGGTTCGCGAGGCAGACGGGGATGGGCGTGATCGGCGATGCACCCAAGGACGGGAAGGTGACGTTCGTCACGACGGAGACGATGACGTTCGATCAAGCGCTGGCACGAGTGCGAATCCTTCTGTTCAATTATAAGCCGCTGGAACCGTACTGGATGCTGCGCAACGAAACCAATCTGCAAGTTATCAAAGTCAACGATTTCTACCGGATTCTGCCGCGCGATCGAATGTTCCGCAGCGTGGAAGAGTTTCGCGCGGCCAACCTCTCCAACGACGAGTTGGCGCTCGTCGTTTACACGCCCAAGACCGGGTCGGTCTCGGACTTGAGGCAAGTTCGGGATTGGTTGCCGGACTATGTCCGGGTGACGCCGCTGGAAGACCAAAACAGCGTCACCATCTTTGCCCTGGTGAGCGACATCGAGAAGTATCTTGATTTGATGCAGTGGATAAGCGGGACGCGGGTCGAACCTCGGACGCTCACCAAGATCGAAGTTCATCATCTTTTGGCGAGCGAGGCGCTCAACCGTCTGAGACAGTTAATGGATATCGAGGGAGGAGCGCCGCAGGGCAAGGTCGCGCAGGCGGCTTCAAGGCGACCCGCACGGGAACCGAGCGCCATTGACACTTTGCCAGAGCCGCCGGTGACGGTCATCCCCGACGACGCTCAGGGAATCCTTCTGGTACGGGCCATGCAGGACAAGATCGACGAGATCAAGCTCCTGCTTCCCTACATCGACGTGGATATGTCCACGCAGGCGCAGGCTCCCGTGATCATCAAACTTCAATACGCGGACGCCGGGGAGATGATTTCCACGTTGCAGACGATTTTTTCCGCATCGAGCGCGCAGCCGGGAGCGGCCGTGCCGCCCAGGCCGAAAAAGGGAAGAAAGGTCCCGGCCGGGCCTGCCGCGCCTGTGACTCCGGCGGTGACCGGTGCGGGGGCGGCGGTCTCACCGGAGAGTGTCACGATGCTCGTCCATCCGTCCGACAATGCCATCATCGTGCTGGCGGACGAAGAGGGGGTGGCCCGCGTTCGAGAGCTGGTCACGTTGTTCGACGTCTCAACGAAAATGGAGCCCGTCCGGTTGCCGTTGGCTCATTCGGATGCCACGGAGGCGCTGAACACGATCAATGCCGTGCTGGGAACGGCCAACCCCAAGGGCAAGCCGATCACCGAGCGGTTCAATCTTGTGGCCGATCCCGCCGGCGACGCTCTTTGGTTTAGCGGGGACGACAAAGACCTGGACAGGGTCAAGGGCTTGATGGTCATCATCGACGTCGCCACCGAGCCCGTTTCCCTGCACGTCGTGACCATGGTGTATCAAACACCGACGTTTGTGTCGAACATGCTCAGGGAATTCGATGGCAGCGTTCCTTCGTCTCCGGCACCGGCCGCGGCTGGAAAAAAGCCCAAGACCCGGCGGGCCGTTTCCGTGCCCACGTCGAAGTTCACGCCCGACGAAGCCTCGAAAAAGATGTTCATCCTCTGCACCGAGGACGAATGGGCCCGTTACCAGCCGTTGATCGCGCAGCTCGATCGACCGGCGGATGATGGCGACGTATTCGTCAGGCTTCCTCTGCAATATGCCGATCCGAACACCGCGATCGAGAGGCTCACCGCGATGCTCGGCGACGGCCCTCCGGGGGAGGAGAGCATTCGCTTCCTCGCCAGTGAGCAGAGTATCCTCGTCTTGGGCGCGAAGCCTCATCAGATCGAACGGATCAAGGTGTTTCTCGCCGAAGTGGACAAGCCGTCGCGCATCGAACAACGGACCTTTGAGATTCGCTACGCCAATCCGTCGGACATTCAATCCGCCATCGAAAGCCTCATCGCCAACGCACCTTCGAAGGCGCCGGTGCGCAAGGCAAGGAAAGCAGACGCTGGAAAGATTTCGCCGCCGGGGGATGCGACCGTATCAGACCAATTGACCGTTGTGCAGCTTGGTCAACGGCTCGTGGTGCAGACGACTCCGGCTCGCATGGAGCAGGTGGCGGCGCTGATCGCGGAGTTCGACGTCGAAGAGTCGAAAACAGAGTTAAAGGTGTATTCCGATTTCCCGCCGGGGACCAACATTGAGGCCATCTCCGATACCGTCTCCTCGGTATTCATTAACATGGGCCGCGGGTCCACGAAGCGGGTCAAAGAGGGTGCGGCGGCGGATGGGCCGAAGTTTATTCCCCAACCCGCGTCGGGACGATTGGTGGTCATCGCCGAGCCCACGCTGTTCCCGGAGATCGAGCGCCTATTGACCGTCCTGCGGCACGAGGTGGAGTCGAGACCCACCGTCGTCGCCATGGTGGAGGTCAAGTTCGTCAATCCCGATGAGCTGGTGGAGAGCATCAAGCCCCTGCTGGACATCAAGATCCGCGGGCTGGTGGAGTCCGGCGAATTGGAAGAGGGCGGGGAGGAGGGGGCGGCGCCCGTGAAGTCCTCCAAGCGGCGGCCTACGACCGCACAGACCTCGGGCGAGCGATATCATCTTTCTCCCGACTCCCGGAACAGCCGAGTGGTGATCGCCGCGCCGCAGGTCGTCGTGGATCAGGCCAAGGCGCTGATCGCGCAGTTTGACACTCCCGGTGAAAAGCCCGTTTTCAAGACCGTCGAGCTGGCCAATGCATCCCCGGATGAAATGGTTCGGGCGGTGAAAGAGATGATGGGCAGGCCGTCGCCGCGAAAAGCCCCCGGCAAGGGTAAGACGCCGGCGACTCCGGCCATGGAACTGGGTTCGGGCGGCGAGCTGGCGGTCGTGGAAGCGCCGGGCGGCGGAGCGGTGATCCTGCACGGACAGGCCGCCGAGGTGGCCCAGGCCGAGAATTGGATCAAGCAGATGGACGCCATGTCCACACGCGGGCGGTCCATCAAAGTCTACGAGATCAAAAAGGCGGACATGACCAAGCTGTTCGACCTCATCGTCAACGTCGTGGGGGCTTCGGGGCCTGCGGCCGGAAAAGCGCCGCGCTCTCCACGTGGAGGCAAGGGCGATTCAAAAGACGAAGATATCGACGAGGAGTTCACCACCAGCAAGACCTACACGAGTGCGGACCTGTACATTCAGGCGGACCTCATCAGCAAGACGATGCTCGTGGCCGCGACGCCCTCCAAGATCGCGGAGATCGATGATCTTGTCGCTCGCGTGGATAAGGGGGCGGATGAGGAAAAAGGCATCAGTATGGTGATGGGGGAAACTCCGTCCGTCCCCAAGCTCACGTACGACCTGAAGTTTGCCGAGGCCAGCGACGCAAAATGGGATTTGCAGGATGCACTTAAGATGGTGTGGGAGCCGAGCGATGAGCTTCCCCAGGTGGATGGGTTCGGAAAGGTGCTAATCGTCCGCTATCCCCACGAAAATCGCTTCGAGGAAATCCGCGACCTTATTCGCGCTCACGCTGACAAACCCGATCCGGAGAAGACCAAGGTGATCAAGAGGTCGATCCCAGCGCCGGAGGGTCTGAACGCGAAGGTGATGGCAGCGCTGCTAAAGATGAATCTTCCAGAGTTTGACGTAGAGTTGCAAGATATCACACCTAGACAAGATACTCACTACAACATCGAACAGATACGACCATCCAAGCACAAGAAACCCAGTCCTTGCGTGCTACCGGGCGCGTTCCACCGGACTACTGAAGCCCTGTTGGGGAGCATCGTCGGAGCGTCGCAGCCGCAGCCGGAGGAGCCCGAACCGGACGAGGAAGAGGCAACTGAAGATGAACCGGAGGAGGAATTCGTACCGGCTCCCACCGGCGACGAAATGATACGCCAGGCGGTCACGCCGATGCTACCGGGCAAGGCCGCAAAGAAGGTCGCTGAACCCGATGCCGAGGACAAGCCCAAGGCGAGTGAAAAGTCGGGCGAGAAACTGGGTGAAAAAAGCCCGCCAAAGAGAGGACCGAAGGGAGAAAAGCTCATCATTCACTACGATGAGAACGCCGACGTCGTCGTGATCGAAGGACAGGCAGGCGATCTCGAGGATTTGGACGATTGGATCAAGGATATCAAAGATGAGTTCGAAGGCTTCCCGGTCAAGCCGGATATCCGCATTTTTCGCCCCCGTTACATCGACGTGTTCACCGCCCAGGACATACTCGAGGAGATGTTCAACGCCACAAGGCAGCAGCAGGCGGCGTTCCAGCAACAACAACAGCAGATGATGCGGCAGCAGCAGTTGCAGCAACAGCAGCAGCAACGACAGCAGCAGGGGGCAAGGGGGCAGCAGCAGGGCGAGCAGCCGGGTGGCCCTGGCTCCCAAGGCGGTCGCGCGGGTCAGCAGCAGCCGCAGATGCCTCAGCTTGCGCAGGCGCAGCTTCCCCAGGCGGGCGTGCGGATCTATCCCAATCCCCGCGACCGCACCTTGATTATTCGGGCCGAGACGAGCCAGTACCCACAGATCGAGGAGCTTCTGGCAACCATCGACCAGCCCAAGCCCATCGACAGCGAGATGCGCACCTGGCCGCTCAAGAACCTCAACGCCGGGGAAGTTGAAGAAATCCTTCGAGAGATCATCGGCATCGGCAAGGAAAGCGCCCGCCCGCGTGCCGCGCGCGCCCAGGCGCAACCCGGTGCGGCGGGGCCGTCGGCACCTTCCGGCGGTCCAGGCGAATCACTTCCCAGAACGATCCTGCAAAAGACCATTTCCGGGCTTTCCGAGCTGAATGTTGATCCTGACGACATTAAGCTTTTCAGCAGCGAAGTTTCCAACACGGTGATGGCCGTTGCTCCTAGGGCAGCATTGGATTTCATCGGGGAGTTGATCAACAAGCTGGAAAGCGAGGATGTTCCGCAGCGGATCACCAAGTACTACGAGTTCAAGCACGCGGACGTGGAGGACGCGGCGGATTACCTGGAAAGTCACTTTGCCGAGATTTCGGGGGCGCGAAAGTCGCAGAAGCGCGGCGGAGAGGGCGCGGCCGCCGGCGGAGGGGGAAAACCCCTCAACGCTCCGAGCTTCGTGCCCTATCCGCGGCTCAACTGGCTGACGGTGCAAGCCACGGCGGTGCAGATCGAGGAGATCGACCAGATCGTCGCCCGCATCGACGTGAGCGGCGGCACGGACAAATGGGAGGACGTGGCCCTCGCCCATGCGGACGCCAAGCTGGTGGCGGATACTCTCACAAAGATGTTCGGCGAAAAAGCAGGCGGCGCGTCGGGATCAGGGAAAGCAACGATCAGAGGCGCGGCCGTCCCCAAGTTTATCGGTGAAGAGGGCGGGGGGATCGTCTTCTTCAGCGCACCGCCGAGCTTAAGGGACCAAATCCTGACCAACATCGCCAAGCTCGAAGAGCAGTACAAAGAAACGCGCACGCCCCGAATCATCGAGCTGAAAAACGCCAAGGCCAGCGCCCTGGCGGAGGCGATCGAAAAGGCCTACGACGCCAAGAAATCGGGCAGCAAGTCGGGCGGGTCAACGCCGTCACGTTTTACGATTACCGCCCACGATCCCACCAGGCGGTTGTTCGTGATCGCCGACGATGAGACGTTCAAGGAAGTCGAGGCCCTGGCGAAACTGCTGGACGACAAGCCGGGTGGAATCGGCGTGGAGTTTCGCATCTATCCCCTGCAATACGCAAGCGCCAAGGCCGTCCATGCCCAGATGACCAAGTTGCTCAAAGACTACCTTGGGCGGCTGGGTCAGGACGCCAATAAGATCGAGGCATTCAGCGTCGAGCCGGATGAGGTTTCCAACTCACTGATCGTGCTGGGCGGGCCGACGGTGTTCGGGTTCCTCGAGGAGAACATTCGGAAAGTAGACACGCCGGGGATGAAGGTCACTATGCCGGCCTCGCTGATCGTCCCGATGACCAATACAGTCGCCACGGAGGTGGCCGCGAACATCAAAGCGATCTACGCCGCCAAGGAGCAACCTCTGGGGATGACGCCGCCGCAAGTGGAGGCGAATCCAGCGACCAATGCCCTCATTGTCCGAGGCACCCAGGCACAAATTGAGGAGATCAAGAGGGATATCATTGATCCGCTCGAAGCGCAGGTCTTGAAGGACCGTATGGGACAGCACCACACGTTCAAGCTCAAGTTCGCCGATCCGGGCGGCGTAACGGACGCCATCACCAAGCTTTTCCGTACGGACAGCCGCCAGGCGCGGGATCAGGTGCTGGCCGTGACGGAGTACACCTCGAACTCCGTGATCGTGTCGGCGTCACCGGAAAACCTGAAGCGCGTGGAGGCTTTGATCGCCGAGATCGACAACGCGGAAACCAGCCAGCAGGACGTACACGTGGTGGAGATCAAGCACGCCGACGCCCAATCGGTTGCACAAACCCTGACCGAAATCTTCGTCCGCGCGGGCACGAAACAAGTGGGCAACCAGGCCCCGCCGATCACCATCTCGGCCATGTCCGGCTCGCGGGCGTTGCTCATCAAGTGCAAAGCCGAGGACTTCGCCCGCATCATGGAGACGATCAAGGAGCTGGACACCGAGGACGTCGGCACCGGCGGGGAAGTCCGCGTCGTGACCCTGCTCTACGGAGACGCAAACGAAATCGGGCAGGCCCTGGAAAAGTACCTGACCAACACCGGCGGCACGGGTCGCGGCCCGCGATTGATGGGCGACGCCCGCATCAGCGTCATGGCCCAGAGCAACAGCATCATGATCAGCGCCGCCAAGGAGGAGGTCGAGCGCCTCATTGAGATCGCCAAGGGAATGGATATCGCGGGCGAAAAGGGCAGCGTGCCGCAGATCATTCCGCTCAAGTATGCCAACGTCGGGCTGATCCTGCCGAGCGTGCAGGAGATTTTCTCGGAAACGCGCGGCGGCGGCGGTCGGCGAAATCAACCCGCGCCGATCATCGTGGCCGACGAGAGCAGCAACGCCCTGATCGTGCGGGCCTCGCCGACGGACCTGACCGCGATTCAGGGCATCGTGGCCCAGCTCGATACGGTGGAGAAGCAAGACAAAACTCCGTTCGTCATTATCAAGGTCGCTACTGGGATCAATGTGACTGACTTGGCTGAGCAGGTGGAAACGACTTTGAACGAGACCGCCCAAGCCCAGGCGGGGACGGGGCGCGGCGTTCGCGTTCCCAGTGTGACGATAACGCCGAATCTGCGAACGAACAGTTTGTTGGTGTCGGGTTCTTCCGCGATGTTCGGTCAGGCGGAGGCGCTGGTTCGGAAATTGGAAGAGATGGGCCCAGCGGGCGATCGGGTGACGGCCATCGTGCCGCTCAAGAGGACCAAGGTCGATGAGGTTCAAAAGCTCATTGATCAGTTGACGCAGCAGCCTGGTGAGGATTCGCGGCGCGGCGGCGGTCGCTCAGGATCGTCAAACCGCCAACGGTCAAGGCCATAGATTAGAGCCGCGAGCGGGAGCGAGCGGATAATTAATGACCGGGTGATGGAGCGCCCGGCGAGTGGAGGCGATGGTATGAGGATGAACAGAGAATTCAGGATGGAATTCATCGTTCGGTGGCGCTGGACGATCGCGGTGTGCATCGCTGGGGCGAGCCTATTGTCGGCGAGCGTCTCAACGAGAGGACAAGCGGAGCGCGACGCACAACAGGCACAGCCTCAACGGCCGCCGGTCCGGCAGGCGTAGCCGCCGCGGCAGACGCCGCAGACGGATCAACCGGCGCAGCGTCCGGGGCAACAGCCGCCACGTCAGCCTGATCGCATCAGCGAACTGGTGCGCGGTCTTGACCCCTCGGTCCTGGCCCAACTCTCCGGCGCGGATGTCACGGCCGAAGTCGTCGGCGACCAGGTGATCTTGCAAGGTCCGGAGGAAGCGGTGAAGGCGATCGAACTGCTGATCCGGGCGCTGGAAGTCGAAAGCGAAACCAAGACGAAAATCCTCGAAGTCGTGCAGGTTACCGAACGCGATGCGACGGATATTGCCCGGACTGTCCAGGAAGCGATCCGCAATGCGAAAAAATTTCCCGCCCAAAAACCGGAAGATCAGATATCCGTCACCGCGTTGTCGAACAACATTCTCCTGGTCGCGGCCGCGCCCTCGGAGATCGACCAAGTCATCGACATCATCGAGCAGGTGGACGCTATTCCCGATCCGCTGGGCAAGGTGGAGCTGATGCGCTTCGACGTGAAGCATCGCAAGGCGGGCGACGTGGCCAAGGAATTGGAAAAGATCATCACCCAACTTCGCGTCGCGGCCGGACAGAAGAAGGACCAGACCAAGCTGCAGATTATTCCCAACAGCGCCAACAATACGATTACCGTCACGGCCCGCGAAACGGAACGTGAAAAAATCCAGGCCCTTATAGACGAGATTGACGTAGAGCCGAAAAAGGGCTGGGGCGAAATCCGATTGACGATCTTCCCTCTGCTGCACTCCAAAGCGGCTGATCTGCAGAAGGTCATACAGGACCTCATCAAGTCGGAGACTAAGGCGGACAAGGACGCCGTGCAGGAAGTGATCCAGCGCCTGCGCATCAGCAAGGCCGACACCAGCGGCAAGATCAAAGACCTACCGCCGATTGAGCTGGAGCGCCAATTAAAAATCATACCCGACCCGGGGACGAACAGCCTCATTGTCGCCACCATCGAAGAAAACATGGAGCCGATGGGCGAGCTGATTCGCCTGCTGGACGGAGTGCCGCTTGGCGAGCAGGTCGGCATCAAGCTCTTTCCCCTGCGTTTCGCCGACGCCGAGTCCACCGGGGAGACGCTCAAGAAGATGTTCGAGGAAGGAAAAAAGCTTCCTGAAGACCCCGACGGTAGCGGAAAGGAAGCGGTCCCCGAGGGCATGCTGGGTAAGGCGCTGGTTTACAACATCGGCGTGGCCTCGGACGTGCGTACCAATACGTTGATCGTTTCCGGCCGTCCGGAGCAGCTTGCCCTCATTGAAGACGTCATCGGGCAGTTGGACCAGCCTGCAACCTCCGTCAAATTTCCCCTGAGGCTTTTTCAATTGGAGTATTCCGACGCCACGCAGGTAGGAAAAATCGTAACCGAGCTTTTCGACCAGCGGCTGGAGTCGGCCAAGGCGATGGGAGCGGAGAAGGGCGCTCTCGAACGAGAAAAGGTATTCCTGAGCACGGACCTGCGCAGCAATTCGATGATCATCTCCGCTTCGGAGGAAAACTACGCGGAGATCGTGAGCATGGCCCGGCAACTGGATACCAAGCCCGCCAAGCTGTTCGACCAGATTCGCATCATCCGTATGGAGCGGCTGTCGGCCGCGGACCTCAAGACCAAGATCGAGGAGTTGTGGAAGCGCAAGGCCGAACTTCGCCGCGAAGAGGAGCTGCTCGAAGACCTGCCCATTGTGGTCGCGGACGAACGCAGCAACGCCCTGGTCGTCGCTTCCAGCGTGGAGGATTACGAGGAGATCAAGCGGCTCGTGGATACGCTCGAATCGCAGCCGCTGATCGAGGATACGCAGATTTTCAAGCTGGCGTACGCTGATCCGAAAGTGCTCACCGAGATCATGACCAAGCTGTTCGAGGGGATGGCCTCGCAGTCCGAGGCATTCAAGGCCCCGACGATCATCGCCGACTCCCGTAGCAACGCCCTGATTGTGGCGGCAGCGCGGGACACCATGGAGCGCGTGCAGGATGTGCTCAGGCGCCTGGACGTGGAGGCGGGGCCGATGACCGCGGTCTTCAAGGTTTATTCGCTCAAGCACGGATCGGCGACGCAGCTCGCCCCGCGGATTCAGGAATTGTTCGACTCCCGCAAGGAAGGCGACGAGACGCCGAGCACACCGATCGTGGTCCTGGCGGAGGAGGCGTCGAACAGCCTGGTGGCCAGCGCCGCTCGTGACGATCATGACATCATCGTCGGTTTGTTGGAACTGTTGGACCAACCGTCGAGCATCGCCAAGCAATTCCAGATTTTCCCGCTGAAAATGGCGAAGGCGGCCACGGTGGCGGAGAAGCTGGAGAGCTTGTTCAAATCTCAGGCTGAAGGGGCGGGCGCCGGCTCGGCGGTCGCCATCGCCGTCCAACCCGACGAGCGAACCAATTCGGTCGTCGTCTGGGCGGCCCCGTCGCAGATGGTGAACATCGGCGATGTCATCTCTCGTCTCGATACCGCGGCACCGGCCGTCGAAATGATGATCAAGGTCATCCAGCTCAAGCAGGCCCTGGCCACGGACTTCGCCAAATTGCTCGAGGAAACGCTGATCGGCGACGACGCCGGCAGCGATGAGGAGCGAGCCATCATCGTGTCGTTTTTGGAGAAAGACCCGAACGGGAAGGAAATCCTCCGCAAGCTGCTGCGTCAGGACATCCGCGTCAAGCCCGATCCGCGGACCAACTCCGTGATGGTCATGGCTCCCGCGGACAGCATGTCCATGCTGGAGGCGATGATCCTTGATTTTGACCGTATCCGCCCAGTGACTTCTGAAATCCGCCTGTTTCCGCTCATCAACAGCGATGCGAAAACCATGGTGGAGCAGCTCACGGAATTGTTCAAGGACGAGGGAGGGGCTGCTGAGGGTGAAACCAAGAGTCAATTGGTGTTTGGGACCGCTGCAGAAGGATTAGAGCTGGCTAGCGTAGGGCAGGAGTTGCGCTTCGCAGCCGATCCCCGAACCAACACGCTGATCGTCGCGGGAGCGCGGGTGTATCTGCAGATGGTCGAGGATTTGGTGCGGTATCTGGATTCGCAGGAAGCAGAGGACCGCGTCTCCGAGGTGTATCAGGCTAAGTTCCGCCCGGCGTCGGACCTTTCCAAGGCGGTGAAAGGATTCATTGATCAGGAACTTGAGGTGCTCGGAGAAGGCGATACCGAGGAGTCACGAATCCGCCGGCAGGAACGTCAGGTTTCCGTGGAAAGCGTGGGCGAGGAGGACAAGGGCAGCAGCAGCCTCCTCGTGGGCACGAGTCGCAGGGGCTATCAACAGACCATGGAACTGATCCAGCAGTTGGACCGCCCCGAGCCCCAGGTGATGATATCTGTTCTCATCGCCGAGGTTCTTCTGACTGACGACGTTGATCTCGGCGTGGAAATCGCCGGGCAAGACCTGCACTTCTCCGAGGACGCCGTCGTGGGCCCCAACGGCATCGTGCAGGGTGAAGATTATGACGTCATCGGCGGTACAAACCTGGGAGTGGTGAATCCGTTGGGCTTTAACTTTACCATCAACGGAGAGGACTTCAGCTTTTTGTTCCATGCCTTCCAGCAGAACAATCGCCTGGAGGTACTGTCTCGTCCCATACTTCTGGTTCGTAACGGGGAGGAAGGCAATATTACCATTGCGGACAGCATTCCCGTAGTCGGCTCATCATCGGTCACCGAGTCGGGCTCAGTGAACACCACCACGGCCCGCGAGGATGCAGGTATCATTTTGACCGCCACGCCCCACATCAGTCCCGATGGGTACGTGACCATCGCCCTCAAGCAGGAAATCTCCAACATCGGCGAGAGTGTCCAACTCTCCGAGAGCGTGAGCCAGCCCATCATCTCCAAACGTGAAGTCACCACCAACGTCACCGTGCGCGACGGTGAGACCGTTGTGATCGGAGGGCTCATCCAGTCGCGCGAGGGGAACAACGAAACGAAGATCCCCATCCTCGGCGATCTCCCCGGCATCGGCGTGCTGTTTCGCAAGACGAGCGATTCCTCGAGCAAGACCGAGCTGCTCCTGGTGCTCACCGTGGACATCCTTCGCACCGACGAGGAGATGCACCAGATGTCGATCAAGCAGCGTGACAGCTTCGTGCTGCCTGACAGCATCCGCCAGAGCCCGTTGATGGAAGGGTTGCGCATTACCCCCCAGGAGCAAGCCCTGGGTCCGAAGGAGGATCGCGCCCTCGGAAAAACGCCGCTCACTCCGCCGGCGGCGCAACCACGGCGAGAGGAACGGGATTTGTACGGCCCGCGGCCCAAGACCTACGGCCCCGCGGTCACCCGGCCGAGTACGACGAGCACTACTTCGCGCCCGGTCTATGGTCCGCGCATCGCGCGAAGCACGGAGCCGTCGGCCCATCCATGATGAAAAGGCGACGTGCGGTCCATAGGCCGATGCACGCCTGCGCCGTCGGCGCTGGTTGGCTGATCCTACTGTCGCTGGGATGCCTTGCCGGCGAACCCTCCGGGCTGAGCACGTCAGAGGATGCTCCTCGACGCGGCCGGCCAAGCGACGTTCGCGGCGTGCGCTGCCTGTTCGACCAGAAGCCCTGGCTCAACGCCGATGCCGCTGGTGACCGAGACCCCGAGGGAATCACCTACAGGGTCTTTCTCGATTCGGGATCCGGCAAGGGGGTCCTGCGCGAGGGAACGTTCTACGTCGAGATGTACGAAATTCGCCGTGAGGACTCAGGGGAAATCAAGCGGGCAATGGTCAGCGACTGGCGCTATCCGACAGGCCATTTCGATACGGTTTCCGCGAAGATTCTAGGCAAGGGGTATGTCCTCCGGCTCCGCTGGGCGAAAAAGGACATTGCCGGGCGGGAAGTGGAAATGATCACCCAATTCATCGACCCGGCCGGCAACGCCACGCGCTCCGCGACCAAGCGCCTTCGTGTTCCAAAGTATGCGTCCTAACCGCGCTCGGTTTCCCTCGGCAATGAGTGGGGGGCCACGGGTTCCGCAACCCTGATCGCTGGTAAGGCCTTATGACCGAGATCATACTGGGGCGGCGCAGAAGAAGCACCTTGAAAAAACTCGGTGATCTCATCACATTTCCCCTACGCGCATTCACGTTGTTTCATGAAGACCGCCTCGGTTTCACATCGCTTGCCTCAGAACGGTTTGATTACGTTGCCAATGAAGTTGTGGGCTATTGTTTGGATGTTGGTTGTGGACGGAATAATCGGTTTATCAATGAGTACTTGGGCGGCCACGGGAAAGGCGTCGATGTCTTTCGCTATGAGGGCCTGACGGATGACCATGTGGTGGAAGATCTCTCAACGTTCCCCTTCCCGGATTCTACCTTTGATTCCGTGACGTTCATTGCAAACATCAACCATGTTCCGGAATCGCTCAGAGATCAGGAACTCGCCGAGGCCTATCGAGTGCTGAAACCCAATGGCAATATAATTGTGACCATGGGGCACCCTTTCGCCGAGTTAGCGGTTCACAAAGTCGTGTGGATGCACGACAAGCTGTTCGGAACGAATCAGGATATGGATTCCGAAAGGGGTATGGGCGAAGAAGAAGCGTACTATCTGAGAGATTCTGAAATCGTTGCGAGACTCACTCGCGCGGGGTTCCAGGGTTTACGCAAGAAGCGGTTCGCGACTCAATGGGGGCTCAATCATCTCTTCGTTGGATGGAAACGCTGACACCGCGTCGCACCACATATCTACGAGTGCTCTTCCTTCCATTCCTCAAGCCAGGCCATTTGGATCGCCTCCAGTTTGCCTTCCGTTGAAGCCTTGGGATCGTCGCTGAACCCCGGCAGGGCGCAAATCCACTCATGGAGTTGCGTAAATCGTACGGTAAGAGGGTCGAGGTCGGGAAAGCGTTCGAAAAGCAGCAGCCCGATGTCTTCATGGTCGTCCCAGGTCAGCTCGCGAGGCATCAGCGTTTAGTGCCCTTCCTGGACAAGATTACGGTTCCATTGGGGGATTTCCACGACGACGTGAGTGGTGCCGTCGGGGACGCATTGGCAGGCGAGGCGGCTGGTCGGCTTGATGGCCGGGGCATTTTCAAGCTGGTCCTCTTCCTCTTCGGTAGCTTCGTTGATCGTTTTCAGTCCTTCCTTGACATACACGTGGCACGTCGAGCACGCGCACACGCCGCCGCAGGCATGATCGATCTCGATGCCGTTGCCGAGGGCGATGTCCAGAATGCTGCCGGGCAGCCCGTTGTGCTCGTAGGGGAACTTCTGCGGGTCCACCTCGATGGTGATGTTCATCGGCAAGTACGTGATCTTGTACTTGGTCGTCGGCACCTTTACATCGGGCTGTTGGATGTACGGATTAACGCCGCCCATAGGATGACTCCACAAAAGTGCTATGCACGTGCTCCCTCCGGCTCGTGCAGGACTGCCTTAACCGCCAGCTCGGCCAGCGGAAGCGTCCGCCGATTGAACGCCTCGCGACGCTCATTGAGGACACGAGGGTCGCAGCACACCTTGGCGAACTCCCGCAACTCTTTGATTTCGATGACCAGTGCATCTCTTTCCGCCGCGTCGAGCAGGCGCCCATGTCGCTCCACCATCTGCTCGGCCTTGTGGAGATCAAACTCCAGGGTCGTGCGGACGTCAATGAGGTGGTGAGCGGTCATGTCCTCCCGCGCGTTGGCGAGGGCATCGGCCTGCATTCTGCGGACCTCGTCGCGGGTCAGGCCGTGCGAGGGGATGATCTGCACCCCGGCCGTCTGCCCGCTGCGAAGTTCGGTGGCCGAGACATTCAGAATGCCGTTCTGGTCGATCAGAAACGTCACTTCGATCTTGGGAATTCCCGAAGGCATCGGCGGGACGCCGGTCAGCTCGAAGACGCCCAGCGATCGGCAATCCGCAGCCAGCTCTCGTTCACCCTGCAGGACGTTGATTTTCACGTTGGTCTGACCGTCTTTGAACGTCGTGAATGTCTCCGACGCCCGGCACGGGACGCGCGTGTTGGCGGGAATCAGTTTACCCATTGCGCCCCCAAGGGTTTCGATCCCCAACGAAAGCGGAGTGACATCAAGCAAGAGTAGATCGCGCTGGACTCCGGCGAGGAGTGAGGCCTGCACTCCGGCGCCCAGGGCCACGACCTGCTCGGGGTTGAGCGCCGTGTACGGATGCCGCTGGAATACTTCCCCCACGAGCTTTCGCACAAAGGGCACACGCGTTGATCCCCCCACCAGGACGACCTGCTGGATATCCTCCGGCGATAGTTTCGCCGTTTTCATCGCCCGCGAGCATGCTTCGATCGTCCTTGCCACCAGCGGAGCGATCATGGCCTCGAATTCGGCACGAGTGATCAATCGGCGGTAGACTCGGTCCGTGCCCACGGCGATCTCAACGGAGGCCGAATCCCGCTCGCTCAGACGGATTTTCAGGTTCTCGGAAAGAGTGCGAAGTTGCTGCTTGATCGTCGGCGAAGCGATATCGACTCCGAACTGTTCGCGGATCTCAACAGTGAACAGATCGATCAAGCCTTGGTCGAAGTCGTCGCCCCCCAGGTGCGTATCGCCGTTGGTGGCCAGGACTTCAAACACACCGTCTTCCAGCCGGAGGATGGAAATATCGAAAGTGCCGCCGCCCAGGTCGTAGACCGCGATGGTCGCCTGCTCGGTCCGGTCCAGCCCGTAGGCGAGGGCGGCAGCCGTCGGCTCATTGATGATCCGGACTACCTCCAGCCCGGCGATCTGCCCGGCATCTCTTGTCGCTTGACGTTGGGCGTCGTCGAACTGCGCCGGGACGGTAATGACCGCGCGGTTGACGGAGCGTCCGAAATGTCGCTCCGCACGGGACTTCAATTCGCGAAGGACCATGGCGCTGATTTCGGGCGGCGTATAGCTCTTGTCTCCGATGACCACCGTCGCCACGTCGCGCCCGGCTTCTCCGCTGCGGCGCTCGACGCGATAGGGCAAGCGCCGCCGGTCGTCGGCGAGGTCGGCCACGCCCTTGCCCATCAAACGCTTGATCGAATAGACGGTAGTCGTCGGTCGCTCTACGGCGTGAGCGCGGGCTTCGCGTCCGATTCGTGTGACCCGCCCCGTGTCGTCAAAGGCCACGACCGAGGGAAGCAGCACGTCGCCTTCGCCTCCGGGACCGGCGATCAGGTGCGGCCCGGCCTCGTCGGCGTAGGCGACGAGCGAGTTCGTCGTCCCCAGGTCGATGCCGATGATGATGTCGCGGCTGTCAATCATCGGTAGCGCTCTCCGCCACCGCCAACGGGTCGGCGGAAAGTTCGTCGAGCAGGTTGTCGAAGTATTTGATGGAGTTGATGAGAAGGCGCAGTTCCTTCCGCCTCGGCTCATCAAGGTTGGCAGTCGATTCCGCGAGAGCACCGATCTGCAGCATTGTCGCTTCGCGCCGAGCGGTGATGGACTCACGATAACGGAGGAGCGCGCCGTCGTCGCCTGCGATCTTGGCCTCGTCTATTTCCTCCCGTAGCGTCATGATGTCGGCGAGCAGTTCGGTGGGAACCTCGCGCAGCTCAGCCGCACTCGGCCCGCCCGAAAGTTCAAGTAAATAGTCCGCCCGCCGGACCGGATCGGAAAGAACGAAATGCGCTTGATTCACTTCGGCACTAAGCCGCGTGGCCAACGCCCGATCGTCTGCGGAAGCGGTCGTGAAGCGATCGGGGTGAACTTTTCGGGCAATGGCTCGAAACGCGCCGTGGGGCTGCCCTTCGTCCATCGCGTACCTGCGCGGCAGGCCCAAAAGTCGAAAGTAATCCATTCCCGGCGGAGCGGGGAATAGAGAGCGGCATTTTTCGCAGAAAATGGGCGTAACAAGCACACCCTGGCACTTGGGACACTTGGCGGAATCATTGGGTGCAACTGCGGCCATGGGCGCTGGGTCACTTTCTTCATCCGTTTCGAGCCTCAATCTGCCGCCCGAGTCAGACGGTTACGCCGAGAAGCTCGACCCGCAGCCGCAGGAGCTGGTCGCATTGGGGTTGCTAAACACGAACCCGCGCCCCATCAGCTCATCCTTGAAGTCCACCTGCGTGCCCTCCAGGTACAGCAGGCTCTTGGGGTCGCAGATGACCTCGACGCCGTGCTGATTGCACGTCTCATCCTGCTCGGTGATGGTCTCGGTCAGATCGAGCGTGTAGCTGAACCCGCTGCATCCGCCGCCTTTGACTCCCACGCGAAGGTACATCTTCGCCGCGTCCGTGCCGTTCTTCTTGGCGGCCTCCTGCTGCTGGGCGATAATCTGATTGACTTCCCTTGCTGCTACTTCCGTCAATGTAATCATTCGTATTGGCTCCGTATGGTCCTCAACCCTTTGCCCCGACGGCGGCCGTCGCGGGTTGGGACTGCCCTTTTTTCTTCTTCACATCCGCGATCGCGGCGCGAACCGCGTCTTCCGCAAGAACGCTGCAATGGATCTTGACCGGCGGAAGGGCCAGCTCGGTCACGATCTCGGTGTTCTTGAGCTGCATGGCCTCGTCGAGCGTCCGTCCCTTGACCCATTCGGTCGCCAGCGAGCTGCTGGCGATGGCGCTGCCGCAACCGAAGGTCTTGAACTTGGCGTCCACGATGCGGTCGTTTTCATCGACCTTGATCTGCAGCTTCATCACGTCGCCGCACTCCGGCGCCCCGACGATGCCCGTGCCCACGTTCTTGAGCGCGGCGTCCATCGAGCCGACGTTCCGCGGGTTCTGATAGTGGTCTACAACTTTGTCACTGTATGCCATAACTCTGACTCCTCGTTGCTTCGCCTCAATCGGCAATTGGCAATCGTCAATTTCCTAGTGGTGTTGCCACTGCACTTTCGATAAATCAATCCCCTGCTGGGCCATCTCATACAGCGGGCTCATGTGCCGCAGATGATTGACGGCCTTGACGACCTCTTTAATTGTGTAGTCTATTTCTGCTTCGGTCGTGAACCGCCCCAATGAAAACCGGATCGAGCTGTGGGCCAAGTCGTCGCCCAGCCCCAGACCCTTGAGCACATAACTCGGTTCGAGTGACGCACTCGTGCAGGCGCTTCCGCTGCTCACCGCGATATCCGAAAAGCCCATCATCAGGCTCTCGCCTTCAACATAAAGGAAGCTCACGTTCAGCGTGTTGGGCAGACAATGCTGCGGGTCGCCGTTTCGACTGATTTCCGTCAGGTGCTCGCTGAGCCCCGCCCATAGCCGGTCGCGCAGCTTGGCGATGCGTACGCTTTCGGTGGGCATTTCGTTCATGGCCGTTTCCGCCGCCGCTCCGCAGCCGGCGATGCCCGGTACGTTGAGCGTGCCGCTGCGCATCCCGCGCTCGTGCCCGCCGCCGTGGATCAGCGGCTGCAATCGCACGCGAGGTTTCTTTCGGCGGACGTACAACGCTCCCACGCCCTTGGGCCCGTAGATCTTGTGCGCCGACATACTCAGCAGGTCGATGCCCATGGCCTCCACGTCGATCGGCACCTTCCCGAATGCCTGCGTCGCGTCCGTGTGAAAGATGATATCGCGCTTCTTGCATAGGGCCCCGATCTCCGCGATCGGATGGATCGTCCCCACCTCGTTATTGGCGAACATCAGCGATACAAGGATCGTGTCGTCCCGCATGGCCTCTTCGACCTGCTGAACGCTCACTCGTCCCTTGACATCAGGTTCAAGCCACGTAACCTCATACCCCTGTGTCTCTAGGAACTTGCACGGGTCGATCACCGCCTTGTGCTCGATCTTGCAGGTGATGACGTGCTTGCCCTTGTCCGCGTACATCCGGGCGACGCCGAGGATGGCCGTGTTGTTGCCCTCCGTCGAGCCGCTCGTCCAGATGATTTCCTTGCTGCTGGCGTTGATCACTTTAGCGACCTGCTCGCGGGCCTTGTCCACCGCCTCCTCCGCGATCCACCCGTAGCGATGGTTGCGGCTCGCCGCGTTGCCGAAGTTTTCGCGGAAGTACGGCAGCATGGCGTCGAGCACGCGCGGGTCGACCGGCGTCGTGGCGTTGTTATCCAGATAAACGGACTTCATTACGCGAACTCCCTGACAGGCGTCTGTCGCAAAGGCACGGGTTCTCGATGGACCAATCGCAGGCCGACGGAGACCGTCTGGTCATCCACAAGCTCGGCCAGCGTGACACTCTCCAAGAATTCCTTCAGCCGATCATGGATTCGATGGGCCGGCTGACGGATCGAACAACAGGGTTCCAACTCGCATGGCGTACGGTGTGCATCCGTCCCGGTGGAGACACATTGCACGAAGTGAAAAGGCCCTTCGATGGCCGTGATCAAATCGTGCAGATTGATCGACTCCGCGGGTTTCGCCAGACTGTAGCCGCCCGCCGAGCCGCGTTCACTGGCCACCATCCCTGCATGAGCCAGGGTCTTCAAAATGTTGGTCAGGATCGGCAGCGGCACATGCGAAGCTTTCGATATTTCGCGGGCGCTCGTCACACCCTCCACCCGCTTCGCCAGATAGGAGAGCGCGATCAACGCGTAATCCGTCTTTTTCGTCAGCGCCAGCATTCTTTAGTCCCTAAACAATGCGTCCTATTAGCATATAGCACTAAATCGGTACTATATCAATACGTCTTGGACGCCTTTTTTGTGCGATTGCGTCAAGAAAACAGGAACTGCTAGGCGGCGTTTCATAACTAATTGTCAATACGTTATTTACATTCAAATGGTTGCCACGGTGGAAGCGACCAATTGTCGGCTTGGTTGGTAAGACTTATGCTCATCTGGCGCTTCTGAGGTTGAGTTCATTATGGGATTGGAGATCGAATATCAGGCCCTTGGCGACGGACCAGCACTGGTTGATCGGTCCTACCGCGCCCTTCTCGAAGTGGAAGGCAGGGACCGTGCCGCCTGGCTGCACAATCTCACAACTAATCAGGTAAAGAACCTCGGCCAAGGGGACGGCAACTACGCCTTCGTGCTCAACGTGCAAGGCAGGATTCTGTTCGACGTGAACCTTCTCGTCCGCGCCGATTCCATCTGGCTGGACCTCGATCGCTGTTTCCTGGACACGGCCAAGAAACACTTCGCCAAATACATCATCACCGAGGACGTTGCAGTCGTTGACCGTACCGATGAGTTCGCTCGCTTCGGCCTGGTCGGTCGCCAGGCCTCGACTGTCCTTGCCGATCTCGGCGCTGCCAACGCCGCCGCCATGCCCGCCCTCGGCCAGGCAATTTTCGAGTGGAGTAATCCGAGCCGGGAGCGCGAGCGACCGGACAATCAGTACCGCGACAGCCATGGAGCTGTCCAGGTCGCTGCCGCCGTGACTATGGGATTACTACGTCACGACTTCTGCGGCCCGTTCTCCGTCGAGTTATTCGTCCCTCGGGACCGCGCCGCCGAATTCCGCGCCGCCCTGATTGAAAAGCACCGTGCCATCCCCGTGAGCAATGAGGCCGTGCAGGTCCGCCGCATCGAAGCGGGCATCCCCTGGCCCGGCCACGAGATCACCGACGACTATCTCCCCGCCGAGACCCGCCAGCTCGAACGCGCAGTCAGCTATCAGAAGGGTTGCTATCTTGGCCAGGAAGTCGTCGAACGCATGCGCTCCCGCGCCGTCGTCGCCCGCCAGCTCGTCGGCCTCCGTCTTGACACTTCCCCTCGCCCCGTGGGGTCAGACGAGCCGACCAAGGAGGGAGGGTCCGAGGGTCGGGCTGAGGGCCGACCTCAGCTTCTCGATTCCGATGGCAAGCCCGTCGGCACAGTGACTAGTGCCTGCAATTCCATCGCCCTCAACTCTCCCATCGCCCTCGCTTATGTCAAAACCGCACTGAGCGCGCCAGCAACGGCCCTGACTGTCGAAGGCGTTTCCGCTAAAATTGTCGATCTGCCGTTTCAACGATGAACTTGAATCACGTGCTGACAGAAGGGTATTCTAATGATGCGCGTAAAAAGGAGTAGCCAAAAATGACCAGAAAAGAATCAGCAATGCAGCTCCTGCGAATGGCCGGTACCGGTAGTGTCAAGGCCGCTTTCGATCAATTCATCGCTCCCAACTTCATTCACCACAATCAGTACTTCAAGGGCGATCGCCAATCCCTGATGAACGCCATGGAAGAAGCGCACAAGAAGAGTCCGAACAAATCCATCGACATCAAATACGTTTATGAGGACGGCGACACCGTGATCACCCATTCCCTTGTGACCCGCCAGAATGCTGCGGATCCAAGTATTGCCGTCGTGCATATCTTCAGATTCGAACGTGACCGCGTCGTCGAGCTTTGGGACTTGGGGCAACTTATCGCCAAAGACTCGCCCAACGAGAATGGACTTTTTTGAGGTTGTGTGCCACTGCTGGAGCCACAGTGGGATCGTCCCGGCACGCTCGAACCCGCTTGCGATCAGAACCGCTACAGAAATGGAGCGGTTCACTACGAAAAGCCGCAAAGCTCGATTCTAGAAGCCGAAGCTCTGCCCCAGCAGGCCGGTAATAAGGAATACAAGGATTTCAAACAGCAGATCGATGAAAAACATCGCCCAACACTCCTCTAAAAGCGATAAGAGAAACCGATTCCCGCCTGGAAATCGGGCGCTTCCTCATTCAAGCCGAACCCAACGCGGATGTCGATTTGAAAATTGTCGTTGACGAGAATCAACGGGCCGAAGTCAATGTTGTGCTGAGCGTCGCTGTCGCGGCTGTTGGGGTAGAGGCCGTAGTACTCCAGGTACCCACCCAGTCTGGGCGTGAACTGATAAGATGTCGCCAGTGAAGCCCCACTCTGGAAGAAACGACCCTCATCGTCCGAAAGCCATGTCGCCAGGCCCACGCCATAGACCGACCATTTCTCGCTCAGCGAGTAATTCCATGCCAACCGCATTTCAGGATCCACGTCCCCCGTCGACTTCGAGCCCGTGCCCGTGGGCAGAGAAATCGCCGGAATGATCGACAAGTTTGGAATCAGATGTTTTTGCTTGACCAACTGTGTCTTGAAGCCCAGGCTCATGTCCGTCCCGCCGTCCTCATGATCCGTCAGCATGACGTTCCGGCCTGCCCAACGGCTGGTTCCCTCAAAATGCGATTCCGTGAAGGAGTAGCCGCTCCACTTGATCCGAAGCTCGAAGTTCTCCCAAAGCCCGGTTCGATAAGAGAATTCGCCGAGCAGATGACTCTTGGTCCGGCTCTTGTTTTCTTTGTCGTGGAAAAAACTATACCCGAATTCGAGGTGCGAGTAACCCCTGGGGACCACCGAGTAACCATCGGAGAATCCGCCCCGGTCGCTGATCATGCCGCCCAACTGTGAAGGCCGATCGAAAATCCAAAAGCCGGACGGACGTTCCTCCGCCTTCTCCCGGCCGCCGGAGCCGACTTCGCGCGGCTCGCTCGCGGTTTGAAAGTCCGACGCACTGGGGCGCATTGAGAATTCGCGTGAGGGCGCTTCGCGCGCGTGGCTGCGAACCGCGTCGGTTTTGAAATCCGGCGTGATGATCAGGCCGGCGCAGATGATCACCAGGAGGCTTCGCATCATTTTTGAAGTTCCTTGTCGTTGGAGGATTCAAACACGACGATCCTCAACACTGCGGTTCCTTTCTGATCCAAACGAGGCCTCATCCACCGACAAATTCAGCTCAAGTGTGCTCGGCACCGGCTCGCCCGGCGACCTGTGGTCGCGCTTTCGACGAGTTTCGAAATCATCCAGCCCGCTTCCGGAGGCCGTAACCCGACCGACCGGACTCGGCTCGGTGTTCGTCGGGTCCGCATCCCGTAGGTTTTTACTCGTAGAGCAGTGAAGTCTGTTGGAGCAGGATTCGAAACCGTCAGATTGCTCCCCCTCGACGATGCATTGTAGTCATACGGGCTGGTGGCCGAGAGACAATTCCGCAGATTATTTCGGTGTCAAACGGTTGTCCGATAAGTTCGGACGCCATAGATTCGCCATTTCGATTGATCAGGCTTTCGTTGGCATTTGTGGAAATTACCTGTCCGGTAATGCAAGAATGGGTGCGTACGCGAGGACCGTTAACATTGTGAACACCACGAGCATCATCGCCGAAGTTCTGAGTTGTTTGATGATGAGAATTGCTTGATCGGTCTTTTCTAACGCACGACCGTGCGCTCGTGAAGTTATTGGGGTATGAAACGCGCCGGTTCTGCGGTATGTAATCAGATCTGCGACAGGAATGGAGCGGACACAGTCGGTATCCTGAATTGACAATTGGAAATCGGAAATCGGCAATCATATCAGTGACACACAATGACACCACGCGAAAAAAACGTACTTGCAAAACGAACCCATTTGCGGTCGTGGCTTTATGCCAAAAAGCAGCAGCGGAATCTCGCCCATCGCTTCGTGCTTCCACCGCAGCCCGCTCCCTCAGTGTTTCTGCTTTCTGCGTTTCTGCGTTTCCTCCATTCGACAATCGACAATACAGCGCGGTAACATGCACGGGGCACGAGGCGGGTGGCCATATGGCACAGAATCAAGTCGTGGTAGTTACGGGCGGGGGTAGGGGCATCGGCCGGGCCATCTGTCAGCGGTTCGCCGCCGACGGCGCGCAGGTCATGGCCGCCGCGCGCAACGCCGTCGAACTGGAGGACACCCAGCGAGAAATCACGCAATCCGGCGGGCGGTGCCACGTTCACCCGACGGACGTTTGCGTGCCGGATGAAATCCACGCCCTCATTGAGGCCACGGCCGGCCGGTTCGGACGGATCGATGTTCTGGTCAATTGCGCGGGGATCGCTCCGCAGGCGTTGATCGAGGAGTTGGAGCCCTCCTTGTTTAATACCATCAGGTGCGTCAACGTCGACGCAGTGTACTTCACCTGCCGCCGGGTCTGGCCTGTGATGAAGGCCCAGAAATCGGGCGTGATTGTGAATATCTCTTCGATCGCATCCATCGATGCCTTTCCGGGTTTCGCGGCCTACGGAGCGGCGAAGGCCTGGGTGAATGCCTGGACCAAAGCCCTCGCGGAAGAAGGAAGAGGATGCGGGATTCGCGTGTTCAGCGTCGCCCCCGGCGCCGTGGAGACGCGAATGCTCCGCGACGCATTTCCGGATTTTCCGGACAACCAGACGCTCCAACCCACGGACGTGGCCAACGTGGTGCATTGCCTGGCTCAACAGGGGTGTCGATATGCGACCGGCCAAACGGTATTCGTTCGCCGGCAAGGCGATTAGTGTACAACTGCGGGAGATCAATGATGCTGAATCTACATGGTTTTTTGTATGGGGACATTTCAACCGCCGCAGCCCTCAATGCGGCAGACGCCGTCGGCGAGGCGCGCAGAGCACGAACCGCAACTGATAATCTGGACGCTCGTCTTGATCGCATTATGCTCGCCTTCGAGGCCATGTGGAGCCTGGTCCACGAGAAACTGCAAGTCAGCGAGGAGGATTTCGCGGCCCGGCTCAACGAGATCGACCTTTCCGACGGCAGGCTCGACGGCAAGGTTCGTAAGGGTGCAGTAAGCTGTCCGAAATGCAAACGCACGATCTCGCGACGGTTGCCTAAGTGCATCTATTGCGGGCAAGGCATCGTACATGACCCCTTCAGTTAGCATTGAACCTGAAGTTGGTTACGCTGGCTGGCCGTAGGGCGGCATCGACCCGTGTTTGGCGAGCGGACCGGGGACCAAGCCGGCTGCTAGGAAGACCACGGAAATACCCAGGTGCAGCCAATTGTCGGCGGCGTTGAGGTGCAGCAACTCAATGACCCAGGCCACTCCCGCAAAGCCCAGCAGCGCGACCAGGCCATAGACGGCCCCGAACGCAATGGAGAATACGCGCGCGGGGCGTTCTCCGGCGAACCCACATACCAAAGCCAGGGCCCCTGACACGAGGTGGACGATGTTGTGCGCGGTATTGACGTGGAAGATGAGCACATGATCGCCGGTGATAAAGCCCCATATGGCCACGACAATGAGTATCGCCCCTGCCGCTTTGCAGAAATTCGCCGTTGGGGTTTTCACGTTAGGTCACCTTATCGTGCGTTTCCAGCATCGGCGCGGTGTGTTCCTGGCTCTGCAGGCAGTGTGTGCAGCAAAAGAAGACGCCCTCCGATTCCACGCCGTGGCCGATGATCCGGCACCCGCAATGCGAGCAAATGGGGGCGAGCAGATGAATGGCGCATTCAAAACAGTCGAAGGTGTATTCATCGCCGTGGAACGTCACGTCGAATGTCTTGTCGTACTCGTTATGACAGGTATCGCAATGGCCCATGATCGTCTCCGAAAAAATCAAAAGCGCGAGGGGGCGACAAGGAACACTCGTTCCCCTCACATTCCCGTTCCCCCTCACGCTCTTGATGGTTCGCAAAAAAGTGGCCGGCTAAGAATGCGGGGTTATTGCGCGAACGGCCGGCTCGCGTTTCGCGCTTCGATTCCGATGATGGCAGGCGGGGGAAGCGAGAGGGGGAAATCGGGAACGACTGTTCCCCCTCGCGCTCCCGGAGGTAGAGGAAAATGAAGGCGGATAAGGCAATAATGATGGAAAAGGGGGAATAACGAGGACCAGATTCGCTTCCGGAAAAATTGAAAGAAGATTGCAGGCGTGGGAAGCGGGAGGGGGAGACGAAGGTCATTCGTTCCCCCTCACGCTCCCGAAGGTAGGAAACAATGAAGGCGGATCTGGATGCCTGTCCGGCTGAAAGAGTCGCCGTCGAATAGCGGGAGGGGGGCGTGGGAGGGAACTGGGGGCACAATCGTTCCCCCCCACCAACCCCGTTCCGCATCAACTCATACATTTGATGCGACCTCCTCGCTAATAACTCGACCCCTCCGGAATTCATCACACTTCACTTCTTTAATCACAATCGCCGCAGGACTCCACGCGGCGCCACGCGTCGCGGGTAGCGTCCTTGGCGCGCTCCCAGCTCAACTTTGATGATCCACGACGCGTATCCCAATCGCGGCGCAACTCGGCCTCGATTTCGTCGAAAGATTTTCCTTTGGGTCCGTACTTGGAGTAGCTCTCCCATCCGTATTGATAGGCCGGACCGTATTCGTCGTAAGTAAGATCGGGCGTGACATACGGGCGGCCTACGTATTCGCGACGCCAGTATTCATGTTCGACAGTGGGATTGATCGCTTCGGCGACGCCCTTTCCTGCAAAGCCGCCGCCCACCGCACCGGCGACTGCTCCAATCCCCGCGCCGATCGGGCCGCCAATGGCGCCTCCGATAACCGCACCCGCGATGCCGCCGCCTGCCGCACCAGTTCCCACACCTACCGGATGCGCGCCGGGCTCACCCGTCATGGGATCCGGATTGGAATCGGGCGGATTGACAGTTAGCGATTCGTATGGATTCGTCTTATTTCTTGCCATTGGTCACCTCTTTCCTTGCTCAACTCATTATCGCGAGCCCGCCATGCTTGGCGACTTGGTGGATGTCCGCTGCGAGGACTGCCTTTCGTCCGAATCTTCGCGCGATGATCCGGAATTACTGCCTGACCTGGACGACTCTCGCGTCACGCGTAGCTCGTTGGTTACGTCCTTCACGCCCATGCAATTCTCAGCCATGCTTTCGGCCTGGAACTTCATCTGGCGGCTGGGGACGGAACCGCTGAGAGTTACCTCTCCGTTTTGAACAGCAACCGTAATGTTAGAGGCATCAACGGAGCCGTCGGACAGGCAGTCATTAACGTCCTCAGAGATGCGCTCGTCGGATCGTTTGTATCCCTTTGTTCCCTTGCCGGAATAACGTCGTTGATTCGTGCTTGCGCCTTGCCAGCCTTCGAACTCGCCTGAACCGGCCTGACTTCTGCCGAAACCGCTTTGGTAAGACCCTTGACGACTCTGGCCAAAACCAGTTTGACCTTGACCAAAACCACTTTGCCCGTATCCCGACTGTTCCCCACCGTAATTCCCCTGACCGTAACTCTGTCCATACTGGCTCTGGCCGCTGCGCAAACAGGTGGGGCAATAGCCGCTCTGTTGACCGAAAGTCTGTTGAGCGTTGTGGCCGTAACCGCCTTGTTGCCCACCCTGGCCATAGCCGCCGGATTCGAATTGCCCCTGGCCGCCAAAGCCGCCTTGCCCGAAATTGCTCTGACCTTGGCCATAACCGCGCTGGCCAAAACCACTCTGGCCGCCATAGCTTGGCCCATAACCACTGCTACTGGATTCAAACTGGCCTTGGCCGCTAAAGCCGCTTTGCCCGAAGTTGCCTTGACCCTGGCCATAACCACGTTGACTAGATTGGCCGCCATACCCGGGCTGGCCGCCTTGGTTGTAGCTTGGCCCATATCCGCCCTGGTTGCCTTGGCCGCGTCTGAAATGCTCCTGCGGACGATTGGAGCCAAAGCTGTCGCCCCTGCGTCCACCGTTGCCTTGTTGTTCGTAGCCCGATGATTCCCACTGGTTTTCTTCGCTTTGACTACCTTCATCGAACCAGCGATCTTCCGTGCCTTGGCCGCGAGACTCACGTTCACCGCGTCCGCCACCGTCTCGCCTACCTGATTGCTCCCTGTTCATTCTTGGCTCCTTCGTTGAATGTCTCATTGATTTAGTTTCGAACGTCTCTAAGTCTCTGACCAAGTAGCGGCCTTACGCCTGTGCGGCCTCCACATTGATTAAGCTTTCAGCCAACGCAGTGAGGCTTTCATCCGCGGTGCGCTCTTCGTCGAGCGATTGTTGAAGCAATTCGCCCGCTTCTTCCTCGCCCAGCATTTCGGCGTAGGTTCTGGCACAGCCGTATCCGGCGATTTCGTAGTGCTCGATGCGCTGGGCCGCGGCGATCAAGCCGGCATCACGGATGGCGGTGTCAGCTTGCTGTTTAATCATCTCTTCGCCTTCTTCGATGAGGCCCTTCATGCCCTTGCAGGTGACTCGTTTGGGTTTTTCTCCAACATTAGCGAGTGCGGTTTCCAACCTGTCCACTTGTGCATTTGTCTCGTCCAGATGGTTTTCAAAGGCCACCCGCAGCTCGGAGGAGGTCGCCGCTTTCACCATCTTCGGCAGGGCTTCGACCAACTGTTTTTCCGCGTCATAGAGATCATTCAGTTCGTGTATGTAAAGCTTCTTGAAGGAATCTAGTTTCATGGCATTCACTCCTTTTTCGTCATGACAAACCGCATAACATATGGCTTCCTACTAAGGCCGCGGCTTCTTGGACTCATCCGTCCAATAGGGCTTCTGGCCGTAGTACTCGTACGTGGTCAGTGAGAACGTCGGGTCCGCCATATTGGGCCACCGATCCTTATCAAACCCCGTCGCGTTCTTGAGACGATCCTTGTCCACATTCAATACGACATACGATGCGCTGCCGGGCATTTGGAGGACACCGCCGGGGATGGCAAACAACTTGTCGCCCATACCCAGGAACCCACCGAAGCTGAGCACTGCATAAGCGATTCGGCCACGATCCGGATCGATCACTAAATCCTTGAGTTCGCCGACCTTCTCGCCGCGATCGTTCTGCACCGGGCGGCCCATGATCTCACTTGCCTTTTGAATCCGCAGATTTGCCGTGACCGTCCCTCCGTCATCCATCCAGTAGGGGCGCTGCTGATAGAACTCGTGAATTCCCTGGCCCCAGGTAGTATCACCCATCGCCGGCCATCGGTCCTTTTCAAAGCCTGAAGCGGTCTTCAACCGATCTTTCTCGACCGCGAGAACGAAGTGCTTGGCATGGTCCGGAAGGGTCAAGGCGCCGATCGGGACGGCGAACCATTTTTCGCCCATACCCAGGAAGCCGCCAAAGGAGAGAACGGCATAGACAATCCGTCCGCGCTCGGGGTCAATCGCCAAATCCTGTACTTCGCCGAGGTTCTCCCCACGGGTGTTTTCCACATTCTTGCCGATCAAGTCCGATGCTTTCTGGACGCGGAAAGGCTTCAATGAAACTGTGGTGTTATTCGTGGTTGTGTTCGTGGTGGAGTCGAATGTACCGAGCGCGATGGGGAGGGTTGTGGTGTCGTTCGTGGCGAGGATAGTTCCTTTGTCGTTATCCACGCAAACTTCAACAAACTTTCCCTTCGCCAGGCACGTTACTTTGAACTGTTCAGTCTTTACCGTGGCGCTATCCTTATCGTGCCCGCAAACCGCAACGGTCGCATGGATGGCTTTGCCATCTGTATGCTTTTCAGCTTTCTGGATAGCATCCGCCAGGCTGAGGTCAGCTTTGTCCAGAAAAGCGCTCACCTTGGTCTGGTGATCAGCAAACGCCGCAGGTCCGGCAGCCAATGTCCCCACAATCACGCCGGCTGCCAAAATGGGGACGAGTTTTGAACGAAACATGATTCTCTCCTTTTGAGTCTTATGTTGTTCGGATTCGCGGCGGTAACACACCTCCGCATCCGATTTAATCACAAGAGTGCTGCACAATCCCTTCCAAGTCCCTGACGCTCTTTCTCTTAATAACGATCGACATACGACCGCCTTGGTATGGGCTTGAGCAAACCGCGTGCCATGCAGGGAGTGGTTTTATTGGCCCGTTATTGTATTTCGAGGAACGTTTATGTGACTCGGCACCACGACACGGTGTCACGTTGACTCGGCGGGCGCGTCATTCTGTCGTTCAAATGTGAAACAAGGCTGAACGTCGGCAAGCGCGAAGGGAAGTCCGGAGTATGGGCGTTAAGAATAAGATACTTGGCTATCGGCTTGCGAGAGAAGCGTCGTGAAGGCTGATTCGCCAGACGGCCGCGGATCGTTCGTCGCGGGCAACGGCAAGACCGCCGCGTACTTCAAGCCGGAAGTTGTCATCCAACATGGGAAAAGTGCGATGAATGACGGAAGGATTCGTGGCGTCGGCACTCAAGTATTGCTCAAGTGCTTGTGGATCGGGAGCACTCAAGCGGCACTGATGTACCTCCCCATGCAGCGTGCAGGCCGCCAGCCGGAGGTCCTCAACCTGCATCCGGCCGTTTTGCGGCCGGCGCACGACGCCGAGAAGGAAAAAGAAACGATCCTTCTCCTGACCCAGGAGGACGCCATGCACGTCGCGCATGGTCACGAACGGAGGAATGCCCGGCCCGGCGATATCGATTTCGCTGAATCGAATCTGAGAGGGTCGTAAGGATTGCGGCGAGCGCAATTCGGCGCTTTCGCGGAGGACGCTGGGATCCTTATGGCCCTGATGAACAATGAAGGCCGTCAGGCGCTTCTGCCACCGGTCTATCGGCCGAGCGTTTCCGCAGCCAACAGAGAAGAGGAGCAAAGTGCCCATCAGCGCCGCTGCGACGCGGATGTTTTGCGAATGTAACCGGCGAAGCGAAGAACGATTCATGGCTTATTTCGCAGGATTCTCTCGACTTCGACATGTCCGGCTCGCGCGGCGCGTTGGAGCGGGGTCGTGCCGAAGCGATCAGGGGCGTTCACACTAGCCGCGGCCTTCACGAGAGCGGCGGCTGCGGGCCCGTTGCCCCGTGCCCCGGCGTCATGAAGGGGCGTACAGCCGAAATGATCCTGAGCGTCAACATCCGCGCCGCTTTGAAGCAGGAGTTGGAGCGCTTTGACACACCCATTCTGCGTGGCCAGATGGAGCGGTGTAAGGCCGTGGACGTTGCGGGCGTTCGCCGATGCGCCGTGCTGAAGGAGAGCACCGACGATGGCGGCGTGTCCCGCACGAGAGGCGGCGTGGAGAGGGGTTTCGGCATCCACGTCGGGTGTATCCACATCCTGCTTTTCGGCTAACAGCAATTCAACTTCTTCCAAGCGGCCGGCGCGAGCCGCCCGCCAGAGCGCCGTCCTTCCCAGCGCGTCGCGTGGGTTGTCAGGCGGCGTTGCGTGCGGCGTGGAAGGAGCTGCAACTCGCGCAAAAGAAGTTCCAGCGCCTCGCAATGCCTTGGCGGATGCTGAGACTTTGTGAACGGAGTCCGACTCAAAGCAGAGGTTGGCGACAGTGGTCATCTCCTCAAGATTGCCCTGGTGGCCATAGTCCTCGCCGTAATAGGTGGTCAGCTCCCGGGCCACACGTTCGAAATCTTCCTTGGTGAAGGGGCGGCCCTGATCATCGCGGTACCAGTTGATGATATCGGGGCAGCGTTTTCGGATTTCCTCGCCTATCCAGACGGATATACCCGTGCCGGCGGCGTATTCGCTGGGGTTAAGTGATTCGTTCCAGTGGTCGCTCACGAAAACGCTGAAAAAGTCCGAGTTGCGGCGAACGTGAGTATTAAAGCGATAATATTCACCGTCACGCACCAGCATCGGAGGACGCATTTCCCCCTTGATTCTCACGGATTCCGTCAGGTTGCGAAAGAACTTCCAGCCCGCGTAATCGGCGACGAGATCGCCATTGGAAATCACACCCGTGGCAATGAACCCTAAAATACGAGTTTCCGCGAGCGGATGAGCACCGGCGCCGACTTCGACCGCGCGGCGCACGGCCTCCCCCTCGGAACAGCCCTGGTCCAGCGAGGTTTGATAGGCCTGATGATAGATATAGCCCACATGAACGAAATGAAGAATCTTGTCCGTGCCGAAGTAGGTACCGTTGACCATGAGAGTGGAGGTGCGCAGCCAGCGGGCGAACTTCGTGATATCCACCATCAGGGCCGGATGATGATAGATCCACAATGGCGGAAGGTGCCCCGTCACCAGACCCGGGTAGCGAGACTTCAATTTGGCGGATGCGAGCTTCTGCTCCAAATCGTCGGTGTGAATCACAAACGATGGAAACTGGAAATAGACGGCCGTGACGATCGTTTTGGGCGATTGCAGCTCTAGAGTTCTGGCGGTGGGCTGCCCGTGTTTGAGTGAGCCGGCAATTCGCTTGTTGGTCTTATTGACCCCTTTCTCGATCGCATCGTACATGTACTCGGAAAGCCAGAGTCGTAGGTCCGCAAACTCTCGGCCCGTGGGGACGCTGTATTGGTCTGTTTCATGGCCCAGGCCCCGCGGCGACAATCCCGTAAGCACCGTCGCCAGGATTACCGCGCAGCGCGCATGTCGGCTGGATAAACATTTTGACCGTAATACATGTTTGTGAATGTTGACCACTGGTACCCCCGAGTTCCAATCGGCTTTATCGGGCTTCGACTGAAACAGATACATCAAAGTCGACGATGGCGTCCGAGTGGTCAAAGGTAAGTATGATCAGGTCGCCGCAACCGAAATCATCCCCGTCCCGAAGTACGTCGGTACTGGCGTCGGGGCCGGCGCCTCCGATGACCCGAAGGTCGGCGTCTTCAACAATGAGGGCCTGTAGATTATTGCAGACGCGTGAAAAGGAAGTCGTCTCGCCCGGCGACAAAGTAAACCGTAACTCGGTCCCTGTTTCTGAAATCAGTTCTTCCGGGATGTCCTGTTCGTCGTCGATAAAAATTACAACTTCTACGTCAAAATCGCTGTTGTTGACCAACCGGATGGTTGTAAGGGGCGATGGAACGATGTCGAGGATCAGGTCGCAGCCTAGCAACGCCGAACAGAGAAGTAGCGTTCCCACCTGCACGCAACGAATCATTTGAAGCTCCTTGTAAAAACAACCTCCGCGCCGAACGTTCCCTTGGCTAAGGCTGTGGCAAGAACCGTGCCAGCAGTCAATCTTGAAAAAGTAGGCTGGAAAGAATCGGGCGAGGCGAGGGCCCGCCGTTTAGCGTCAAGACCCGCTCGATTGTGTCTTTTCAGGTGTAGCGTCAATGCCCCAACTGCGCAGCCTGCGCTGGAGCGTGCGGACTGAGATGCCCAAGGATTTGGCGGATTGTGTTCGATTTCCCTGAAACCGCTCCAATGCCTGAAGCATGGCCGCTTTCTCTAGATTCTCGATTGTCGTACTTGGAGAGACGCGCGGTACGCCCGCGGTGGTTCGGTCGGTTTCCAGGATGCCGTCGGGCAGATCCTCAACCGTCAGCACATCCCGGTCGGCCATGACGACCATGTTTTCCAGACAGTTTCGAAGCTGGCGCACATTCCCAGGCCAATCGAAAGTTTCCAGGAAGCTCATCAGTTCGGGATCGACGGAGATTTCTGACCGTTGATTGGTGTGGCAAAGCTGTTTCAGAAAATGCCGGGTAAGCGACGGAACGTCTTCAAGACGTTCGCTGAGCGCGGGGAGCGATAGCGTTACCACGCTGAGTCGATAAAAAAGGTCTTCTCGAAATTGACCGGCGGCGACCATTTCCTGGAGGTTTCGGGAGGTAGCCGCCACAACGCGAACATCCACGGGAACCTCATGATTGCCGCCCACCGGAGTGATGGTTCGGGTTTCCAATACCCGGAGCATCTTGGCCTGCGACTCAAGGGCAAAGTCTCCGACTTCGTCGATGAAGATCGTGCCGCCGTTGGCCGCCTGGAATCGGCCGATGCGACTCGCTGTCGCGCCGGTAAACGAGCCCTTTACGTGTCCGAAAAGCTCACTCTCCACGAGCGTGCCGGGGACGGCCGCCATGTTCACGGCAATGAACGGTCCATTCTTTCGAGGACTGTTGCGATGTACGGCCTCCGCGACCAGCTCTTTCCCGGTTCCCGACTCGCCGAGAATCAAAATCGTGCTTTCGGATTTCGCCGCGCGGCGGATTCTGGCGAAGACATCGAGCATCACTTGTGATTGGCCGACCAAACCCTCGAACCCAGGCTCCCCGCTAGATCCTCTTTGGAGTGGTGGAGCGGGGGCGTCCCTGGCCTCAGTGACGAGGCACTTGCGGATGAGGGAAAGCAAAGCGTCAGTGTCGATGGGCTTAGGGAGATAATCTTCCGCGCCGAGCTTCGTCGCTCGAACGGCTGAGGCGATCTCGGCATAAGCGGTCATCAAAATGAACGGCGTGGCCGGACGCTCGCGACGCCACAAGTTCAGAAGGTCCATGCCGTCGTCGGCGCCGAGGCGCAGATCGCTCAAGACGAGATCGATACCATCTCCGAGGTGATTTCTGGCTTCGTCCACGCTGCCGGCCGATACAACGCGATAAGAATCGCGCTCTAAAATGCGGGCCAGTGCGACCGCAGCGCTTCGGTCATCCTCGACTACCAAGATGGTGGCACGTGAACTCATGTCCAACTCTACCTGATTCCCCGCGAGTTGATCACGGCCTATAACAACCAGAAGCAGAATCGACTATCAGAGGCCCCGTGCGGCGTCGGTGCAACTAATCACACGCTCCCAGCACTTGGCTTATCTACTATTAGACCAGAAAGACCAAGACTTGACAAGGCTCATTTACCTAAAGCGGCAATCGAATGTCGAGCTTAGGGAGCGGACAACGCCTGAAAAACGCAAATCTGATGGCAACTGTGGGGCTCAAAGAATCATCTGCACCCCCCCGAAGGCCGTTTTCTTCCTGTTCGGACAACCTGACGCACTGCCCGGACAGGTTGGCGGCGGATTCGGTCGTTTTTCGAGTTTCATGACCCTTGCATTACGAGCAGCGCGGTTCAATTGTCCCCAGAAGGCATATTTATTGGCTGTTTTTGCCGAACAGACCGGGACAAGGGTGTGGCATGATGCGTGCAAAGGATTCGCCATGCGGCTGGAGAATGCGCGCGTACGTTTGGAAGAAGGTGTAAGAATCAGCGTTTTCAGGTTTGTTTAGGAGAATTCTATGACTAGGTTTTCAGGTCGACTGGCCTTGGTGGGCATCAGCATGGCAGCCGTTTGGACTGCCGGGTGCTCTCATCATCACCATGACCACCATGATGAGAAGACTCGCAAAATGACGTTCGAGGGTCCTGAAAAAAAGACAGAGATTAAGGTCAAGACGACGGATAAACACGATCATGACTAAAGAAGGGTAAGAAGGGGTAATCTATGGAAGAACTCAACCGCGGGAGTCTGTCCGTCTGGATGGACACAGGGGGGTGTCCATCGTTTCCGCCGCTTAGCGAGTCCACGACAACGGACGTATGCATTATTGGCGCCGGGGTCGTCGGCATAACGACGGCATATATGCTTGCCCGCGAAGGCCGGAAAGTCCTGGTCTTAGACGCCAATGCGATTGGGGGTGTTGAGACTCTTCGGACAACGGCGCATTTATCGAATGCCAACGACGACTATTATGTACACCTTGAGCGGCAGCACGGTGAAAAAGGCTCGAGGTTGGCGGCCGAAAGCCATACGAGCGCTATTGACCGTATTGAAGCAATTGTCGCCGAAGAACAGATTGAGTGCGGTTTTACGAGGCTGGACGGTTACTTGTTCGTTGCCCCGGGTGAGCCGCCCGAGTTTCTCAACGAGGAATTGGCCGCCGCGCACCGCGCCGGGCTGACGAGCGTCTATCGGCTGGAACGAAGCGTCCTGTCGTCGTTCGATTGTGGACCAAGCCTTTGCTTCCCTCGCCAGGCTCAATTCAACATCGCACCTTATCTGAAACGGCTTATCGAAGTCGTTCAAGCGCGCGGGGGGCGCTTCCACGGTGATACGCACGTCAGCAAGATCGAAGGCGGCCCTACGGCCCGGATTGAGACGACCAGTGGGCGCAGCGTAGAAGCGCGGGCCGTGGTAGTCGCCACGAATACGCCGATTAACGATCGTGTGGTGATGCACACCAAGTTAGCGGGGTATCAATCCTACGTCATTGCCTTGCCAGTGCCCCGTGGGTCCGTTCCGCTTGGGCTCTACTGGGATACCGCCGATCCTTACCATTACGTACGCCTTCATAGCGACATGCGCGACCACGCCGAGGAGGACCTGTTGATTATCGGCGGTGAGGACCACAAGACCGGTCAGGCCAACGATGCGCAAGAACGTTATTCGCGCCTTGAGGCATGGACACGTAAACGATTCGCGGGCGCAGGCGAGGTTGCCTACCGCTGGTCAGGCCAGCTCATGGAGTCGATCGATGGCTTGGCCTACATAGGAAGGAATCCTCTGGACGCGGAGAATGTGTATATCGTGACCGGCGATTCCGGGCATGGCATTACGCACGGTACGATCGCGGGAATGCTGCTGACCGATCTGATCCAGGGGCGACCGAACCCGTGGGAAGATCTCTATGATCCCTCGCGCAAAAACGTTGCCTCAGTGGGGAATTACTTTCGCGAGAACCTGAATGTCGCGGCGCAGTACACGGATTTTGCTTTTGGCGATTCGGTGAACTCCGTCGACGAAATACCCAATGGAGAAGGGGCCGTCCTTCACCACGGACTGATGCGCATCGCGGCTTACCGTGACGAGAACGGCACGCTGCACGAGTGCTCCGCCGTCTGCCCGCATCTGGGCTGCATTGTAGGCTGGAACTCCGGGGAGAAAACCTGGGATTGCCCATGTCACGGTTCGCGGTTTAACGCTGAGGGAAAGGTTATTCACGGGCCGGCAGTTTCCTCGCTCGGGCCCGTCCCGGAATCGGTTCTGGTTCAGCGCGAAGGTTGAAGGGAGTCTGAGATGAAGGAGCAAGTGGCGGCTGCGAAGTCAACGGTGCGGTATGCGGTCGTTGGACTTGGGTATATCTCGCAGATCGCCGTTCTCCCTGCTTTTGCGCATGCGAAGAAGAATTCGCGCCTGACGGCGCTGGTTTCGGATGATCCGATCAAGCTGAAAAAGCTTGGCAGGAAATACCACGTCGATCCCCAGCGGTGTTATTCGTATGACGACTATGATGCGCTGCTCGGTAGCGGCGCCATTGACGCCGTGTACATTGCTCTCCCCAACAGCATGCACTGTGAATACACATTACGCGCCGCGCGGGCGGGGATCCACGTCCTCTGCGAGAAACCAATGGCCGTCACCTCGGAGGACTGCCAACGGATGATCCGGACGGCGAAAGAGTTCGACGTCCGTCTTATGATTGCCTACCGCCTGCATTTTGAGCAGACCAACCTCAAGGCCGTTCAGATTGCCCGGTCGGGAAGATTGGGCGATCTGCGGTTCTTCCAATCGGTGTTTTCCATGCAGGTGAAGGAGGGCGACATCCGTCTTCAACGGCCGCTGGGCGGCGGCACGCTCTATGACATCGGCATCTATTGCATCAATGCGGCCCGCTATCTCTTCCGCGATGAGCCGGTGGAAGTGTGCGCGATGAGCGCCAACTCCGATGACGAGCGCTTCCGCGAAGTGGATGAGACTACCGGTGCCATTATGGTTTTTCCGGGCGGCCGGCTGGCGAGCTTCACCAGCAGCTTCGGCAGTGCTGATACGGCGCACTACCGGATCGTGGGCGCCAAGGGCGACCTTTCCGTCGACGCGGCATACGAGTTGGCGGAAAAAATGCAGCTTACCGTTACCATTAAGGGAAAGACGACGAAAAAATCATTCCCACGGCGTGATCAATTCGCACCTGAGCTTCTACACTTTTCGTCCTGTGTGCTCAAAGGCGAACCTCCTCAGCCATCCGGCGAAGAAGGATTCGCCGACGTACGCATCATCGAGGCGCTGTATGAGTCCGCCCGATCCGGGGAGTGCGTGGAACTGCGGCCGCCGTTGAAGGCCCCGCCGGCGCGTCCCCGCCCGGAGCAGGAAATCAGGCGACCGGCGGTACGCAGACCGGCACTGGTCCATGCGGACGAACCAACGATGAGAGTCTGACCGGCAAGGATGTTGAGCAGTTTGTGTTGAAAAGGATCCTGTATGCTTTGGACGATCGCGGTCATTCTCATCATTCTGTGGCTTCTCGGCCTGGTGTCTTCGTTCACGATGAGCGGTTTCATCCATATCCTGCTGGTGGTCGCGGTCATCGTGATCCTCGTCCGATTGATCCAAGGTCGCCGGCCGTTATGAAAGTCGGCCGAATCAATTCTAATTGACAATTCTCATCGAAGCGTTCCATTTCTCCGCGCGTCAGTTTGCCCTCTCCCTCCGACATGTTGTCGCCTTTATTCGCGCAGCTCATTGCTGACGCATCAGAATCGACGAAAAGATGCTCTGGCATACAAATTGCTACCTTTACCGGACAGTGGCGCTCGCGTGTTTCGTTTCGAGCGCGTGGAGAAGAAAGAGTTTCCGGAATCGGCGATGGTCTGATCCGGAGGGGTCAAGAGATTCAGGAACAGGAAAAGGAGAATCCCAATGTCCAAGAGTTTAAGAATCGGGTCGATATTGCTGCTGTGTGCGGCGGTGCCATGGTTCACCGGTTGTGCGTGCGGTAAAGCCAAATTTATCAAAACCGCCCACGCGTCCACTAAATGCGGCACAGCGAAATGCCCGCCGCTTACGACAACCGCGGGTCTGCCGCCGCTCACCGCGAAACTCGGAGAGTGTTATGCAGTTGTGTATGTCGCGCCGAAGTTCGAGACCGTTTCCGAACGAGTAGTGGTTAAGGAGGCGTCAGAGCGAGTTGAGATCGTTCCCGCACAGTATGAATGGGTCGAGGAACGGGTTATCGTGAAGGATGCCTACACCGAACTGGTGGAAGAACCCGCGCAGTTCGGAACGAAAGAGACCACTGTTCAGGTCGACTGCCCGAAAACCGGGTGGGTTAAGGAAACCAGCGCCCGCTGTGTCAGTGAAAATGGAAAACCGGTTCGAGACATTTTCTGTCTCGTGAACATGCCAGCCTCGCAGAAGACCATTCAGACGCAGACAGTGACCAAACCCGCTACCGTGCGGACGGTGAGCTTCCCGGCCGAGTATCAGACGGTTCGCAGACAAAAGCTGATCTGCCCGGCCACAACGCGGAAGATCGCCATACCGGCTGAATTTGAAGATGTCTCCAAGTCCGTGCAGGTTGCCGGCGGACATATGGAATGGGAGCGCGTGGTGTGCGAGATCGACATGACTACTGAGAAGGTGAACTCGATCAAGAGCGCGCTTGCGAAGGCTGGATATAACCCGGGGCCTGCGAATGGAAAGCTGAATGACCAGGATTGGTCCGCAATCAAGACTTTCCAGACGAAGAAGGGCCTCGGCGTCGGCGAGCTCACCTATAAGACGATGGGTGAACTTGGCCTGGCCGCACGGTAGTGCGAGCTGATTTCAGGAGGTGAGCGAAGCACACTGCCAACTCCGCCGAGCACTCCGTGGAAACACGGGCGCTCGACGAGTTGGCGTGTGTTTTCGCGGGGACGTAACGGTGTAGCGGCCTCGATGGATTTCAAAAGGAAAGGAAATCTCTCATGAACAGGGTACTGCGAACATTTCCGGCTCTCGCGGCCGTTATCGTCGTTGCGTTCTTGGAGAAGACTGCCTCTGCACAATTCGCTCAGGTTACTGCTGAAGCCGATGTAGTGCTTACGCGCGGACCCGTTCATGAGGCCTTCGCATCAACCGTCTTGTTTGATCCCGAGCCGGGCGTCGTGGTGACCAGGACGCCTCCCCCGCCCATCGAGGAGCTTCCACCCGATCAGCGGCCTGAGGGATCCAATATCACATGGATTCCCGGTTACTTCTCGTGGGATGATGAGCAGAACGATTTCATTTGGGTCAGCGGTGTATGGCGGGCCCTTCCTCCGCACCGCCAGTGGGTCTCGGGGTATTGGGCAAGGACGGGCCATGGGCATCAGTGGGTCAGTGGATATTGGGCCGACGCCGATGTGTCAGAGATCGAATATCTGCCGGAGCCTCCGGAAACCGTCGAGGCCGGCCCCAACATCGAGGCCCCGTCGGCCGACCAGACGTGGGTGCCCGGCTCCTGGACTTGGCATCATGGACATTACGCCTGGCGGCCCGGCTATTGGGCGCCGGTGTATTCGGATTGGTCCTGGGTACCCGGCCATTACATCTGGACGCCTCGTGGATATGTTTTCGTCGACGGCTACTGGGACCACGTCATTGCCAATCGCGGCGTACTGTTTGCGCCGGTTCGTTTTGATTCCGGCATTTACGCGCGGGCAGGGTTCTCCTATTCGCCGAGGACGGTGATCGACCTGGCCGTGTTCAGCGATCATTTGTTCGTCCGCCCGCAATACCACCATTACTATTTCGGGGACTATTACTCCCCCTCGTACTATGATGTGGGCTTTTTCCCGTCGTTTTCATTTCACATCGGACATCATGGATATGATCCGATTTACGCTCACGAACGATGGCATCATCGACACGACCATGATTGGCACCGCCACCGGGAGGCTGCGTATCGTCATCGGCGCGAGCACGAGCATGCCCGCCCGCCGCGCACCCTGGCGGCGCAACTGGTTCTAAGTGCGGATAGCGAGAAATCAAGAGAGGGAAGCTTCCGGCTCGCCACGACGCTCGACCGACTCGCAAAAGAAGGCGACCGCACGGTTCGGCTTCAGCCACTGGACAAAGATGCGCGTCAGAAGCTCGCAGATCGCCGTGTAGAATTCCAGAAATCCCGCGAGGAACGGCAGGTGTTGGAAGCGGGACCGTCGTCGGCTTCTCGGGAATCAGGTCCTGTGAAACTGAAAATCACCAAGAGCTCAGTTAAGTCGGCCCCCGACGGAGAAGTCAGCAGGCATAGGAGTCCGCCGAAAAGGCAGGAGGCGCCCCAGCCGGATCTTAAGGTCGAACCCAAACCGCGAAAGGCCGGCGTCAATCGTGTGCCTCAGTCGAAAGAGGCGAGACCTGACGAGCGCCGAGACCGCGAGAGACCGAGCAGCGAATCGTCGCAGCAACCACCGACGAAATCCAAGAAAAAATCCAAGGATGACAAGGACGACAGGTAAGGACGGTGCAGAAAACAGGCACCACTTTTGGGAAAGGGAAAAATGATGACAACTCACAATGAACCCATGACGGCCAAACGACCGGTGCACAACGCGCGACCGGCGAGTGAAAGGCTTGGTAGTGAGGCGAGAGTTGTTGGCAAAGACCTTCAGGAACTGAGTGGTAGCGCCTTAGAGGCCGTTCAAGACAAGTTCGGCGAGCTGAAGGAAACTGCATCGGAATACCTGGAAATCGGCAAAGACAAAATCAAGGAGGCGGAGAAAACTGTGGAGGAATTCATCCAGGAGCAGCCGATCAAGGCCGTCCTTATCGCCGCGGCAGCGGGCTGGGTTCTGGGCCGTTATTGCATGCGCCGCTGATCCTGGACAAGCGTTTGAGCTCCTTTGAAGAGAGAGTGCAACCGGTGATAGCCGACAGGTTTTCGCAAGACGATGGTTTCGAACCCGTTGAGCAGCAAAAAGGCCGTTCGACGCGAGCGGCTGTTGCGGCCGCTGCTAAATCACCGGGCACTCGCCGGAGAAGTAGGATGAAGGCGGGTGAAGCACTGAAGTCATTTCTCAGGGAAGCGCGCGAACTGAAGGAATATCTCTCGTACTTTAGTAGCGCTAAAGCGGATGAGGTCAAAGCTTCGGTTCGTAATACTGGCCTATGGATTGGGGTTGGGGCCTTGGGGTTCGTGGTGCTTTGTGGGCTACTGGTCAACGCGTGCTGGCTTCTGATGAGCGGCATGGCTCTGGGTATCGCCGTTCTCGCGGGAGATCGAGCCTGGGTCGGAGGTCTGATCACGGGGACTTTATGGCTCGCGGGACTGGGATTGGGAGTGTACTTCAGCGTGGCCAAGCTACAGCGTGTTTTCCGCGAAAGGACCATCCGGAAATATGAAGCGATGCAAGCACAACAGCGTGTCCAATTCGGAAGCGATGTCTCCCAGCGCGCATCGGAGGCCTCAGATGATTAGCGAAAGTGGTTTTCTGGCGACACAGGCCGAAGATGCCACGGCGGCGGTAATGCGCACGCTCCGCACCATGAAGGACGATGCAGCTACCTTTTCCGGCTTGCGGCTTCTTCGCAGGCATCCCTGGCTTGCTCTGGGATCGGCGGTCATCGCCGGATGTGTCGCGGGCGCCGTGTGGCCGGCACATCGCGCAAGCGCTGGCGATGAAGAAGCGATGCAATCGTGTCAGAAGCAAGCAAGCAAACAACGTGACAGCTCCCCGTGGTTAGCCGCCCTCGGAGCGATCGGTACCGCAATCGTCCGCGCCTCAATCCCCGCCCTGAAGCGTGCGTTTTCGACGGGGCAACGCATTCAGTTTTCAAATGCACGATTTTCCGATGGCAATGGCGCTGGAATTGAGTTGTTGGAAGGAGAGTAACTCATGTTAACTCTGTTTATTATCCTGTTGATTCTCTGGCTGCTGGGGATCGTGACTACCTACACATTCGGCGGTCTGATTCATTTACTGCTGGTGGTAGCGGTAGTCGTCCTATTGGTCAGGCTGATCCAGGGACGACCCGTCTAGAAAAGGCGGATCGTGGCAATGCATCGCAGAGACCGTATGACAGGGAAGAGTCGATGAACGTGACTGTCTCTGCCTATTGTTAGCGAAAGGAAAGTAGAATGCTTGGCACCATTTTGATCATCATTCTGATTCTCATGCTCTTGGGCGCCATCCCGGCTTGGCCCTACAGCAGAAACTGGGGTTACTACCCCAGCGGATTACTCGGCACGGTTCTTATCGTCGTCGTGATCCTGCTGTTGCTGGGGCGTATTTGACGGGCTTCCGCTGAGAATCATCGCTGGTTAGTGCGCGCTGCAGGCTCGTCGGTATTACAGAGTAGAGGAACCTCTTTCAAAGGTGGGAAAATGGAAACCGTCAGGCCTCTATTTGTCTCGACTTTTCCACCGGAAGAGTGTGGCTTGGCCACCTTCACGGAGAACCTGGCCGATGCGGTGGATTCCGTCGCCGATGAGCCGGTGTCCGCCGTGGCGTGCATTCAAAAAACATGTTCGCTCTGTAGTGAAGATCCTCGCGTGGTCTACACGATCGACAATGCTCAGGAAGACGCTTACGAGCTCGCGGCCGTTGCCGCCAACGAAGGCCCGTATGACGTGGTAAGTCTGCAACACGAGTTCGGCCTGTATCCCGGTGAGTGGGGCGGTCGGATCATGAGCTTCGTCCGGGATTGCCATAAACCCATTGTGACGACGTTCCATACTTTGATGACCAATCCCGACCCCTTGCCTAAATCCTTGATTCGGCAATTAGCGGCCGGCAGCCATGGGATCGTGGTCATGACGAAAGTCGGCGCGAGGCTTCTTTCCACCGTGTTCGATGTTTCCTCCGCCAACGTGCGCGTGATCCCGCATGGAGTTCCGAGGATCAGTTTTGATACCGATGAGCATCTCAAGACGCGGCTGGGACTGGCGGATCGGAGGGTGATATGCACGTTCGGACTCATCAACCGCGGCAAAGGCCTGAAGTACATGATTGAGGCCATGCCGCAGATCGTGAAGGAATGTCCGGATGCTTTGTACTTGATCGTGGGCGCCACCCATCCGCAGGTGAAGCGGCGCGATGGAGAAGAATACCGCGACGATTTAACGAGAATGGCGGAGACGCTGGGCGTTGACCGGCACGTGCGATTTGTGAATAGATACCTGCGTCTCCCCGAGCTGATCGGTTATCTTCGCGCTTGCGACGTCTACGTTACTCCCTATCCGTCAAAAGACCAGATTTCAAGCGGTACATTGGCGTATGCCATGGCGGCTGGGCGGCCGATCGTAAGCACGCCGTATCTGTTTGCCGAGGAAGTACTTGCCGATGGGCGCGGCCTGCTTGTTCCTTTTGCGGACAGCGCCGCACTGGCCGACGCGACTTTACGATTCCTGGGTGAGACAAAGCTCAGGGTCGAAGCTCAGCGGCGAGCTTTCAACTACGCTAGAACGATGCTTTGGCCCAACGTGGGCCGCGAGTATCTGGATTTTTTCCGCACCATCGTACGGACCAATAAGGATACACGGGGCACCTCCGCTTATCCAACCGTGCAGGCCATAGACAGTTGGCGAAGGTCTCCCGTCTATGGAGGCTGGTGATTCACCTCAAGACCTACATTGCATTGGATCACCTGGATCGGATGACCGATTCAACCGGCCTGATCCAGCACGCCATCTACAGCGTTCCCCGACGCGAGAGCGGATACACGCTTGACGACAACGCCCGGGCTTTGCGGCTCTGTACGCGATTATGGAATCAACATCATGACGCGCGATTGCTGGACCGCATCACGCATTACCTGAGCTTCGTGGAATTCGCCCGCCGACCCGGCGGCGGGTTCCATAATCTTCTCAGTTATCAACGTCACTGGTTGGATACCGACCCCACGGGCGATTGTCAGGGGCAGGCGGTGCGGGCATTGGCCGAGGTCGTGGGCGGCAATTTGCCGGATGACTACCGTGCCCTGGCCAGGGAATTGTTGGAGGGCGTCATACCCGCTCTCGCAGAACTTCAAAGCCTTCGTGTCCATGCCTACGTGATTCTGGCCTGGGGCCATCTTTGGAAGCGCGAGGTGCGGAACCTTGAGCCGCTCGAAAACCTGGCCTGGCTTGGAGCGCAGCGACTGGTCGAATGTTTTCAGCGTTCGCAGCGGCCGGAGTGGCAGTGGTTCGAGTTTTGTATGACGTACGCCAATGCGGTTTTGCCCCATGCGTTGTTCGTCGCCTCTGAGAGCTGGCCGAGCGATGTTTTTCGAGACGTTGCGGAACAGTCGTTTACGTTTCTCGACCGGCAGACGACCGTTGACGGTTTCTTCTGGCCAGTGGGCAACTGCGGCTGGTGTCCGCATGGTGAGGAAAAGGCGCCTTACGATCAGCAGCCCGTGGAGGCCGTTACCATGGCCGACGCCGCCCTTTCGGCGTTCGGTGCTACGCGGAAACAGCCGTATCTCGACGTTTTCCGCCGCTGCCACGCGTGGTTTCATGGCCAAAACAGCCTGGGACAATCTTTGGTGAATCCCCGCTGGGGTGCATGTGGCGACGGCCTGCAACCCACGCGTGTCAATAGAAATCAGGGGGCCGAATCCACCCTCGCCTACTTGTGGACCGAAGTGCTCTACTCGGAAGCGCGGCAGTTATTTGGTGACAATCAGGAGTCGGCGGTTGCCGGCTAACTTTTTACGACCGCTTTGAGATAGCGGCTATAAACCTTTTTTGAGGAGAAGATGATGAATTGGGATCAAATCAAGGGCAATTGGAAACAGTTTACAGGGAAAGCCAAGGAAAAATGGGGTAAGCTGACCGACGATGATCTGATTATGATCGCAGGCAAACGCGATCAACTTTCGGGAACAATCCAGGAGCGATATGGCTACACCAAGGAAGTCGTCGAGAGAGAAATCGAGGACTTTGAGGAATCGCTCGAACCGCAGCCGCAGCGGTAACCCGCTTTTCCCGAATCCGGCTTTCCGGCGGCAATGCAGGCTCGTTGGGTCTTCCTCATCGCCGCTGGAAGGCCGGGGCTTTATCCTATGGTGAATTCGGCGTGGATGTTGCGATGAGAAGTTGAAATGTCTCGGGAATCCAAAGCCCCATATCTCTACACGGATCTGTTTCATCGTCATCCCGGCAATCCGATCCTTTCCATCCGCGATTGGCCCTATCCGGCGCACACCGTTTTCAATGCCGGTGCCTGTCAAATCGGTGATGAAACCGTGTTGCTGGTGCGCGTGGAGGACCGCAGAGGCCATTCACATTTGACTGTCGCTCGCAGCAATGACGGCGTATCCAACTGGCGGATCGATCGCCAGCCGACCTTCGTTCCCGATCCCGCCAACTTTCCGGAAGAATCGTGGGGCGTGGAAGATCCTCGCTTGACGTGGGTGCCGGATCGTGAAGCCTGGCTCATCGCCTATACGGCCTATTCGCCCAGCGGTCCATTGGTATCCCTGGCCCGAACGACTGACTTTGCTTCCTTTTCCAGGCTCGGTGCGGTCATGCCACCCGAGGACAAGGATGCCGCCCTATTCCCGCGGCGCTTTGGCAACCGATACGCGATGATTCATCGGCCGGTCTCATCGGGCATTGCCGCACACATCTGGCTTTCGTTCTCGCCGGATTTGGTTCATTGGGGTGAGCACCAGGTCTTGTTGCACGCCCGCCGGGGCGCGTGGTGGGATGCTAACAAGATCGGTTTGAGCCCTCCGCCTTTGGAAACCCCTGAGGGCTGGCTGATTCTTTACCATGGAGTAAGGGTGACAGCCGGCGGATGCTTGTACCGCATGGGGCTTGCTCTGCTGGATCTCGAGGATCCACGGCGGGTGCTTCGCCGTAGCGATGAGTGGGTTTTCGGGCCCGAAGAGCCTTATGAACGTTTGGGGGATGTTGACGGCGTCGTCTTTGCCTGTGGCTGGGTTCTCGAGCCCACCGGGACCATCCGTTTGTATTATGGCGCAGCCGATACATGCCTGGCGTTGGCGACCGCTCAGCTTTCCGATCTGCTAAGCTACCTGCGGCAATGCCCTCCTTTCCGAACCGGCGCGGCTTGAAAACACTCCGACAAATTGTCGCGCCCGCGACAAATTGACGGAGTCGCTAACCCATTTTTTCAAAGGTCAATTCTCTCAATTCCTTTAGCGTGTTCACGTAATTCAATTGGCACGAGTCTTGCTCTGTGAGCTTGGTTCAGCCGATTTGGGTGAGTGCGTTTTGGCGGCTCGCGATAGTGCTGCGCTCTACGGAGAGCCAATGGACCATGAAAAAAACTCCGAAAAAGACAACGAAACCAAAAGGCGAGAATCAGGATACTCTGCTTGGCGATGAAAACGCCGGCATCGGCGCGTGTGCTGCAGGCGGCGGCATCGTGGGGGCCCTCATCGGCGGCGCCTTGGCCGGGCCGATCGGAGCAGGGGTCGGCGCTCTCGGCGGAAGCGTCGTGGGAGGTATCGCACAGAATAACGTCGCGGATGCAGACTCTACGGAGAAGGACATCCGAACAACGAAAACCCGGAGGTCCATTTAGCCGGGCCAAAAATTCGGTAGAAGTAGGTTTAGTCTCTCTTAATTCTGACAATAGACGGTGAAAAAGTGCTTATCGCCTGTTATAATGGCGGTGACGCACTTCGATTTTTGTATGTCCGACGGACCCGGAACCCCTGGCCAAGGAGTTAGACATGCTGCTCGAGAAAGTCGGAACTGCTGAGAACGCAGTAGAACGACCAGAACACAACGGCCACGACGATAGCGCGCTGCTCAATGCCCTGCTCGCTCTTCACAGCGGGGATGCTTCCACGCGGCTGCCGGTTACGTGGACGGGAGTCGCGGGGAAAATCGCGGACACCTTCAACGCGATTGCGGCGCAAAACGAGAACATGGCCCGCGAGTTTGGCCGTCTCAGGCAACTCGTCGGCAAGGAGGGCCGCCTTAATCAGCGATGTTCCCTTGGTGAAGCGGGCGGTTTCTGGCGCGAGTCGGTGGAAGCCATCAATGAGCTTATCGAAGATCTGGTCCAGCCGACGACGGAAACTGCTCGCGTCATCGGCGCGGTAGCCCAGGGAGACGTGACCCAGAACATGGCGCTGGAGATCGACGGGCGACCGTTGAAGGGTGAGTTCCTGCGAACCGCCAAGACCATCAATCGAATGGTTCAGCAACTCAGCTCCTTCGCGTCCGAGGTAACCCGCGTGGCCCGCGAGGTGGGCACCGAAGGCAAGCTCGGTGGACTCGCCAAGGTGAAGGGCGTGGCCGGCACATGGAAGGACCTGACCGAGAGCGTGAACTCGATGGCCGCGAACCTGACGGACCAGGTGCGAAACATCGCTGACGTCACTACCGCCGTCGCCAACGGGGACCTCTCCAAGAAGATCACGGTAGACGTCAAGGGCGAGTTCCTCGAACTCAAGAGGACGGTCAACACGATGGTGGACCAGCTTCGATCGTTCGCCGCGGAAGTGACGCGTGTGGCCCGCGAGGTAGGCACGGAGGGCAAGCTAGGCGGACAGGCCAAAGTCGAGGGTGTGTCCGGAACCTGGAAGGACCTTACCGACTCCGTGAACTCCATGGCCGGCAACCTCACTTCGCAGGTGCGTAACATCGCCCAGGTGACCACGGCCGTCGCCGCGGGCGACCTCTCCAAGAAAATCACCGTGGACGTCAAGGGCGAGATTCAGGAACTCAAAGCCACCATCAACACGATGGTGGATCAGCTTCGTTCGTTCGCCGCGGAAGTGACCCGCGTGGCCCGCGAAGTGGGCACCGAGGGCATGCTCGGTGGTCAGGCCGACGTGAAGGGC
>Ga0187893_10001392_pt1 | contig 58375 bp, 56 predicted proteins | sample MA1701074metaG_FD_139574 | JGI IMG/M metagenome (GOLD analysis project Ga0187893, IMG submission 139574) | White microbial mat communities from a basaltic lava cave in the Kipuka Kanohina Cave System on the Island of Hawaii, USA - MA170107-4 metaG ...
GGTGTAGAGTCGCTGGCCCTTCGTCGAAAAATAAATGAATCGCGACTGGGGCAGAGACCTGTAAAGCTCTTCGATGTTGAGGTGATAATGAATCTCGACTTCCTGCCAGTAATCAAGCCCCGCCCGACGGACGGCTTTTTCGTCAGTCCGAAAACCGAGTTTGCCTACCAGATGCAGCGGAGTGAAAGTGGCCGCGCAGGTTCGAGCTATATTGCCGGTGTTTGGCGGAATCTCAGGCTCGACGAGCGCGATGTGCAGGCCCGATTTTTGAATCTCGTCGCTCATTGAGATTTTATTTTGATTCTGCGCGCGGCGTTCTTTCCGAAAGTGCGCTCTACGGCGATGCGCAAAATCTTTTCGTGATCGAACGCCAGACCGGGAAGATTGCTGATCGCGTGCCACGCGGCTGAGCAGGCATCGTCCGCCGCCACGGGTTCGTAATCGCCATTGAGCAGGGCAGTGTAAGCTATGCTGACGGTATGGCCTCGCGGGTCGCGGCCCGGATCGCCGAATGCGCCGAGTTGATGAAACCGGATTCCTTCAATCTCGGTTTCTTCTTTCAGTTCGCGAGCCGCAGCATCTTCGAGCGATTCGTCGCGGTCTACGAACCCGCCGGGAAAAGCCCAGTGATTGCGGAAAGGCTCTCTGCCCCGCTCGATGAGCAGAACTTCAAGGCGGCCTGCGCGCCCGCGCCTGAAGAGAAGGATGTCTACTGTCACGGCAGGCCGCGGGTAATCATAGCAGTGCTGTTTTTTCGATTGCGCTGTCACTTTGTTTCCTTTCAATCAACGGCTCTCGATTTTCTCAAGCTCGCTTTGGAATGTTTCGTAATCGCCTGATGTAAAAAGCACGAAGATGACTTTCTCAATCCGCGATTCGGGATGCGCCGACTGGTAATCAATCGATGCCGTGATCATCACCTGCGCGCAACGATCTACAGGAAATCCGGCCACACCTGTCGCAAGCGCGGGAAAAGCTATCGAGCGACACTGCAAACGATCTGCTATCTTCAAACTGTTCGTCGTCGCATCTCTTATGATCGCATCACTCGATTGCGTACCCGGTCGCTTGGGGGCTGCGCCGTCTTCTGTGCGATAGCCCATGGCTGCTGCGTGAATGACGAATTTATTCGGCAGATTGCCTGCCGTGGTTTCTACTGCCTCGCCGAGTTTTATCGGCCCTTTCGCAACGGCCTCGCTTTCAATGTCGGGACCGCCGCGCGCCGATATCGCGCCTGCCACCCCTGATCCGAGCCACAACTCGGTATTGGCAGCATTGACTATTGCCTCGATATCTCTCTGGTTAGTTATATCACCCTGTCGAATCTCTATTTTCATCACGACCTCGCAAGTCCGATCTGAAAGCGATCACATTATACTCGAACACGCGACCATGCGAGAGCGTGTCGCGCCGGAGATTTTTGGGCAATGCCGATAAGAAATTTGATCAGTCAACTTCTTTGCCGTATCCTTTCGCTTACGCCCTTGTATCAGGCTTGATAGAACCAGAGATGACAGATTCTCATCAAGATAATTCAAAGGACCGGCCCAATATGAATCCGGAGGACTTTGCGCGGTTTTTGAAGCTTCTCTCACCTGATACTGAAGAGGCGGGTCGCCTTTATGTCCGCCTGCAAAAGAAGCTTGTCGGCTTTTTCAGCCTGAAAGGTGTTTCCGACCCGGGGGACGCTGCGGCTGATACCATCGACCGCGCGGTATTGAGAATAGCCGCAGGCGCGGACGTTCCCGATGTGGAAAGATATTGCTTCGGTATTGCCCGCAACATCGTCAAAGAAAGATCGCGTATATTGCAGCGCGAAAATTCTGCCTTTCACAAGTTTATCGAAGACCTTAGCAATTCTTCCGCCGGGCAGGTGGAAAGAATCTACAACATACTGAAGCCATGTTTCGAGCAATTAGATGGTGAGGAGCAACAGTTGCTCCTCACCTACTGTCATGAAATACAAGGCCGAGCGCGCACTGAACATCGCCGCCAGTTAGCCGAAACGATGGAGATGACTGTGCAGACTCTCCGGGTTCGGGTGACGCGCCTGCGTAACAGATTGACGGAGTGTGTCCAGAAACGCTCGAATACAGTATGAAAGTATCGCTTTGATGCGCAACAAATCTGTAATTTGGAGCATATATTATAGGGATGTCGGTGAAGTCAGTTTGAGGCATCCTGATCGTGGTAGAAAATGACTGACGAACGAATCATCGCTTATCTGCTCGAAGAACTGCCGGAAGATGATCAGGAGCGGTTCGAGGATGAATGCTTTGTCCAGGAGAGTTGGCCGACTCAGATCAATCTGGTTGAAGAGGATTTGATAGACGCTTACCTGCGCGACGAACTCACACAGGAACGAAGGCAACGATTTGAACAGAATTACCTGACCACTCAGGCGAGACAAGAGCGCGTCAGTATGGCAGCCGCACTTTTGCGCCATATTGATGAATGCAATGCTGCGTCTAAGGCGGCCATCACATTATCACAGACGGAGCCGACATGGGCTGATCGCTTCCGCGCTTTTTGGAGCAGCCAGAATCGGACGCTACAGGCCGCCGCTGCGATTGCGGTAGTAGTTATTATATCCGGCGCTTTATGGCTCTTCGTTTTCCGCGCACCAGTGCCTCGAACATTTGCCACGCTTACTTTGACTATCAGCAACAATGACCGCGCTGAAGGGGCTCAGGCTGGAACAGTAAAACTTCTGCCTGATGTCGAGGCTCTCAAGGTTTCTCTCACTCTACCTCAACAGTCGCCCCCGGCTGCGGGCTATCGGGTCGAATTAGAGAATGATGACAGAGAGATTAAATCTGCGGAGATAGCCGGGAGTGATGCTCAGTCCGTACAGGTGATTATTCCTGCCAGGCAACTTGCGCGAGGGCAATACGTTTTGAAGCTCTACGCCACCAAAACAGACGGAGCCGAGCAACGCATCAATGGCAGTTATTTCTTCATCGTCGAATAGCTATCTGCTCTCTTGCGATGTTCGTCGTCTGCGACGGTAATACAACAAAGCAAGGCCAGCCAACAATATCAACGCCCCGCCAATCATTATCTTCCGGTACGAATCGGTTGTGCCTGTGGCAGGCGCAGTGATGACCTTGCGATACTCGCCCTGCAACGTAAACCCGGCCCAATAGTAAGGCGACTGCCACTCTGGTTTTTGTCGTATGCTGTTTTGCGCCTCGCGCAAGGCCGATGCCGGAGTCATCCCCTTTTGCAGCAGGTTGAGGTAAAACTGTCGCATCAACTCAGCGGTTGCCTCGTCATCGACCTTCCATAAACTTGCTATCACGCTCGACGCGCCCGCATACATAAACCCTCGCGTAAGGCCCAGCAGACCTTCTCCGCGCACGTCTTTGCCGAGGGCCGTCTGGCAGGCGCTGAGGACAACGAGATCAACCGGCGCGCGCAGCCCATAGATGTCTTGCAGCCCTACGAAGCCGTTCTGCGCTTTCCCTTCAGAGTTGACCGTCGAAAGCACCAGGCCGGAATATTCGGGCCGCTTCGAGTTAAGCAGTCCGTGCGTGGCAAAATGAAGAATCGCGTATTGCGTCATATCCGTGCTGAGTAGATGCTCGCGGGTGGCAGCAAACCCGGAGGATACAAAAACCTCTCCGCCAAAGGCCAGCTTACGCAGATTGGCTAACTCGCCTTTGGCGTAAAAGAGGGGCTTGATAGCGGAAGGATCGAAGGTGTCTCCGTTAAGCTCGACATCGCGCAGAGCCTGATGCCAGCGCGCAATTTCCAGCAATTGCATGGCAACTGATTGCTCGCCGCCGGTTGAGTCTTTACGTTGCGCATAGTTCGAGTCAAACACAGGATCGCCAAAAGCCGCTAACAGCTTCGTCGGTTGCCGCTTCATTGCTTCTTTCCGCAACTCTCCCAGAATGGAGGCCGAAGGGGTGTTGATGATTTCATAGTTGGCGACGAGCGGTTCGCTATTAGCCGATGGAGTCGGCAAAATCTGAAATGGAATGTAATGGAGCGCGCCATCAGCCACGACGATGATTCGGTTGTTCAATTCGGCAACAGGCGGCAAAACCATCTGCCCCAATTTCTGTAGGGCCGGAATCAGGTCTTTTGCAATGTCAGGGCCGGGCGGAGATGCCAGCAGCTTATATACCTTTTGCGCCGCTTCTTCGATCAGCGTCCGCGAGGGTAAGTTGAAGCTTTTGATGTTATCGCGGGTTACGGCCCAGACATAGCTGTTGTCTGAGCCGAGGCTATATTCCAAAAGCAGAGTTTGGTCATCGCTGATGACCTGTTCCTGGATTTTTGGCAAATCCCAAGCCGCGGGTCTGGTCAGTTCCGCGTAAGAGGGATAGCGCGCCCGTATGGTTTCGCTGATCTGTTTATATTCTTCTTCTAACTGCGCCATTTCAGCGTCTAAAGCAATCAGTTCTTCTTTCCTGTATGCCGTACCCAGCAATGCTACTTTATAGTCTTCCTTAACCTTGAGCGATTGCCGGAGCGACTTTTCCTGCTCGGCCAACTTCGGGTCAAGGCCGGGGATAAGGTTCGTTTCGGTTGCCCGCAGCAATTCTGCCAGAGAACGCGCCCGAGACACTTCGCTGGTCTCAAAGGCGCGAACGGCGAGAGCCTGCGCGGGTTGCGCATCGTGCTTGAGCATAAGACACTGAATGTACTTTTCATACCGCTCGTAAACAGTAGACGAAAATGCCGCTGTCAGGTCGCTGCTCGTCGAAGCGCGGCGAATCTCCTCTGTTACCTCGATGGATTGGCGCAAATAATCTTCCGCTCGATTGAAATCACGCTGCTCCAACTCTAAACTTCCCAGCGCATAAAGCGTCGCTGACTGGTTGATCTGATGAGAGAGGCCGCGAAAAGACTTCAGCGCGCTTTGATAATATGCCCTTGCTTGTTCAACTTTTCCTTGCTGTTGATATACCTGCCCCATTAAAGCGCGCGTGCGCGCTACTTCCATAGGACAGGAGGTCTGCGCATATAATTCAAGCGCAGCCTCGAAATAGCGTAGAGCTTCGGCCTCATTGTTCATTGCTGCAAAGGTTCGTCCCAGAAAATCGTTGCACAATGCCGCGTTTTTGATTTCTTTGATGGACTCAGAATCTGCAAGGGCGCTCTGCAAGTTCATCCGGGCTTCCGTGTAGTTGCCCAGGAAGTAATAGGCTATACCGATGCCGAAAACCGATGCAACTACGCCTTGAGGGCTTTCTGCCCGACGGTAGTCATCCAACGCTTGAAAATATTTGTCTAGTCCAATATCCGGCGACCCGCTTTCGATAAAGGCGTCCGCGAGGCCGATATGAATCTGTCCCATTTTGAAAGGCTCTGCGTCTCCGTCAATCAGGCTTTGCGCTTGTGTGAGAAACTCAAAGACCTGTTGCCAGGCCCCCTTACGGTACTCAATAAATCCGAGGTTAATCAATGCCTCAGCCTGCTCACTGGCAATATCAAGCTCACGCCAAAGACTCAACGCTGTTTCGTGACTCTGCGTGGATTCGGTTAAATTGTTCTGGGCCAGGTGATAATCACCAATAGCCGAATATGACTTCGCGATGCCCCATTTATGGTTTACGGACTGCCAAAGCGCGAGAGACTCCTGGGCAGTTCTGAGGGCTAAAGCATGGTTGCTATGGTTCTGGCATTCGCTCAGCGTTAGTAAAGCCTGAGCCTTACCTGCGATGTAGCGGTTCTCTTCGCTCAGGACAATAGCTCGATGGAGAAAGGGTTGCGCTTCGCTGCACCTGCTCAACTTTCTGTAAACTGAGCCTAATCCATTCAGGCCGTCAACAGTTATCATCGGGTCAGGCGTCTGGTTGAGGATTGTCAACGCTTCCTGATAAGTGGCTATTGCATCCTGTGACAAGTTCAACAGGTGTTGAAGGCGGCCCGCGCGATTCAGAAATCGGGCCGCCTTCAACATCTCTCCGGCATCGCGCGACTGGCGGGCGGCAGTCAAAAGCGTTGTCAAAGAGCGCTCTCTTTCTTCCCTCGTCGTTGCGCTTTCATCCCCTTCGCGAGTCAGAACATCCTCATCCTGCGCCTGTGGAGCAAAGGAAGGCAACAACAGATAAAGCATTAACAGCAGAATAAAACGTCGCTTAATCATCGGATGCGCCCCTGACAGCCATTAAAGGCTCTTCCATTGCCGAAAAAGCTGGATGCCATGTTCAGGCTTTGCCTTTTCCAGCTTTGCCCTTTCGAGGCTTTTTTTCCTCCGATATTTGCGGGTAGTTTTTGATTGACGCACAGGTACAATCTGCTCCCTGTTGCGCGCCTACTTTGTCTAGTCGCGGGCCTACTTTGTTTAGCATGGATGACAGGCCGAGCGGTCTGAAGCCTTCGCTAACAGTTACCCCCTCTTGCCGTAAGAGAACCCTCTTGCCATCCTCCTGTTCGCGGGATGGGCGTTGGGTTTTATCGAAGTAGGTTTCGAGGAAGTCGAGCCATGTGTTTTCCTTCACCTCATCTGTGAAAGCATACTCCTTATATCTTTCCAAAACGCCCTTCTTTTCAACGCTATTTTTTTCCTCACCCTGTATTTTTGCGCCCCTCCCAGCTTTCCTTACGTTCTCGATTGGCTCTCCATTCGATACATCTTCAATCGGCCTTGACCATGGGAAAAATATTGAGAGGCCATGAGAGTATTGAGACTTCGACCCAAAGTTCCTTGAACGTATGACAACCCTTTCCGACTTTTCCAGCTTCAGTTTTTTCATCACATCAGAACAAGCTTTGTGGAGGTCTTTCAGATCATCGTTGGAACCGCACCTTTCTCCCAGACAACGACAAAAATCAAAAAGGTCTGTATAACTCTCCCCCCAGTAGCTTTGCGCTTCGAGGTGAGCCAACAGCACCAGTTCTTTTATGCGTTTCCCGAGTCGAGTGGCAGGGGAATCATCCTTGCGGCTGGAGGCCTTCAAACTTTCGATGAGAATAGCCACTAACCCCTGAAGCGACCTGGCAACGCCATCAATTTTCCCCGGGTCCAGGCTGCACAAAGCCAGGTCAAGCGGGTGGCCAGCAAGCAAAAAGTCAGCAGCATTGAAGAACGTATGATGATAGAGGTCTTCAATCAGTTTCGTGATGTCTATGTCCGGATTTTTTGCTGCCTTATTCTGATCTATACCCCTTCCCTTTAGCCTCCGCCTCACATTTCTTTTCGTGTCTTCCAGGTTGTTGAATATCTTTATCAATAACTGGCGATAGGGCCAACTGCCAACGAATGAGGGGCCTTCTGACGCTATCATAAACTTAGCAGTGCCTTTCAGTTCGTAGGCGACTTCAAGAGCGATCATAGAGCAACTATGCAGGGCGAGCAGTTCAAAAGTCTCCTGTGGCTTTTTTAGGCTGGCGCTGAAGCTCTTTAGGATTTCTCCGAGTCCCTTGAGGGTGATGGCGCTAAGGGGATGCTCATCGGGCAAAAAGGCGTCGTTTCCCACCACCATGCCGTGTCCGACGAGGAACAGCATGTAGCGTTTTGCTCGATGCTTACTGAGACAGAAATCGAGAAAATCTGTCAGCGAATCCTCAGCATTGGTTGAATCCGGTTTATTCAGTTCCTCTCCAAAAAATCTTCCTCTGCGTCCGACAGCAGTGCCGACCTCTTTCGGCTCAATGACATCGTCTCTCATGTTGTGGACGAACGAATCTCTGTTATCGCCAATCTTATTCCTTGTCTCTCTTTTTCGCTCCCGGTTGACATCAAAAATTCGCGTCCTCGCTCCCGGCTCGTTGGGATCGAAATGAATCAGGACATCAACATCCTCATGAAAGCCTGCATTTTTGATAGCTTTAAGCTCAGAAACCATGACGGGGGCGACGTCGTTATCGCCCGCAAAATAAAACATCAGCGTCCATTCTTTCATTTCGGCCCTTCTCCTTTTCTCTCAAGATATAGACTGAGTCTCTGGTTCAAATCTCCCTGAATGCTCTACACACTATATGACTGCTCAAAGCGCCACATTACATGGCGATGGCAAATCCCTGCATCATTGGATGGAAATCGAGTCGCTTTTATTTCCAAGTCTGATCTTTAGAGCCTGTGGGTAAGCGAGCGGTAGCGACTCCGTTGGTCGGCTTTATGTTCGTTCGCTCCATCAATAATTTGAACCGCTATTGATCGGGCCTACAAAACCGAATACTGAAAAACGCAGACAGGGTATATCACAAGCAGGTATCGAGTTCAATAAGAATCCGCGACCACGCGGCGCGCCTTACACAGTTTTGTTGGTTGATACTCTCACAAGCATCCCCACATAGCCCGTCTGCAATCCATTCGACAACTACGCAGCCTTCAAGCTTCTCAAGCTCTCCCATAATCACATCTTTCTTTGCGGTATGGTGTGATAATGGCTCTCGATGATCTCTTCGACCGTCGCGCGCATCTATCGATGTGAGGCTCATCGATAGATGCGCAGCCAATCGATATGAAGGTATGCGCCCGGCGGCTTATCCGCAGCCCCTTTGGACGCAGGAATGCGCTGTGGACGACCCCTTGTTGCGCTGCCCTTTCCGCTGATATATAGTCCTCGAATCTGTCTACATGAACAGGCAAGCGAGGGCGCGAGGATGTTTTACCATGAAGTCTAAATCTCTTAAGGGCAAGGCGGAGGCGCGCATATCAAAGGTCAGCGCCGATCCTGTGTGCGAGTTCTATACCAATCACCCCTACCCGCCGCCGGTAGAAAATCTGGATCGTCTTCGTGACGCGTGGCAGGCCGAGAATCCCAATCGTGCCGAGCACCATCTGCTATGGCCCGACAAGGAATATCGCTCCGATCTGGATGTCCTCATCGCCGGATGCGGAACGTGGCAAGCCGCAAAGTACGCGCTCTGTCATTCCGATGCCCGCGTGGTTGGCATCGATGTCAGCCCGACCAGTCTCGAATACACCGAGATGCTGACGCGGAAGTACAACTTAACGAATCTCGTAACACGTCAGATGCCTATCGAGAACGTCGCCAACTTGGACCAGCGTTTCGACCTGATCGTTTGTACTGGCGTGCTGCATCATCTGGTTGATCCGGATGCGGGTTTGCGAGCGCTCCGGTCTGTGTTGAGATCCGATGGCGCGATGTACTTGATGGTGTACGCGCCTTACGGGCGAACCGGCGTTTACATGCTGCGGGAATACTGCCGTAGACTCGGCATCGGAACTTCGAAAGAAGATCTCCATGATCTCACTGCGGCGCTGAAGGTGCTGCCTCAACACCATCCGTTATTGGCTACAATGGGCGGCTCAAGGGGTTCGTTGAACGCCGAGGCTCTAGCCGATGCCCTGCTGAATCCGCGCGACAGGACTTACTCAGTGCCGGAACTATTCGACTTCATCGAACGCAATGACTTGATGATGGGTCGCTGGTACTGGCAAGCCCCTTACCTACCTCAATGCGGTTCGATCACGAGTACACCCCATGCGAATAGGTTGATCGCTCTTCCCGAACGTGAGCAGTATATGGCGATGGAACTGTGGCGAGGCTTGATGACTATTCACAGTCTCGTAGCCTACAGAAACGACGCGAATAACGATGGGCTGAAGGTTCGCTTCGATGATGAACGCTATTTGCGCTATGTGCCGATTCGTCTCCCGTGGACCATCTGCGACCAGGAAGGACTTCCTGCTGGCATCTCTGGTGTCTTGTGGAACCGAACTCATCTGTTTGACGATCTGTTTCTTGTCATCGATGAGCGAGAGAAGCGGATGTTTGAGGCAATCGACGGACATCGTAGCATTTCAGAGATTCTTGACAAAGTGAAAGAGAAGGAAGCCTCGCCGCTCTTCTTCGAGAAGCTCTGGTGGTACGACCAAGTGGTATTTGACACGTCGAAGGCTCAGTGACAAGACAATTTGCCCGTCCCTGCCAAAACTCATCCGATTCGTAATTTGTTGACTCTAGCGGCGATGCGGTGGCGCGCAAGGACACAGAAATTCTGGCAGACGAGATATTCGAAAACTGTATCCCATTTGTACCCCGGCAGAGAAAGAAGGCAGGCTAACCCAAAGCAACAAAAGAGATGGCTTCACTCAACATTTAATGGAGATTTAACCGCGAAGTAATAAGCTTCTAATCCATTACAGTTATATTCACTAGCGCAGGAAGCCCCGAAACCGGAAGTCGAGAGGTGGAGAAGTGCCAAAGGGGTTGAAGAAAGCCGCCGCAAAGCTTGAGCGCAAGGCCGAAGAGCAAACCGACTTGATACGTCGGGCGGTCGGCCAGTACAGCGAAGCGGTCGGCTCTGAGCGCGATTATGAGCGACAACTCAAGCGTCAACGTGAGATCGAGCGCATAGTCGGCGATTACCTGCGCATTCACAAGTCGCTCAGGCAGATTCGAAAAAAAATGAGAGTATCAGCGTGAGGTGATCAATGCTTGAAAAGAGATTCTCAATCGATGCCTGCACAGCAGAAGTCGAGATGGCTCAGATGACTTATAAAAATCTCGCTGGCGGTCGCGTCGCATCCACGGAAGATATTCGCAAGGCAGCCATCGAAGCCAAGAGGCTCGAAGTGAAACTGGCCGCCGCAAAACTGGCTCAATCGGAATATTATCTTTCATCTCTGATGGCGAGGGCCGATTTTCTCGAAGCGCGATATGCTCAGGGAAACGCCGTCAAACGCGAGATGGAAGAACTCGCCTGGATACGCGAGGCGCTGCCGATCAATAAGTCTACGGTCGCCAGACTCTCCATCGAGATGGAGAAACAACGACGCGAGCTTGATGCGCTCACAAACGAGCCTCTTCTGGCCGAGAGCGCATAGGATTCCAACCACGAGGGTCGCTGACAATCCGCCTGTTCAGCCGTCAACCGCAATCGACGGTCCCGCATAAACGAGGGTGATCTTTCATCAATAAAAAGGGCGGGCTTCGGAAGCCCGCCTTATTTTTCCTTTGCGCCAGTGATCGGGTTTTTCTGGCCGACTCAGGAAGAGGATCGTGTTTTTGCGGTTGCAGTATTCGTAGCGCGCGTCAGCAATCGGATTTCGACTCTCCGGTTCTGCGCCCGACCGGCCTCTGTGCTGTTGTCGGCAACGGGGCGAACCTTTCCGAGTCCTATCACATGCATGCGAAAGAGAGGGATGTTGTGACGCTCGGCCAGATAGCGACGCACGGCGTCAGCCCGTTTCGCGGTCAACTCGTTGTTGTAGAGGTCTGTGCCTTTCGCGTCGGCGAAGCCCTCGATTTCCAGAATGAAACTCTGGCGGTCTTTTATCTGAGAAGCCAGCGCATCGAGCGTCGACTCAGTTTCAGGAGTAAGCTCGAAGCTGTCGAACTTGAAATTGACACGAGCCGTGTCCTGAAGCGAGTAGCGGTCGAGACCAGCGCGCAGATCGTTGACGGATTGTTCGACTTCTCCGGCGCGCGTGTTCGCTGCTTCGGCCCGACTGATTGCGGCGTCGGCCTGCGCCTGAGCTCGATCAGCGCGACCGCGCACATCGGTTACGTCCTGACTGATGCGCGCTATGTCCTGCGTGTTGCGACGCGAGGTCTCTTCCAATTCGCCCGCCCGATTTTCGAGCGGCGTGACGCGCTCGTTGATTCTATTGCGCGCATATTTTTTCGTCGCACAGGCTGAAGAACCCAGAAAGGCCATGAGGCACACAACAGAGATAAGTGCGATTCGACTCTTCATTGCAAATAGCTCCTCGGCGACTGGGGAACCGCCTGCTGATCTCTCAGGGGTCGCGCCTGACGGCGCTATATAAAAGGCGATGCGGTCATGACCCGCATCGCCCTTTTGGTTACCGCCCTCACCACAGTAACCAAACATAAGAGAACGGATTATGATCTCGTCATCACCCGTATCTCTGCCCCATCGAGAGAGGAGCAATCATTGTGCCGCCGCCGCTACGGGTGTAAGTGGCGGAAAAAAAAGAGAGGCTCCCGAAGAAGCCCTCTGTGATAAGGAAAACTTTACAGCCGCGCTATGTAATAATTTCCTCAATTCATTTGCGCGCCCCTGAGCGTTTCTATTCTCCAGCCGAATTCTTCCGCAAGCTTTTCGCTCCACCCGACTTTCACGAAAGCCTTGCGCCCCTGTCTGTCCAGAAACCATGTGGTCGGGAATGCGGTTATCCCCGCTTTATTGACGAAGCCATCGTCGAATAAAACCGCAAAGCCGTACTTGTTCTTCTGCATCCACGGCCGGACTATGCCGGGATTGGGATCGTTATTGATCGTCAGGATGACGACATCGGGATCGTTTTTGTATTTCTCGTGCAACTTCTGAAATTCCGGCATCTCTTCGACGCACCATCCGCACCACACGCCCCAGAAGTTGATGACGACGATCTTTCCCCTCAGGCTTTCGAGAGAAACCGGCGTCCCCGAAATCGATTTCAGATCAAACGCCGCCGCAGGCTGAGGCTCGCCTACGCGCTCCTGGAGTATTCGCTCTCGTCTCTTTGCGCGGTCCAAGTCTTTGATCTTCGCCAGATATTGCTCATAACCCTCAAGGCTGCCTTTGCGTTTCTCGTAGAGTTTCTCAAGCGCCCCGGCGTTTGGATTTTCGCCGGTAGTCTGAATGCCCGATCCCTTTATGTAATACTCTTCCGCTTTTTCGAGATCGTTTTTCGCCTCGTACACGCGGCCCAGATGAAGCAGAGTCGACATGCCCTCGCGGTTGAGATCATAAGCCCTGAGCAATTCCTTTTCCGCTTCATCGAGTCGCCCCTCATTGAAGAAAACCCATCCGAGCGCGTCGTACATCAGCGAGGTCATCCAGTTGAGTCCCTTTTCGTAATCGCCCTCGGTTTCGTAAAAGCGGCGCTGGCTGTCGATCTTCTTCTTCGCTTCAAGGACGCCTGCGCGCGCAATTTTTTCAGCTTCCCTGAAATGCTTTTTGCGCTCGGCTATCGCTATCGCGCCCTCTGCATAGGTCGTGTGCGGGTTGAGACCTTCGTATTTGACCATTCCATTGACGACTTCGAGAATTTCATCTGCGCTCGTCAATGAGTCATCCTTGACCAGGTAGAAAAGCTCTCTGTATGCGTCTCCCTTGAGCCGCTCCTGCTCGTGACGAGGGCGGGCTATGAAATCCCTGAGCATCTTTCTGTAGGCTGCGACCTTCGCGGGGTCTTTCGCTTCCCCCTGCTTCATTTCGCTTCTGAAGCGACGATAACGATTGACCAAAGTCCACTCGGCTTCCCGGCTCTCCGGGCCAAGCTCAAGTATTCGATCCTCGGTCGCATTCTGCTTGTCTGCGAGTTTGAACCTGCCGTATTGATCCGCGATTCTCGCAAGCGTGACGAGCGAATCTCCGCGAATGCTGAGAAGCGCGTTTATATCGCTCTCCACTTCCGCCTGCTTTTGCTCTTCGCTTCGATCCTTGAGTCCCATGATCGCGTTCCAGTACTCCCAGTGAGTCCAAACGGAAGACGGCGCAAGAGCGACGGCTTTTTTCAACAAAGCATGAGATTCCGCATAGCGGCGCGAAGCGTTGAGGTAGAGACCGTGCAGATACGATGCATTCAGATTTTGCGGATCGATGCGACGGGCTTCTTCAAAAGCGGCAAAGGCTGCCGTCACTTTTGCCTCGTCTCGTTTCGGGCCGTCAGTGGGGTAAAGAACGAGCGCCTTTGTTACGATCAACTCGGCAGGATTTTTCAGTTTCCCCTGATTCTTTTCGATGAAATCGATTGCCTCGTCTTTTTTGTTCTGCCGTCTGAGCGCCTCGGCCCTCATCCATATCGCGTCGGGGTGACGGGGCTGAAGCGCGAGAGCTTTTTCGCTCGCGACGAGCGCCTCGCTTCCGCGTTCCTCGTGTCGATTGAGCGCACCCGCCATCGCGAATAAGCTCCAGAATGAATCCGGCTTCGAAGCGATCATCTTCTCTGCCGTCTCGACCGCTTCTTTGACCATGTTGTTTCTCGACATGTGGAGTATGAGCCACGCCCGCGTTTCCTCCGCATCGGGGAAACGTGCGACCTGACGTTGCCCTTCTGCGTATCCGCCATCGAAGTCCTGACTGAAATACAGAGAGCGGAGGCGCGCAGCGGCTTCCTCAGCCTTGCTCGGCGCCTGAGCATGAGCGACAACAGCGATTATAAAGAGAGAAATGAGCGAGAGGGTGGTTTTGATTTTCATATCGATTCCTCCAAATGGCGTTATGTCGCGTCGGCCTGAAAATTTCCACTGAGCAAGCGTCATATATCACTCTCCGAGTGCGCGCGCAATCAGCAGCGGAGATCATCTTGTCGGGTTTCGCTGCCGTCAGTGAATGACGGCTTTTCGCCTTCTCACAAAGATACGGGCTTGCTCGCTCGTTTTATAACCAGCACCTCGACCGGGCGGCGCTCGTTCGTAAGCTCGAAGCCGAGTTTGTTGAGAGCCTCATTGAAAGAACTTTTATCGCCCAGCACCCACTCCATCGAGAAATCGTACTCGCCTGCAAGCCCCGTCTCATCCACAACCGGACTCGTAGAGCCATTGCCCACATAATCGACCAGCTTGGCGATGGGCTGACGGATGGCCGTGAGCTTCGGGCCGCGAAAAGTGTAGAGCGGCTTGTCCGCCGAAGAAGGTTCGAGCGGCGCGGCCCCCTCGATTCGCCTGAGCGCCTTCACATCCATCATTCGTGCCTCGCGCTCGACCGTGATGCCGAGGCTCGTAAGCGCGAGTTGTTGAATCGTCGGACGGAGCAGATACTCTTTCCCTTCCGGCAATATCACATCGACCCGGTATCCGGCGACAGGCAGACCGGCTTCATCGATGAGGCGATTGACTGGCGCATCGAAAGCGGCGGACAGAAGCGAAAGCGGGCGGATGCCGTCGGCCTCGAATCGCCGACCGGCAAACGCGCTGTCCTGAAGATGAAATCTCGACCAGCCCGACTCGCTCGCTGATGGCCGAATGATGGTTTTGTAGATAGTTGAAGAGTCGAGCCTTTCCTGCATCTGATCGAGAGCTTTTTCATCCAGCCCTTTCTCATATCCGTACTGCTTGACGGGAAGGCTGACAGCACGGCCCGCAAGCAAATCTTCTACGATCTGCTCGGTCACTTTTTCAGGATAAGTGATGGCGGCTATCTTTCCCTTAGGATCGATGAGAACAGTGTGAGGTATGACACGCGGCTGATAGCGTTTGAAAGTCGTTTCGTCGTCATCCACGCCGATCCACATCTGCGCGGGCCTGCGACGGAGGTATTTCAGAAGATCGGTTTCCTCTTCGCTGCTGATTGCGATGATAGAAACGGGCCTACCCCTGAAACGCTCGGCCAGTCGATTCAGATGATTCATCGACGAAGCGCACGGGCCGCACCACGTCGCCCAGAATTCGAGTATGATCACACGGCCACGCAACGCTTCAAGGTTTGCCGCGGCGTCAGCGGGAGCCTGAAGCAGCTTCTTCAAACTTATTTCAGGCGCGCGGTCGCCAACACGCGGAAGCTGATTACTCCCGTCTTCTATCGAATGCGCTGGCGCGGCAAGCAATGCGCCTTCGAGCGCGAGCGCGAGCATTAAAGAAAGCAGCCTGTGCATGGTTCCTCCTCAGAGCAGTGGTCGGTGGTCGGTTTTCATTATTTCAAGGCTTCGTCGAAAACGAAGTGAATGACTTATCCGAAAACAGAATCCAGAAGTCGAGCGTCAGAATGTCAAAACCGACCACTGACCACCGACCTCTGATCCCTGCCACAATAGCTGGAACCACAGATGATCTCGGTCCGGAACTGTTCTTATCAGCGGCTCACCTGTGGTTCCAATCCTTCTTGAGCGATTCTTCCGCTACTTGATCATTTCTTCGAGGAAGAGCAGAACTTCAGGGTCTCTGGTGCGGCCCAAAGCCGAGATGGACGCTTTCTTTCTTTCTACTGACGCATCGCTTCGGGCGATGGCCATAAGTTTCGTGAGAGCCTGTTTGCTCGCCGTGTTAGCCATAGCATAAATGATTCTCAACTTCAGGCTGTCGTCTTTTTCCGTGTCATAGAGTTGGACGAGAATTCCCGCGGCGCGATCTCTTCTGCTTTTCTGAGCAGCCGCGCTTTGCTCTCTGCTCTGCTCTCGCATAAGGGTGTCGGCGATGACCGGCGCAGCAGGCGCTTGCGAGGGGCGAGGCGCGGCGACGCTGGGCGGCGTAGCGCCGACGGGCGGGGCAAGGCTCGGAACCGTGCTGCTCACTCCGCTTCCTGTACCCTGACCGCTGCCCACGTATAGACTTCCCATGTGCGTAAGCTCATAGAAATGACCGCCGCCGCCGCCAAGCGCGGAGATGATCGATTTTTTAATCTCGATATCCTGATTCGCGTTGTAGATGGCCATCAGTTCATCCAGCATCTGCTCGTTCGAATAACGGCCAAGACCCGATATGGCAATCTTGCGCGCCTTGATGGTTTTGCCCGATTTCGCCGTCTCGACCAGAAACGTGTAGGCGCGATTTCGATGTGCGCCGTAGTTGATCATCGACAGCAACGCCGTTTCAGCGATTTCATCATCGCCTGCGGCAAGCTGTTTGAGCAGATTGAAAGCCTCGTCGTTGTTCTTCCAGCCAAGCGCGCTGATGGCTCTCTTGCGGATTTTCGGCTCCTGCTCACTGCGCGCAAGATCGAGCAGCACGGGCATGGCTTCTTTGCCGCCGTATTGACCCAGCAATGAGACAGATGCTTCGCGCAAACGATTGCTTGCTTTCGATCCGCGCTTGAGTATGTCGGAAATCAACGTGACGGCGCGAGCGGAGTCGGCTTCAAAGAGGCTCTGGAGGGCTATTATGCGAATTTCATCCTCGCTGCTTATGGCTTCTTCTATGACCACATCTCTGCGGCCCGTAGCGGCGGCTATTTCTATTTGCATCTGTCGGGCATCACCGACCCACGAAGAATTCGCGTGCTGATTGAGAAGTTGCGCCAGAACTTCGCTGGCTTCATTGAATTTGTCCTGCTTCTTCAAAGCGAAGGCGAGCCAGTAGAGCGCGACGTCGACGTTTTCGCTCTTCGGATACTGATTGATCACGTATCTGAATTTTTCTGCGGCCTTAGCCCATTCCTTGTTGGTGATGAAAGCACGGCCCTCGACGAAGACCTTCATCGCGGCATCCGTCGCGCTTCCGGTTTGAACGAAGCGATTGAGCCGGTCGATGTTCTGATCCAACGCTCTGGCGTGGCTGTCAAAAACCAGAAGGATGCAAACGAGCAGAGTCGCAAGAGTCGTTATATTTTTTTTCATTGCTTTTCGTGACATGATTGGCTCCTCAGAAAAGTGGCGCAAGCTGTTAGCTTGCGTGGCTTCAAATTTTCACACCTTCAGGCTGCGCAAGCTGTCAGCTTGCGCTACCAGACCTGCTAAAGCCCTCTGCTCATCGCAGCGAGGGAATAAAGTTGAAGATCGGTAATGATGCTGCTCTCTCCCAGCACGCTTCTGAGCGCGCCGATTTCATCCTCCGACGCACGGTCGGGCAGATTGGCTATGTCGAGCAGAAACGGCTCAAGGCTCGAAAGCAGTTCTTCGACTCTCCGATGGTCGAAGGGTTCGGCATCCCTACGCAAGGCGGCATTCTGGTCGAGCATATCTCTGGCCAGCTTTTTCTCGAAAGATATATCGATCAGAGTCTCGCCCGCTGCCGCGCGCGCGTTTCTGAAAGCGCGCAGCAGAAGTTCCGCCTGTTCGATATGCTCGGCAGCCCGCGCATCGATGAGAGCTATCTGAGCCGCATCGTCAGACAGTACGGGCGCGGCTTCGACTTCAGGCTTGACGTGCTGTTTGCGCGGAATCTTGTTCGAATCATTCTTCGCCGGTTTTTGTTGCGGCTTCACCGGGTCAATCTTTTGCGGCGGCAATGGCGTTTCGTTTTTTTCCGCGCCAGACGAGTCGATAGAGTTAGCCTGCGATTGATCGACTGATTTCGGGCCGCGATTCGATAGCGCAATCCACACGACGAGAGACAATGCGGCAAGCAGTAGAGAAGCGGCAACGGCAAGCCCCATCGCAGGCAATGGTCGCAGATTCAAGAGATCGAAGAACCGACGACGCGGCGCGGCAGTCGCAAGCCTTGCAGCAAGTCGCTTTTCATACGCGGGCCAGAACATATCTTGAGGCATCGCGTCTTCGGTAACCTGATCGAATACGTCAAGCGTCGCGGTCATCTCCCGATAAAGCGCGAGACACCGGGCGCAGGCGTTGACTTCGACCATAAGCCCAGGCTTTCGATCAAGTTCGACTTCATCGAACAGGAGATCGATGAGGCTGTCTTTTATTTTGCTGCAATCGTGCATATCAACAACCTTCGCTCGCTGCTTCCCGGACAGCGCCCAATTTTTCGCGCAATTTCATGACGGCGCGAAAGAGAGATTTTTTCACTGTCCCGGCAGTGCATCCGAGCGCCGAGGATATTTCCTCGTAAGTCATTCCTTCGCGATGCTTGAGCAAAAAAATGATCCTCTGCTGATCGGTCAATTCTCCCAAAGCCTGCATGACTTTTTCAGCCAGAATAAGATTCGTCACCTGATCTTCGAGATCGAAGCGAGAGGCAAAGGCGTTCGATTCGCCCGCGGCTCCCGGCTCTTCCATTCTTATGCTTTCCATCTCAGGCATCGCGACTCTCTTATGATTGAGAAAAGTATTTACGGTGATCTGTCGCAGCCACGTATAAAAGCTGGCTTCTCCGCGAAAGCCCGCAAGGTTTTTATAAGCCTTGAGCCATACTTCCTGCGAAAGATCTTCGGCGTCGTGCGGGTTGCGCGAGTAATGAAGAGCGAGCCAGTAAATCTGGCGCTCATAGCGTCGGGCCAGTTGACAAAAGGCATCGCTATCGCCCGACCGGGCGCGTTTTACGAGTTCTTGTTCGCTCGTCACCCTGGCTACCTTTCGCGCGACGTCGATTGTATAGACACGCTCCATAGAATTTAGTTGGCGCGCAGAGTTATTTTTTTTCGAGGACGAGAAAAAATTTGACGGCAGGCGAAACAACTTCTCAGCTTTGATTCAAATACCTTCTCACTACGCGGCTCATCACTTCGACGCCAAGTTCCATAGCCGATTCATCGATATCGAATCGCGGCGAGTGATGCGGATGAGTGAGTCCGCGCGACTCGTTGCGCGTGCCGAGAAAGAAAAAACATCCCGGCACTCGCTCAAGAAAATAACTCATATCCTCGCCGCCCATCGTGCGTTCATCCTCGACCACGTTTTCATCCCCCACGACTTCCCCCGCGCATTCGGCTACCAACGCGCACATATCTCTATCGTTCACGAGCGCAAGCGTCTTGCGATCATACGTCAAGCGATAACTCGCGCCCATTGCATCGCACACTCCCCTGACTACCCGCTCCATCACTTCAGGTATGCGCGCGTGAGTCTCTTCGTTGAAAGTCCGAACTGTGCCGCGCAATCTCGCAGTTTCGGCGATGATGTTGAACGCGCTTCCGGCTTCGAATTTTCCCACAGTCACAACCGCCGAATCGAGAGGCGATATGTTGCGGCTAACAACAGTTTGAAGCGCGACGACAAGGTGCGAGGCGACGACTATCGCATCGATAGTCTGTTGAGGCATCGCACCGTGTCCGCCCCGGCCTTCGATCACGATTTCGAAATCATCTACGGCGGCCATCATCGCGCCCCGATAGACGCCGACTTTTCCGACAGCTAGGTTGTTCCAAACGTGAAGTCCTACTGCCGCTGTCACCCGCGGAGAGTCCATTACCCCGTCGCGGATCATAGCCACTGCGCCGTTGCCGCCTTCTTCGGCAGGTTGAAAAGCGAATTTCAAGCATCCGCCCAGGCTTTCGCGCTCCGCTGCCATTCGACGCGCGACGGCAAGCCCTATGGCCATGTCGTCGTGTCCGCAGGCGTGCATCACGCCCGCGTTTTGCGAAGCATATTCCACCGTGTTTTCTTCGCTGATCGGCAATCCGTCCATGTCGGCGCGATAAAGCAGGGTGCGCGAATTCGCTTCTCCCACGACGCCGACAATTCCAGTGCCGCCCACTCCGCGCTTCACCTCATAACCGCACTCGATCAATCGACGAGCGATGATCGCGGCGGTGCGATGCTCGTTGTAGCCTAGTTCCGGGTGAAGATGAAAATCTCTGCGGTCGAGCAGGAGTTGTTCGAGTTCAGTCTGATTTTGTTTTGGGCTTTGTGTCATCGCTTCATCTCAAAGCTCAAATCCTCGTCTCAGATTTCAAAGCTCAAATCCTCGTCTCAAATTTCAAATCTCAAATTTCAAATCTCAGATTCACTGGCTCGCGCGTGTTCTTCGCGCAGCAAGCTCATCAACTCTTCGCGTCGATCATAAAGCCGTTTGAGCTTTCGCGGTTTGTGACGAGCCAGCGCGTAAGCGGTCAGCAGGGGCAGCGCGATTGTCGAATCCGCGTAGCAGACGACCGCATCGGGCAATCGATCGGGATCGATCTTGCCCCACGAGACTGCCTCAGATGGCGTTGCCCCGCTAAGCCCGCCACTGTCGGGACGAGCATCGGTGATCTGCAAAAAATAATCGTGGCCCTTCTCTTCGATCTTCAAAACTTCCTGAATCTGCGGCTCGGTCTGAAGCAGAAAATTCTTGGGGCTGCCGCCGCCCGCTATCAACACGGCAGACCGTCCGCCGCTGCGTTTGGCCCCAAGGACTATCGCGGCAGTCTCGTTTACGTCCGCGCTCACGTCGAATCGCAATTTATTTCCCACGAGGGCCTTCGCCGCCACGTTCATGCCGATTGAAGAATCTCCCGGCGAAGAAGTGTAGATAGGAACTGCGGTCTCGTAAGCCGCAGCCAAGAGGCTCTTGCGGCCTATGCCTAAAACACGCTCGCGCTCGGCAATATACTTGCCGCACAGGTAATGAAACTCGGCGGTCGACATATCGCGCTGAAATTCTTCGCCCTCGATCACTTTTCGATAAAAAGCGTCGGTCGAGAGCAGCACGTCGTATTCGAAAAAGATATCGTATATGCGAACCACTTCCGCTTCGCGCAGGACGACATCGGATGTCTGCGGATTGCCGCGATGCATGCGAAGACCTATGCCGAAGTGAGTATCGTGATAGAGATTCGCGCCGGTCGAGACGATCCAGTCGACGAATCCGTTTTCTATCAGCGGAATGATCACCGACATTCCAAGCCCTGCCGGAGTGAGCGCGCCTGTGAGGCTCATCCCTACGGTTACATCTTCTTCGAGCATGCGCTCGACCATTAGCTGGCAGCCCTCGCGAAGGCGAGCCGCGTTGTAGGCTAAAAAAGCGGATTCGACAAGATCGGCTACGGTCATGTCTCCCGTGACGGGTTGCGGATCGATTGCCGCGCCGCTCAGAAATTTGTGTTTGTGATCCATCGCTCTCCCTCAAAATAAAATCGTCGTTCGCTGCGGATCATTGAGGTTAAAGATTTGAGCGCGGCAATGCAACCGCACGAATGGAGTTTCAGGCGAGATATGATTTCGTATCACTCAGCCAGATAAGGGCGGAGCCGCTCTTTTATTTCATCAGGCACGGCGATGGATTTGAATGTCGAGCGAGAGAAGACATTACCTAGACTCTTTCGTCATACCAGCCTTCTGGGAATGTGTTTTTTTCATTCGCCCTCCTTTTCATCCCAACTCAAACGAGGACCGTCAAGTAATAGTGCTATGTGATTGAGAACATCGCGCCCCAGAATTCCGCACTCCTGATCGATTATCAGGTATCGCCCCCTGAAAGCCCGCCTCAGAAAAATCAAATCGAGTTCCACTACCTGAGAAATACTCCTGCTTCCATCAAAGCTCATCAACTCACACGTTTCGTTTGAATCAGTATGCAAACCGAGTTGATCAGCCGACTGGCGCGGAACCAGAGTGACATCAGCGCCGGAATCAATAAGCATCTGCACATCAGACACAGCAACGCCATTGAAGTTGCGGAGAATCACTCTTGCCAGCGGCGCAGGCGGATCGAACAGGCTGGCATCATAGGCTGGCATCGCTTGTCTCCTCGATGACTTCCTTTTTGAAATCCTCGGCCTGTTCGGCATGCGCTAAACGAGGACTGCCGATATAGGCCACAGGCTGCGCCTCGATATCAGGTATGACAACATAGACTTTCACCTTTTCCGGCAGTTGAACTTTGGCGGGCAACCGTATCTGACCGTTTTCTACTATGCCTTCATAAGTCGCTACTTTCATATATCACCTCGCCTTGATTGAGCGCGATGATTATGACACATCTGCCTTCTGCCTGTCCTGCTATCGAGCGACAGGGCATCTTGCGCAATCACTGTTTTCACTCAGCCAGATAAGGGCGGAGCCGCTCTCGTATTTCATCAGGCACGGCGATGGATTTGAATGTCGAGCGAGAGACCGAGGCCAGCACGATGTGGCCTTCTGCGACCATATCGGTTTCACCCTTTTTCACGACTTCGAACCGCAGTGTGAGCGAGCGCGCGCCGAAGCGCGCGACATAGGCCGCGACTTCTATAAGGTCGTCAAGCACGAGCGGCTTGCGAAAATCGAAATGTATCTGCACTCTCGGCAGCCAGATGTCGAGTCGGTCGAAGGCGTCCGAATACGAAAGTCCGACGGCGCGGAAAAGTTCGGTCTCGGCTATCTCGAAAAAGCGGAGAAACTGGCCGTAATAAATAATCCCCGCGCGGTCTGTGTCAGACCAGCGGACATGCTCTTCGATGGTGAAGCGTTTATGCATAATCAAGTCGCGCGATTTACCTTCTCTTTCGCGCAGGAGCAGGCTTCTCTATCGCATCATCTGTGGGCGGGCCGGTTATGGTGAAAGATTTTTCAAGAGCCTGAAACGAATCAAAGGCCGTCGATCTGACTTCTTCCACGCTCCACCCGGAAAGCAGGTAATAATTCGAGCCGATCCGGCAGACCGAACTGTAGCCTATGAATTTATGGCCGCCCTCCTCCCACGCCATCGTCATCCTTCTGGCGTTGAGGTTGCCGAGCATCACATCCGACCGATTCAGTTCTTTCATTCCCGAAGTCTGCGATTGTCGGCTCTCCAGAAGAAGGTCGAGATAGTCATTGAGCGAGTTCAATTCGACAAGAGAATTTTCGACAGAATTTTCAACCACCAGCACAGCCCAGCAGCCCGTGCGCGAATTGATGGCGATCATCTTCGCATCAGGCAAAGGCATGACGGAATTATCCTCTGGAAGCAAGGCCCACCCGGAAGGAAAATTCACAGTCACGCCTATCTCCTGATCGCTGAACTGATTTGTCGGAATCAGTTGCCGGTCGAGTTCCTGCTGCGCTTTGATGGCCGTCGGGTCTCTCGGCTCGCTGATATCGGTTAGGACGATTGCGGCAACCCCGCCCCCTATGACGCCGAGCCACGCGAATACGACCGTTATCACTCCGCCCGCGACGCGCTCGCGCGAGGGAACGCCGCCATAAAGCAGCACGAATATTCCGATTGAATAAACTAATTGAAAGACCCCTTCGATCAAACCCGGTATGGTCTGCTGAACCAGAGGAAAGATCAGCCCGAAAACGACCGCTCCCGCTCCGGCGCGAATCAGCGCCCACTTCTTCCACACATCCTTTCCGCGTATCAGCCCGACTCCAACGATGATGTCCCAGACCGGCGCGGCGATCAACACGCCGCCCGGCTCTCTCACGTTCTGCGATGCCAGCAGTATCAAACCGAGGATGTTGAGCGCGGCGTTTATGAAAAGCAGAACAGCCGCCGCCATCATTCCAGAAGTTCGCGGCTCGTCCGCGCTGGGAGTAGTCACGCCTATTATGGTCGGCATGAAAGTCGGAGGCGGCGGAGATGACGGTTGCTGATATGTGGGCGGCGCGGCGCTCTGGCCTCGCCACTGATCCCACACGGACAAATCGACTACTTCTTCGATCCTGCGCCACTGACCCGCGAGCGCATCGTAAACGCGCGAGCTTTTGTTGACGCGCCCTTCTCTGTACATCTGTTCAAGCTCAGCCGCGCTCACAGGCCCATGCTCGTGTCCCTCGACATCTATCACTTTGTAGCCGTTATCCATATGAAACCCTCCGCCCGCTCGCGCAAAGTTTGCGCATCAGATTTGTCGTTCGGATTTCTGCTCGCGAATCGGCGATGTGATTGCGCGCCGCTCGTGAAACTTTTCAGGCCGCGATTGTAGCATCGAAAGGCGGGCGGCGCATCAGACTTTTTTATGTTCGATTCAATCCGTCTCGTAACGCTCGACGCTTATAGTTTCGTAAACTGTTGCGGCCTGAGCTTTCGATAACTGACGGGCGGGAACTTCCAGCACGCGAACCCGTGTCAGGCGACCACGCTGACGAATCGAGATCACATCGCCTGCCTGAATCGCTCGCGCGCTCTTGGCCCGCAAGCCGTTTACTTCGACCGCCCCCGCGTCGCACATATCACGGGCAAGCGGACGGCGCGGCACGAGTCGGCTGACTTTGAGAAAAAGGTCGAGGCGCATGTTGGGGGATGGGAGATAGGGGATGGGGAGCAGGAGACGGATACCTGCTCCCGCACTCCCATACTCCCACACTCAGTTCTTCTTCTCAGGCTGCGCCTGAGCAGTCTCGTAGCCCTTGGCTATTTTGACGAATGCCTCTTCGCGCAATCGCTTGAGATATTTCCTGCGGGCGTCTTCGCTGCGCTCCCTCGTGATCTGCTGGCCAATGTAATTTTGCACCCTCGCGTCTTCGTAGGGGAGAGCCTGAGGGATTTTGCGATCATCGAGGCGGACTATCTGGAAACCGTCGGGGAGGCGTATCGGCTCGGTCACTTCGCCGACTTTTATACTCGATATGGCTGCTTCCACTTCTTCGCGGAGTTCTCTGGCTTCCTTGGGGATTCCGATTTTGAAAGCGCCCATCTTTCCCTGCTGCGCACGCGATCCCCGGCTTGCCGCAGAATACTTCTGAACGGCTTCGACGAAATCCAGTCCCGCGCGAATCTCGGCCACTATCCTCCGCGACCTCTGCTCGACATCCGCCGCCGTGTAGCCTTCGAGCGGCAGGAATATTTCGGAAATCGTCACCTCGCCCGGAGTCATGAAGATGCTCTTGTTCTTTTCGTAATACTCGCGGCGTTCCTGATCGCGCAGGCTCCGAAAGATCGGGGCGCGCACTTCCTGCTGCAACACATACTCGCGCTGAATCTCTTTTCGAATCGAAGCCCTCGCCGCGTCAGGATCGATGCCCTGTTGACGAAGAGCCTTTTCGAATTCGACCACGTTCGGAAAACCGTTGCGCTTGGCTATCGCAGCCCACTCCTGATTGAGTTCCGCCTCGGCGTCTATGCCGATTTCTTTGGCCTTCTGCTCAAGCAGCATGTTATCGATCATAAGGTCGAGTACGTTCGGTTTGAGCTTGTTGAATTCTTCTTCGACCTGAGAGGCGTTCCCGCCCTGCTGCTGTAACTGGCGGACAACGTCGGCCTTCAGTTCCTGAAGCGCGGCAAGGTAATCGGCGCGAGTTATGATCGCGTTGTTGACGCGGGCGACGATCTCGTTGACGAGTTCCGGCTCCTGTGCGAGGGCGAGCGCGGAAATCATCAACGTTACGGTCAGGGTCTTGAATGCAAACTTCATAGAATTACCTCTTAGTTTTTCGGGCTGGTTTTGCGAAGCTCAATTATGCCTCAGCCGCCCGGTGTAAGTGAAGCCGAGAGCCGCATCCTTTATTTCGATCCGCGCCGAAGATATAAGCCTCTCATGAGCCTCATCTACGGCCTGCTGATTGCGGCGCGACAGGAATTCTTCTCTCAGTTGCGCGCGGCGATCATCCGGCTGTCGGCGCTCGCCTTCGGCGCGAGGCTGCAATCGGCGTTCGAGCATGAATATATGATAGCCGAATGTGGATTGAATGACGGGGCTTATGTCTCCCGGCTTGAGCGGCTCGATGGCCTTTTCCAGAAAGTCGGGCAGATTGGCCTCTTCGTATCGAGCAAGCCCGCCCTGCTCAGAGTTGGGCGCGTCGGAATGCTGGCGGGCCAGCGAGGCGAAATCCTTATTCCCCTCGACCGCCTCGCGCCGCAGCGTCTCGGCTTCCTCGCGCGAGCGGACGCGAATCTCGCGCACATAAAAAGCGGGTCTCTCGGCAAGCTGCGATTTGTTCTGCGCGATGTAGGTCTGAACTTCTTCGGGCGAAACCCGAACGTCGCGCAGCACTATTTGACGATAGTATTTTTCAACTATCAGATCACGGGTCAACTCTTCGCGCGTATCCGACGCGGCGGCGGCTGTCTTCATCTGAGGATTCGCCTGAATCGCCTGCTCAAGTTCATTGTCGCCAATCTTGACTCCCACGCGAGCAGCCTCATCCAAAACCAACTGACGGACTATATACTCGTCCATCATCTCGGAGCGAAGCGCGTCGGGCATGCCCGAAGTGTTGAACTCGCCCACCTTGAGCGCGAGGAATCGCTCGAACTCGACGCTATGTATCTCGCGCCCGTTGACCTCGGCGATCACAGGCGATTGGTCCGCGCCGCTACAGGCCGCCAGCATAGTCAAAAATATCAGTGTCAACGCGCGTTTCATCTGAGTTGATCGAGCAAAGCTCTCACTTCAGCAAATATCGCTTCATCGGTCTGCCCGCTGGATTTGAGTTTCAACACTCCGCCCGGAGTGAACTGAGACTCGGTCGAAGAAATATACTCGATAAGTTTTTCAGGATCGATTCTCGCCTGCTCGCTGAAGCGGACGGCGAGGCGCGACTGTTCGCGATCAATCGAGATGATACTAAGGCGAGAAGCTTCGCGGCGCAATCTCGCATACTCGAAAAGATTCTCCACCGTTTCAGGTATCGCTCCATAGCGGTCCGTCATCTCCGAGTGAATATCGGAAAGCTCTTCTTCCGACTGAGCCGACGAGATGCGTTTGTAAGCCCTCAATCGTTGACTCACATCGTAAATGTACTCTTCCGGTATGCGAATATCGATTCCGAGATTGACCGCTGTCGATATTTCATCTTCTATCGCTTCGCCTTTGAGTTCGCGCACGGCGCGTTCGAGCATCTGCGTGTAAAGATCGAACCCGACCGATTCGATGTGTCCCGATTGTTCCGCTCCGAGGAAATTTCCCGCGCCGCGAAGTTCCAGATCGAGCGCGGCTATGCGAAAGCCCGCGCCGAGATCGGAAAATTCGCGTATCGCCGCGAGCCTTCTTCGCGCAAGGGGAGTCAATTCTTCTTCCGACGGGATGAGCAGATAAGCGTAAGCGCGGCGATTCGAGCGACCCACCCTTCCGCGAAGCTGATACAACTGCGACAGCCCGTACCGATCCGCGCGGTTGATGATGATCGTGTTCGCCAGCGGTATGTCTATGCCGTTTTCTATTATCGTCGTCGATACCAGCACGTCGCTTTCGTGGCGTATGAATTTCAGTATCACGTCTTCAAGCTGCTTTTCATTCATCTGCCCGTGGCCCACTCCAAGGCGGGCCTGCGGCACGAGGCGGTTTATCAACTCGGCTATGGTGTGAATCGATTCGACGCGATTATGAACGAAGAAGACCTGCCCGCCGCGCTGAAGCTCAAGCTCGATAGCCGAGCGACACACATTTTCGGAAAACTGAACGACGTGAGTCTGAATCGCCAGACGGTCGCGCGGCGGAGTCTCGATCACAGACATATCCCGCAGTCCCGCGAGCGACATATTCAGCGTGCGCGGGATAGGAGTCGCCGACATCGCGATGACATCGACTTTCTTTCGCATATGCTTGAGCCGCTCCTTGTGCGCCACGCCGAATCGCTGCTCTTCATCAACAACTAAGAGGCCGAGGTCTTTGAAGCGAACGTCTTTCGACAGCAATCGATGAGTGCCGATGACGATTTCGACCGAACCCGCTTCGATGGCCTTGATTATTTCCTTCTGCTCTCGTGCCGAGCGAAATCGCGAGAGCATTTCTATTCGCAGAGGGAACGCGCTCATGCGCTGCTGAAAAGTTTTATAGTGCTGATAGACCAGCACGGTCGTCGGAGCAAGCACCGCTATCTGCTTGCCTTCCATCACCGCCTTGAAAGCGGCTCTCATAGCCACTTCCGTCTTGCCATAGCCCACATCGCCTACGACGAGGCGATCCATCGGCTGTGGATTTTCCATATCCTCTTTTACATCTTCGATGGCCGTCTGCTGATCGGCAGTGAGATCGTATTCGAATGCGTCCTCGAATTCCTTCTGCCACGGCGTGTCCTCTCCATAAGCGTGACCGATGACGAGTTTGCGTTCGGCATAAAGTTTGAGTAACTCTTCGGCCATATCGCGCATCGCGCGTTTGACTCGCGCTTTTGTTTTGGCCCAGCTACCTCCGCCCAATCGATCAAGCTGCGGAGCGTTGCCTTCGGCGGCTGAGTATCTTTGCACGAGGTCGAGGCGTTCGACCGGCACATAGAGTTTTCCGCCGTCGGCGTAAGCCAGAAGCATGAATTCGCGCTCGGCGGCGCGCGCCCGTTCAAGTCCTGCGGCCACGTTTCCCGTAGGGCCGCCCGCTGCGGCGATTTGTTTGAGTCCCTGAAACTGGCCTATGCCGTGATCGATGTGAACGACATAATCGCCGACTTTCAAATCTCCCAGATCGGAAAGAAAGGCTGATGTCTTTCGCTGCTTTCGCGCCCGCGCGGGCGGCGCGACTGGCTCGTGCTGGCCGAACACATCGCTTTCCGTGAGCAGGCTCAGGGAAGCTGCCGCGAGCGAAAATCCGTTCGCGGGTTTTCCAACCGTGACGATGCGGCGGCTGACTATGCCTTCTTCCGGGAGCGCGGAGTCGAGCGAGGCGAGAAGCTGCGCAGTCGCGCCGTACTCGCCTAACATCTCGGTGACGCGCTCGCAAAGACCGAAGCTTGGCATAACGAAGAGCGTCGTCATTTGATCACTCATTTCGAGATCGCGGGCAAGTTCCTGCACGCGCCCGTTGTATCGTCGCTGCGAGCGCGACAGCATCTCGACATCGGGCGTCGCGTCATCGAGGGTGAAGAGAAAAAGTTTTTGCGGCTGCGACTCTGCGCCCGCAAGTGTGACGCCTTCGATGTGAAATTGTTCATCGGTCGAGGCGGCTTCACGTCCGAGAAGTCTCAGTTCGACGCGCAATGAAGCATCGAGCCTCGTTCGCAACTGATCCGCGCTCAGAAAAAGTTCATCGGGAGAGAGCGAGAGCGAGCCTTCTTCGTCAGCCTGACGGTAGCGATTGGCGAGTTGGAGGTAAAGCTCTGCGGCGCGTTTTTCTATTTCGGCAGGCTCATCGATTACAAGCACGGCGTCTCGGAAATAATCGAAGGCAGAAGAACGGAGCGGGCGCGTGAGCGGGAGCAGAAATTCCCACCCCTCGAAAGCTTCTCCGCGTTCGGCGTGAGCTAATCTTTCGCGCAGGTCGCGACGAAACCGCTCATCCGTCCATCGCTTCCGGGCGGCTTCGGCCCAGGTGACGAATTCTTCGCGACGCACAGCGACCTCGCGCATCGGGACGATGACGGATTCTTCCGCTCGGCCCGTCGAGCGTTGAGAGTCGGGATCGAATTCGCGTATCGATTCTACGGTGTCGCCGAAAAATTCCAGGCGATGCGGCGCGAGGTGCGCAGGCGAGAAGACATCGAGTATGCCTCCGCGAAGACTGAATTCGCCGACCGCGCCGACGGGTTCCTGCCTCAGGTAACCGTCGGCTATGAGCAGATCGACTATAAGCTCAAGCGGCATATCGTCGCCCGCGCGAAGTATGAGCGCGGTAGCCGTGAGCGAATCGGGAGAAGCGGTTCGTTCGGCGAGCGCGCCTATCGAAGTGAGAATGATTCGCGCATCTCCCTTAGCCGCGCCGTAGAGAGCCTGCGCGCGTCGCTCCAGAACTTCGGCGTGCGGAGAGGTGCCATCGTAAGGATCGGCTTCCAGAGCCGGAAGCGTGACGACCTGCGACGAGCAGGTATCAAGTCCGCGCATCGCGCAGTAAAAAAACTCAACGTCGTTTTGAACCTCTTCGACCTCGCGATTGGAGCTAGAGACGAAGACCAAGCGGCGCGATATTTTCTTTTCTAGCGCGACGAGGGCCAAAGAGCGCGCGCTTCCTGAAAGGCCCGATATGACGACGCGACGATGCGCATCGATCAACGAAGCGACGAGTTCCATCTCGCTCGATTCCGTCAGGCGATTGAAAATTTCTTCTCCGGCGAGGATTGATCGATTGATGCTCACGTATTTTTTACCCAACGATTTTTGATTTTCAATCTTAGCAGGACAGTTTTCAGTTGTCAGTTTTCAGTTTTCAGTTTCGCATAAGTTGACGCAGTAAATCTGCCGAATGACAAGCGACTGGATCGATGATGATATGTCGCCAATGGCTGAAAACTGACAACTGAAAACCGAAAACTGAAGAAGTGTTGCCAATCAAAACGGCCCTTTGTTAGTATGCCTGTAAGCCGTCCGTCGGACGACTTACGCTCCCGTGCCTGACTCGGAGGTTTAATCAAGTGAAAAGCGGACGTGTTCTGATACCTCTCGCAGCAGGTTTGTTGATTCTCTGGGTCGCGGCCCGCGCAGGCGAGATCCCGGCTAAAGACGCGCGGCTGCGCATAGCCTACGCGCTTCATCTCGATGATCCCGCCCGTGTTCACATCCGAAGCATAAGCGAAGGCATGGGCGGACAGGCCGTCGTCGAAGCGAGCATCGATGCGGCTTTCCGACTTGAAAAGAAAGACGGCAAATGGAAAGCCGTAGAGGTTCGCACGGGCGACGGTCGGTGGGAATCCTTCGAGTTGATCGAGACGGCCATTCGCAAAGAAAAAATTCTCCGCACAACTGCCGATATGCGCGCAATCGCCACGGCGATTGAAGCCTTCCGCCGCGAACGCGGTCGCTACGTCGCGGCTCAAACGGTTGCGGCTCTAATCGATAACCTCTCGCCCGCTTATCTCGGTTCGATCATTCGCCGCGATGCCTGGTCGCGCGAGTTTCAATACGCGGGAAGCGAAGGGGGCTATCGATTACTGAGTCTGGGGCCGGACGGGAAGGCTGAGACGGGCGATGAAATCGTGATCGAAAACGGCCAGATAGTGAAAGGGGCTGCCGAGTGACAAATGACACCGAAAGTGATGCTCGCAGTCGCGTCGCCGCAGTCCACCGCACGAGCCGGATAATAGTGCTGGCGATGGCCGCAAGCATTATCTTTTATGTAATCATCGGGCTTACGCTTGCGCCGAGTGTGGCAACAGCGCCGACGCAGAAACCGATGCCGTTTTTCGTAACGGCGATTGTGCTCGCTTTCGCATCTCTCGCGGTGAGAAGAGTGCAGTTCGGGAGTGCGCGGATCGAATGGGTGGCCAACAAGCGCGGCATCGAAGCCTTGATAAAACATTTTTTCATCACGACTGTAATCGCTGCGGCTCTGGCCGAGGCGATAGGCATACTCGGTCTTCTGATCGGTTTTCTCGGCGGCGGTCAGATGGAAGTCGTAAGCCTCGGAGTGATAGCCTTCGTGATGACGATTTCCAACTATCCGCGCCGCGCGGCGTGGGAGCAGGTGGTCGAGCATTTTGCCGCGACTCTGCCGCGACAGGAGTCGCAATATTGACAGAAAGGAAGCAGTACCTTGATCAAAAACACATTGAAACGAAGCGCGGTCGTCTGGCTCTTGCTCGTGATCGCGATATCGGCTCTCGGCCAGGATAAACCTGTCCCCGCAGCAGACCAGCGAGCGCAGGCGCTCAAGAAATATCTCGAAGCGCAGAACCTCGAAAAAGCGGGCAACTATCCGGGAGCGGTCGCCGCCTACAAGGAAGCCATCGCCCTCGATCCTGCGTCGGCGGAACTCAAGACCGCGCTGGGCGGACTTTATCTCAAACATCGTAACGTCATCGAAGCGGAAGCGCAGGCGCGCGAGGCCGCAAAACTCGCGCCCAACGATCTGGGCGTGAGAAAACTGCTCGCTCAGATTTATCTCTCTCAGGCTTTCGTCGGCGGCTCTCTCGATAAAGGAAAAGCAAGCCTGGCCATCCGCGAGCTTGAAGAGCTAACCAAGACCAATGCGCAGGCGAAGATCGATTTAGGAGGCAACGAGCCTGTGCCTGCGCTCGCGGTTGTGGCTCAGTTGTATCTGAATCTCGAAGAGGAAGACAAAGCGATAGATTCGCTCAAGCGTCTCTCCGAAGGCGATGCCTCTTCGACTGTGGCCACCTCGATGCTGGCCGAGCTTTATTACAACAAAGGCAAATATCGCGAGGCGGCTGCCGCCGCGCGCAAAGCTTATGACGCGAACCCGCAGTCTACGGCTGCCGCCGGACTGTTGGCAAAAGTTCTGCTTCGCATAGACCGCGGGCAGGAAGCCCTGAGCATTTATAAGAAAGCCATCGGCATCAAGGAAGGCGCGGCGGGCGAAGAGGCGAAAGACAGCGTGCCGCTCTCGCCGCTCACCTTCGATTATGCCGAAGCTCTGATCGAGACGGGCCGTTACGACGAAGCAGTAAAGAAAGTCCTCGATCCGCTGATCGCAAACGTGCGCCGCGATTCTGCGGTCTTTCTGCATCTGGTCAATCTCAAGGGCAAAGCCCTTCGTCGTCAGGGCAATCGCGATGAAGCCGCTCGCGTGCTTGAAGCCGCGCTCAAAGGACAGGACGTTTCCGAAAGCCTCGTCGTCGTTTATTCGCTCGCCGAGACTTATGAAGAGACGTTCAAATTCGACAAGGCAGTTGAGACTTACGAAGACGCGCTCGCGGCTCTGGTCAACCCTGACGGGACAGTCGGCGGAGGCGAGAACGAGCGCAACGCCGGAATCATACTGCGACGCATAGCCATCGCTCATCGTCTGGCGGGCAATCGCGAGAAGGTGATGGAAACCTATGAGCGGATGAGAAAGACTCTCGGCCCCAAGAATTTTCTCGCCGATCAGATGACCATCGAAAATTATTTCAACGAAGGCAAAGACAAAGAGGCTTACGATCTTGCGACCGCGTCGGCGGAGCGCAACCCCGACGAGCGATCATTCAAGCTCTATCGCGCGCAGGCCGCAAGCAAGATCGGCAAGCTCGACGTGACGGATCAGATAATGCAGGGGCTTTTGAAAAACGGGCCGGAAGATGTAGACATTTATCTCTTCTGGTCGGGCGTGCAGCTTGAGGCGAATCAACTCAAGCAGGCGGAAGAGACCGTCCGCAAGGCGATGAATCTCGATCCGAATGACATCTCGCCGCTGATAACTCTTTCGAGCATTCAGGAGCGACAAAACAAGCACAAGGAAGCCGAATCTACTTTGCGACGCGCGCTCGAAATCGATCCCGACAACGCGACGCTCCTCAACAACCTCGGATATTTTCTCGCTGATCGGGGCGAGAAGATTCCCGAAGCTGAAAACCTGATACGTCGCGCGGTCAACATCGAGCCTACGAACGGATCGTTTCTCGACTCGCTCGGCTGGGTGCTGTTCAAACAAAACAAGGTCGCGGAAGCTCAGAAATACATCGAACAGGCGATAGTTTATTCTCCGCGTTCGGCGACGCTTCACGATCACCTCGGCGACATCTACAAGAAGCAGGGGATGAACGACAAAGCGCGAGCCAAATGGGAAGACGCGCTGAGACTGGCAACCGAGCCGGAGGAGATCAAGAAGATCAAGGATAAGCTTGGGAAGAAGTGAAGTGGTTGATGGGTGATGGGAGTGAAGAGGTAAGGATTTGAAAAACTTTCTTACCCATCACCCGGATACGGAGTCAACATGAAAAAAGCGGCCCTCGTAATTTTTTGCGCATTGCTGATGGCTGTCGGCGTTGCGGCGCAGCAGTCGGAAGGCGTGCGTGGAAACCGGACGAAGAATGGGCCGACTGACGCTCGCCCGCGCCAGCGACCTTACACCGACGAAGACCTCAAGCCGGAAGTGCGCGACCGAAAAGAGCGCGAAATAGAGCTTCTGGAATTGCAATGCATGGATGAAGTCAATCGCCAGCGTGAGGCTTACGGGTTGAGGCCGCTCGAATTATCGCTTGATCTTCAGGAAGTGGCCCGCGAATACAGTCGATGGATGGCTGAAGAGAAATTCTTTTCGCACACAGACCCGCTCGGTCGGACGGTGCGCCAGAGGGTGACGGAAGCGGGAATCAAGTGGCGCGTGCTTGGCGAAAATCTGGCCTACTCGAATGGCTACACGAACCCCGTGGCGGCGAGCCTTCGCGGATGGATGGACAGCCCCGGCCATCGCCGCAACATACTCGACCGAGCCTTTCAGAAAACCGCCGTCGGCGTGTGGATAGCTGCGGACGGCACGGTTTACTTCACAGAGATTTTCATGCAGTAGTCAGCGATTTGCCTCATGCCGGATTCATCAAGTTATCGAAAGGCATTGACAGAGCGTTCTTCATACGTCGAGAACGTCCTTACCCATCAGCTTGTTTCGTCCCTTGCTAGAGAGATGTGGCGTCGAGATCCAACATTGCAGCTTCACATTTTCAATTCGGAGGTTGATGACTCCGGTTTCGACCTGGTGCTTGGTTGTGGCAGCAAACTTCGCTACATTCAAGTGAAGCAAGTTCACTCAAAGGGTAAAGCCAGAAAATTTTCTGTGCGACTGGAGTTCAGTCGTTTACAGGGTAGCTGCGTGGTCGTCGCAGTACATTCGGAGTCTGATCTCCAGATTGAACATTTTCTGTTCTTTGGCGGTTCAGAGTCCGAGCCAATGCCAAGTATTGAAAATGAAAAGGCCACGGTTTCTTCCATCAAACGCGGGGCTGATGGTAAAAAGAAGACTCGACAGCATTACCGCGACATATCTCGAAAGAGATTCAAAGGCCCTTTGACTGCAAGCGAGTTGCTAGATGAGTTGTTCGCTATACAATGACTCACGGATGCTCAATATTCTTTTCGTTTTCTCCATTCGTGGAAAGGCAATGAAACTCGAAGAAATCACTCCCGACACTTTCAAAAGGATAAGCAAGTATCGCTATGACCGCATCATCGAAAAGCACGAAGGCCCGGAGAGATGGGATTATCTGCTTGAAAAACACCTGGTCGAGTTCATCAACGTGAACGGATTTGATGTTCTTCTTCCCGTAGACAAAGAACATCATCCCAATATCTCCATACTCAGGTGCATCGTGTCTGATGACAAACAGTCTTTGACGATATTTCTGAAGGACACGACATACGAAACAGGGACATTCGCCGGATATGTTGCCGTATGCGATAAAGCGCCGTGCGAAGAATGGTACATTGCGATTCTTTATCACGAATGGATGATCATCGATAATCGATCATCAGATTAAAAGAATTCTCGCAGCAACTCTGCCGCGTGGCGGCAGTTGAGTTTAGCCGCGTACTTCAGTGCGCGGGGGATTGAGGCCTTCACGTTCGCGTCGCGCGAGCGACGGTTGAATTGATTGGGAAAACTCAATCGTCGCTCGCGCGACGCGAACAAACCCTTGTGTCTGGCCCGTGCGCTGAAGCACACGGCTACAGTCAGGTCGCCGCTAACGCGGCTGCGTGGTTATGAATTCTTCCGGCTTGCGCCAGAAATTCAGATGGCGAGAATGCTTTTCAACTTCATTGCCGTTGCGCTGATGCTCGTTTTTTCAGCATCGGGCGCGCAACAAACGGCTGAAAAAAATAACTCCGCGCCAAACGAAGCCGATATCAAAAAATTCAGCGCGATGGAACTTTACTGCTTCAACGAAGTCAATCGCCGCAGACAGGAGCATGGCCTCGTAGAACTCCAATTCTCCGAACAACTGCGCAGGGTCGCTCGCGCCTACAGTCGACAGATGGTCGAAGAAGGATTCTTTTCACACACTGACCCGCAGGGCCGCACTCCGCGCGACCGCGTCGGGGAAGCCGGACTCAAATGGACTGTGCTTGCGGAAAACCTGCTCAGGGTGAAAGGCTTTATCAATCCCGTACCTCCTTCGGTCGATAGATGGATGGAGAATCCCGCTCATCGCCAGAACATACTCGAACCCGATCACGAGTTTTCAGGCGTCGGCGTCTGGATGGCCGCAGACGAAACTTATTTCTTCACTCAGCTTTTTCTCAGCAATAAACCGCAGGAGAAAAAACCAAAGTGACCTTGAAGCGCGCGTTTCCATCGCACAAGGCTTCAAGCGTAGACGGATGCTCGAATGCGCAGGGCCAACAAGCAATCGGCGTGCGCCCCCATTGTCTATCACTCACCGAAACGCTATCCTTCACCTATGCGGGATTCGATACGGGTAAGATCGTTTGCGAAAATCAACTGGACGCTCGACGTTTTGTTCAAACGCGAGGACGGCTATCACGAGATTCGCACCATCTATCAAACCATCTCTCTTCACGACCGTATTCGTCTCACGCGAACCGCAGCGCAAATCGAAATCCTCACCGATAACCCCGCAGCGCCGAGCGATCAGACCAATCTCGCCTATAAAGCCGCCGTGCTTCTGCGCGAAGCTACAGGCGTGCGAGCCGGAGCGTGGATCGAAATAGAAAAACGCATCCCCGTAGCGGCCGGTCTCGGCGGAGGTTCGTCGAATGCCGCAAGCGCTCTCGCGGGGCTTTGCAAATTATGGCGAGTTGAGATTGATCAAAGCGATCTTCAAATGATTGCGGCAAGCCTCGGTTCGGACGTGCCTTTTTTCCTGACGGGCGGGACGGCGCTCGGAGTGGGACGCGGCGAAGAGGTCTATCCGCTGGAGGAAACGAGCGCGGAAAATCTGGTGATAGCCAGTCCCGGAGTGAGCGTATCGACTGCCGCGGCTTATGAAAAGCTTTCCCGGTTGACAAGGCAAAAAGCGGCCCGTATCATACCTCTTTCTCTTATCGCCGCCAGAGGCATCCTTGAGTTGCCGCTTGCGGCTCGAAACGATTTTGAACCGGTCGTTTCAGCCGCCCACCCGGAAATCGCGCAACTTCGACGACGGCTCATGGACTTAGGGGCCAGTCACGCGGTGATGAGCGGCAGTGGGGCGACAGTGGTCGGGGTCTTTGACAACAGAAAATCATGCGAGCGGGCGCAAGCGGCGCTCACGGCCATGGGGCTGTGGGCCGAGTGCGCGAGCGCGATCAATCGAAAGCAGTATCGAAACACTCTATTCGAAAGCGAATCACCCTGAGTCAATCCCCAAAAAATTTCATACATAACAAAAGCCGTAAGTGTGTCTGTTCGGTGGGGAGTAGCCAAGTGGTAAGGCAGCGGTCTTTGGAACCGCCATTCGGAGGTTCGAGTCCTCCCTCCCCAGCCAAAAGCGGTGAGCAGTGGGCAGTGGGAAGTGGGCGGAAAAAGTTTGACTGCCTACTGCCCACTGCCCACCGCCAACATTTCTTCGTGGAGGCGCTGTGAGAATCAAGGTTTTTTCAGGAAACGCGAATCGCCCGCTCGCCGAGGAGATATGTGAGCATTTGAATATCGAAATCGGCAAGGCGAATACCACACGCTTTTCCGACGGCGAGTTCAATTTTCAGATACTTGAAAATGTGCGCGGAGAGGATTGCTTCATCGTTCAGCCGACCTGCCCGCCTGTGGACTCGAATATACTTGAGCTTCTCATCATGCTCGATGCCTTCCGCCGATCTTCGGCCAAGCGCACCACAGCGGTCATTCCCTACTACGGATACGCTCGCAAGGATCGCAAGGATCGCCCTCGCGTGCCGATTTCGTCAAAGCTGGTGGCGAATCTCATAACGACGGCAGGCGCGGATCGAGTGTTGCTCTTTGATCTGCACGCGGGACAGATTCAGGGATTTTTCGATATCCCAGCCGACCATCTCTACGCAGCGCCAGTGCTGGTCGGCCATTTTCAGAGTTTGCAACTGCCCAATCTTACGGTGGTCGCGCCCGATGCGGGAGGAGTGGAACGCGCTCGCGCTTACGCCAAACGACTGGGGGCCGAGCTTGCCATCATCGATAAACGGCGCGATTATGACCGGCTGGGCGAAGTCGAAGTGCTGCACGTCGTCGGCGATGTCGAAAATCGCACCACTCTGATAGTCGATGACATGGTCGATACTGCCGGGACTCTTGTGAAAGCGGGCGAGGCACTCAAGCGCAACGGCGCAGAGACGGTTTACGCGACGGCCACGCACGCAGTGCTTTCAGGGCCGGCGATAGAAAGGATCGAAGCTTCGCCGATCAAGGAAGTGGTCGTGACCAACTCGATACCGCTTAAAGAAGCCTGCGGCTCGCAAAAGATTCGATGTCTGAGCGTGGCCGCGCTTCTGGCCGAAGCGATAGTTTCGATTCACGACGAGACATCAGTGAGCAGATTGTTTATATAGTTGAGGAGTTCAGATAATGATTAAAGACTTAACGATCAATGCAAACCCGCGCGACGGAATCGGCAAAGGTTACGCGCGCCGACTGCGCGCCAATGGCCTGATCCCTGCCGCCGTTTACGGCGAAGGGAAAGAGCCTGTAGCGGTCTCGGTCAATGCCAAAGAGATCGCAGGCATTCTGCGCTCCGACAGCGGGCATAACACCATATTCAAGCTCGCCCTTCCCAACGGCGAGGGTGAACCCGATACGGTCATCATCAAGGACTGGCAGACCGATCCCGTGCGGGGCCGATTGCTTCACGCCGATCTGATGCGGCTGTCGCTAACGGAAACGACCCGTGTAAGCGTGTCAGTTGAAACCGTTGGCGAGCCTGTGGGAGTGAAACTTGAAGGCGGCATCCTTGAGATAGAGCTTCGCGAAGTCGAAGTCGAATGCCTGCCCGGCGACATACCTGAGCATCTTCGGGTCGATGTATCGAATCTGCATGTCGGGCAGCACGCGACGGTGGCCGATCTGGTCTACGACCGGGAAAAGATCAAGGTGCTGACAGATGAGCATCATCTCGTAGCGGGCGTGCTTGCGCCGCGTCTGGCTGAAGTTCCTGCGGCGGCTGAAGAAATCGAAGCTGCTGCGAGTGAGCCTGAAGTCATCAAGAAGGGCAAGACTGAAGAATAGGAAACAGTTTTCAGTTTTCGGTTTTCGGTTTTCAGCTTCTTTGCTCTCAACGAGCAACTGACGACTGAAAACTGAAAACTGGAAACTGAAAACTGACTTATGAAGTTGATAGTCGGACTGGGCAATCCGGGGCGCGAGTATGAAAAGACTCGGCATAACCTCGGATTCATGCTCATTGATCGTCTGATGGAACGGGCCAAAGGTCGCCGCTTTCGCAGGGAGTCGCAGGCCGAAGTCGCGGAGATCGATATTCGAGGTCAGCGCGCGATCATCGTAAAGCCGATGACGTTTATGAATCTGAGCGGCGAGGCGGTGCGACCTTTAGTTGAGAAATACGGCCATGCCGATGCGCGAAATCTCATCGTCGCCTGCGATGACGTGGCTTTGCCTTTCGGGATGATAAGGGTGAGAGCGCGAGGCAGCGCAGGCGGGCAGAAGGGATTGAAATCGATCATTGAAAAATTAGGCTCCGAGGATTTCTCGCGCGTGAGGATGGGCATAAAACCGGATCACAGGGTTTCGGATCTGGCGGATTTCGTCCTCACACCGATCAGGAGCCGCGAGCGCGAGCAACTCGAACTGATGCTTGATCGCGCCGCCGATGCCGTGGAGTTGATACTCGCGGAAGGCGTCGAACGCGCGATGGCCGCTTTCAATGAAAGGGTGAAATCTGAAGTCGGTGATCAGATGTCGGAAAACAAACAACTGAAAACTGAAAACTGAAAACTGAATCTCCTTGCTCCGGGCCTTTGAGTCCGGGGCTGAACTTTGGTTCAAACAAAGCAAATCCACAAGGAGGATTGAATGAGAATCTACGAAGTTCTGTTCATCATCGCCCCGAACACTGAAGAGGGCGATATCAACGCGCTCATCTCTCAGATCAGCGATGTAGCCGTGAATCAGGGCGCGACGGTCGCGAAAGTCGACCGCATGGGCCGCCGCAAACTCGCTTACCCCATCAAAAAATTCTACGAGGGCCACTACGTCGTCCTTACGCTGGAAGGAACCGGAGCGGAGATAGCCGAGATCGAGCGACGTATGAGAGTCATCGATGCGATCATCCGTTATCTCACGGTTCGAATCGATGAAGACCTCAAGCGGGCCGACAAGTTCCGCGCCCGTCGGTCTGAGCGAGCCGCCGCGAGAGCGCCGCGCTCTTCCCGTCGACCGGGAGCGGCGGCGGCAATCGAAGTGGAAGAAATGATCGAAGAGGAGGAAGAAGAATGAGCAGCGATCAGAGAAATGACAGATCGAGACAGGGACAGGGCGGAGGCCGCAGATTCGTGCGCGCCCGCAAATCGTGCAAGTTCTGCGCTGAAAAGATCGACTACATCGATTACAAGGATGCGCGCTTGTTGTCCTCTTTCATACCTGAGCGGGGCAAGATTCAGCCTCGAAGAATTTCAGGCACCTGCTCTACTCACCAGCGAATGCTCGCGGCGGCAATCAAACGCGGTCGCAACGCGGCCATACTGCCGTTCGCTACGGATTAGAGTCTTGAGAGTCCTGAGAGTCTTGAGAGTCTTGAGAGTCGGCCTATGATTGCCGACCGCACGGACTCGCCGGACTCGCCAGACTCGCTCGACTCCTCAGACCAATTGAGGATTGATCGATGGCATACATGGAAGTTTTGCTCAGCGAAGATGTTGAAAATCTGGGCCAGCGCGGAGAGGTCGTGCGAGTGCGCGCCGGTTACGGAAGGAATTATCTGCTGCCGCAGGGACTCGCAATCAAAGCGTCTGCGGGCAACAAGAAGATGATCGATGATCATCGCCGCTCGCTGGCCAAGCGCGAAGAGAAAGAGAAGCGTGCCGCTCAAACCGATGCCGAAAAACTTCAGGGTCTCGAACTGCGTTTCCTCCGTCGCGTAGGCGAAAGCGGTTTGCTTTACGGCTCGGTCACATCTTTCGATGTTGTAGACGCGCTCAAGGAACGAGGTCTCGAAGTCGAGCGTCGAAGAGTCGGACTGCACGAGCATATAAAACAGGTCGGCGATTACTCGGTTCCCATCAAACTGCATCGCGATGTGACTGTTACTATCAAAGTCGAAGTGCGCGGAGAGGGCGAGCCTGAAGTCGCGGCTGAAGCTGCGACTGAAGCTGCGACTGAAGCTGCGACTGAAGCCGCACAAGCGGCTCCTGAAGCCATTCCTGCGGCTGAAGAGCCGGAGGCGACAGCGGACGAGACGACTGGCGCTGAAGAAGCCTCGGAAGAATAACTCGTTTTTCAAATGCGGAAGGATGAACTCGTGTGGTTCATCCTTCTGGCTTCGGTAGACTCACGCGCGGCTGTTTGCTATTATCGGCGCGCTCGTGTTGAGGGCGCAGCACGCAGTCTCGATCTCCCATTTGAAAGCGTCCCCCGAAAAGATAATCGAGCGCGACCATTCGCGTCGGAGTGGTATGTCGAGAGCAGCCGCAGGCGATCCTTTTTTCGAGAAGGGGCTTCCTTCCAACATCGAAGCCGAGCGATCCATACTCGGCGCGATACTGCTCGACAACTCCGTGTGCAATCAGGCCGTGGAACTCCTCAAACGCGATGACTTCTTTTTAGACTCTCACCGTAAAATTTTCGACAAGATGTTGGCCCTCAGCGAGCGCGGAGCGCCCATTGATCTGGTCACTCTCACGGATGAGTTGCGCAAGGCCGGAGAGTTCGAGCAGGTTGGCGGGGCGACTTATATCGCCTCGCTCATCGATGGAGTGCCGCGCACGGACACCATCGAGCCTTACGCGAAGATCGTCAAGGCGAAGACGATGCTGAGGAAACTCATCACCGCATCGAATCAGATCATCGCCCGCGCCTTCGATGAAGAAGACGACCCGGAAGTGATCGTGGATGAAGCCGAACGGATGATCTTTCAGATAGCCGAAGACCGAATACGTCAGGGGTTTCAATACATCGGCGATGTGGCCCAGCGAAGGCTCGAACAGATAGAACAGATGGCCGGTCGCCCCGAAATGATCACGGGCGTCCCCACAGGTTTCACCGATTTCGATCAGATGACATCGGGACTTCAACGCCAGGATTTGATCATCGTTGCTGCTCGTCCGTCAATGGGAAAATGCATAGTAAGCGATGCAAACATCACACTTATGGACGGGAGCGTGACGACTATCGAAGAGATTTGCAGACGCAGAAAAGCTTCTCTACTGACGTTGAATGATGATTTCAGATTCGCGCCTGCGCAACCGAGCGATTTCATCGACGATGGAATCAAACCCGTCTTTCGCGTCACAACGAAACTCGGTCGCTTTGTCGAATGCACGCTCACACATCCTTTTCTGACTATTGATGGTTGGCATCCACTGGCAGAGTTGAAAGTTGGGGAAAAGATCGCAGTGCCGCGCAAGGTTGATATTTTCGGTCAGGAGGAGATGCGAGAGTGCGAAGTCAAGTTGCTGGCTTATCTGATTGGCGATGGCTGTCTGACCAAAAACAGTCCTGAATTCACTGTCGGGAAACCGGCTCTGAGAGAGGATTTCGAGGAATCAGTCGAAGAATTCGGCGGCGTTGAGACTGTGCCGCTTGAGAGTGAAGATCGCACGTTGACTTTGCGAGTGAGGGAATCAGGCCGCCGAAGCAATGCGCCTAATCCTCTTCGCGTCTGGCTGGAATCGCTCGGCATATATGGCAAAAACAGTCACACGAAATTCATCCCCGCATGCGTGTTCACATTGCGCCGCGAACTTGTCGCGCTGTTTCTCAATCGCCTCTTTGCGACCGACGGTCGGGCCAGTGTGCTTTCGTCAGGCTTGGTGCAGCTTGGATATTCCAGCGTCAGCGAAAAGCTCGCGCGTGAGGTGCAGCATCTCCTGTTGAGATTCGGCATCATAGCCAAACTCAAAAAGAGAGGGGTCGAGTACAAAGACGAGCGACGGACTGCGTGGCGACTCGACATCACCGACGCTCTTTCAATCAGGAATTTCATCTCCGAGATCGGGATATTAGGCAAAGAAGCGTTTCTTGCCGCTGCGCTCGAGTCGATTGAATCGAACAACTATCAGACGAACTGTGATTTGATTCCCATGAGAGTATGGAATCAGATAGCGGCGGCAAAAGGCGACGAGTCCTGGCATCATCTGGCCGAGCGCGCAGGCATTCGCGGCAACACGAACATTCACGTCGGGCGGCGACAACCGACGAGAGAGCGACTGTTCACGCTTGCATCGACTCTCGAATCAAAACGGCTTTGCAATCTGGCTACGAGCGAGGTCTACTGGGATGAAATAGTCTCGATTGAATCGGCGGGCAACAAACAGGTCTACGATCTTACTATCCCTGTGACTCACAACTTCGTCGCAAACGACATCTGCGTTCACAACACCGCGCTGGCTTTGAACATGGCGCAATACGCAGCAAAGAACGGTCACACGGTCGGCATATTCAGCCTCGAAATGTCGGCGGAACAACTCGTATCCCGATTGCTTTGCTCCGAGGCGCGCGTCGATGCGCATCGATTGCGCACGGGCTATCTCAATCGCGAAGAGTGGGCGCGGTTGGCCGACGCGCTGAGGCGACTCACGGAGACGCAGATTTATATAGACGACACAGCCGGGATAGGAGTGCTTGAGATGCGCGCGAAGTCGCGGAGGCTCAAGGCCGAACACGGACTCGATCTGCTCATAGTCGATTACCTTCAGTTGATGTCGGGGCGGGGAAGGATCGAATCGCGCCAGCAGGAAGTCTCGCAAATATCGCGCGATTTGAAAGGGCTGGCGAAAGAAATCGACATGCCCGTGATGGCTCTTTCGCAGTTGTCGCGTGCACCTGAAACGAGAAGCGAGCATCGTCCGCAGTTGAGCGACCTTCGCGAGAGCGGAGGGCTGGAGCAGGACGCTGACGTCGTATGCTTCATCTATCGCGAGGAGGTCTACAATCAGACGGACGAGAATCGCGGCACTGCCGAATTGATCATAGGCAAACAACGTAACGGCCCGACGGGTACGGTCAACATGGCTTTCCTCAAAGAATTCACCCGCTTCGAAAACATGTGGCGAGAGTAATCAATTAAAAGGCAAAAGGTAAAAGCGGCGGAAACGCGCTTTACTTTTGCCCCGTGCCTTTCTAATTTTGCCTTATGCAAATCGCAACGCGCAGGCCGACGCGGGCCGAAATCAATCTCGATAATCTCCAGCATAACTTTCACGTGATGCGCGAGGCGATGGGCCGAGACGTAGCCATCATGGCGGCTGTAAAAGCCGACGCCTACGGACATGGCGCTCGTCAGTGCGCCGCTGCGCTCGAACGCGCGGGGGCGGAGTGGTTCGGCGTGGCGATGCCGGAAGAAGGTCTTCAATTGAGAGAAGCCGGAATAAAGCGTCCCATTCTTTGTTTGGGAGGTTTTTGGGAAGGGCAGGAAGCGGCGATCATCGAAAACCATCTTACGCCCGCAGTCTTCAGAGTCGATCTTCTCGAACGGTTAGACCGCGCGGCGCGAGAAAGAAAAACCATCGCCGCGTATCACGTCAAGATCGATACAGGCATGGGGCGTCTTGGCGTGCCGTTATCGGAGTTCGATAATTTTTTGGAAAGCATCTCGCGTTTTGAAAATGTTCGCATGGATGGAATGATGACTCACTTCGCGGCGGCTGACGAAGCCGGTAAGCAGGAATTCACACGCCAGCAGATGGCTTGCTTTGCCGAGGCGGTTGAATCGGCGCGCTCAGGCGGTCACGATCCTACCTGGATTCATCAGGCCAACAGCGGAGCCGCTCACGCGCTTCCATCTTCGCGCGGGCGGCTTGTAAGACTTGGCGGAGTGCTTTACGGACTGTGGCGCGATATGACTGATCGAGAAGTGCCGCCGCTCGACTGGCGTCCGGTGATGTCGCTTCACACGCGCATCGCGATGCTTAAAACCGTCTCGAAGGGTGCGCCTCTCGGCTATGGATGCTCGTTCGTCACCGCAAGAGAGAGCCGCATAGCGACGCTGCCCATTGGGTACGAAGATGGACTGAGGCGCGGGCTGTCGAATTGCGGGCGGGTCATCGTTCGAGGGCGTATGGCTCCGATAGTCGGGCGAGTGAGCATGGATTTGACGCTGATCGATGTAACCGATATCGATGGGGCAGCGGTGGGAGATGAAATCGTCATACTTGGCAGCGAGGGTGAATCCGCGATCACGGCTGAAGAGGTGGCGGCTCAACTCCAAACGATTTCCTATGAAGTGACCTGCGCTGTCAGCCATCGCGTGCCGCGAGTTTACACGGGCGGGCAGTCGCAGGGCCGGTTTGACCGACCGGCCATCTGATCGATTGCAACAGGCTCTAAATTCGTCAATATCAAAACCCGTCAAACCATATGATCCTTACTGACGGGGGCAGCATTGCGCTTCGTTTTCTCCATCGGGATGCCGCGAATTTGTGGCCCTTGTGACCGCTTGCGCAGCTTGACGGTTCACCTTGCCCTTGCAGCATTTTCAGTTATAATACCCCGCGTTACAGTGAGCTTCAGGCTTGGCATCTCCTGGAAGTACTACTCTCACAGTCTGGCGAGGATGCACAGTATGCAGCAGCAGTCGCGTAAGAGCGTGAAGGACTTGTTTGAAAAAGCTGCCCTCTATACCAAACCCGACGAGTTCAAGCGCGCCGGACTTTATCCCTATTTCACGGAGTTCTCGCGAGCCTCGGACTCAGCCGAATCGGAAGTCATACTCGGCGACCGCCCCATAATGATGTTCGGCTCGAACAACTACCTCGGATTGACCACTCATCCGGAAGTCCGCGCCGCAGCCGTCGAAGCTGTCTCGCAATATGGAACCGGTTGTTCAGGCTCGCGCATGCTCAACGGCACGATGGATTTACACGTGCGGCTTGAAGGCGAGCTTGCGCGATTTATGAAGCGCGAAGCGGCGCTCGTATTCGGCACCGGATTTCAAACGAATTTCGGCGCGCTGGCCACCATAACCCAGAAAGGCGATGTAATCGTCGCCGACCGCAACATTCACGCTTCGATACTCGACGGGTGCCTCGCTTCATTCGCCAAAACTCAGAGGTTCCGCCATAACGACATGGCTGACCTCGAAGAGATACTCGCAAGCCTGCCCGCGGATGAGGGTCGATTGATCGCCGTCGATGGCATATTTTCGATGGAAGGCGATACGGCCAATCTGCCTGAGATCGCGCGGCTGGCGCGAAAGCACGGCGCGCGAATTTATGTCGATGAGGCTCACGCCATCGGCGTTCTTGGCCGCGAGGGTCGAGGAACAGCCGAGCATTTCGAGGTCGAGCGTGAAGTCGACATAGTGATGGGAACTTTCTCGAAGTCGCTCGCATCCATCGGCGGATTCATCGCCGCGCGTCGGGACGTCATCGAGTACATCAAGCATCACAGTCGCCCGTTCGTTTATTCAGCTTCGCTCGCGCCCGCAAACGCCGCCGCCGCGCTCAAGGCGATTGAGATAATCGAGCGAGAGCCTGAGCGCCGTCATCATCTGCTCTCTATGAGCCGAAGGTTGAGAAGCGAGCTTGTGTCTATGGGTTTCCGATTGATCGAAAACGCGACTGCATTTGATGGGATCACTCCCATACTTCCTGTCGTAATAGACGATGAAGTTCTGGTTTGCCGTTTCTTCTGGGAGTTGATGAACGAAGGCGTTTACACAAATCCCGTGCTGGCTCCGGCTGTCGCCCACAGCCTCATCCGCATAAGCTGCATGGCGACGCACACTGACGAGCATTCGGAAAGACTGCTCGAAGCGATGCGAAAGGTCGGCAAAAAACTGGAGATCATCCAGTAAGAAGTGATGAGTGATAATTCCTCAGCCGCGTCAGCGGCCCTATGATTTTAGCCGTGTGCTTCAGCGCACGGGCCGGGACGAACGCGAATTCGCGTCGCGCGAGCGACGATTGATTATAGATTCAGCCGTCGCTGACGCGACGAAATCGATATGGTTTCGATTCACCGCGCACTAAAGTACGCGGCTAAATTCAGATGCCGCTACGCGGCTCAGGAACTACGATGAATGATGGGGTTTATTTGTCATTCATTGCCGATCCGCTATGAGAAGAGTCGCAGTGACAGGGATAGGTCTTATCACGCCGGTTGGCGTGGGGCGCGAGCGCGTCTTTCAGTCGCTCACGGAAGGTCGCAGCGGCATATCTCGCATCGATGGATTCGACACCTCCGCGCTGAAGACGACGATGGCGGGCATCTGCCGCGATTTTCGACCTGAAGATTTTTTCGATGAGCGCGAAAAGACGCGCCTCGACAGAGTTTCGCAACTCGCCATCGCCGCCGCCGAAAGCGCAGCGCGAGACGCGGGTATGAACGATGAGATTCTGAACAATTACGATACGGGAGTAATAATCGGGACGGGTTTTGGCGGACAGGAATCCGTCGAAGAATACTGCGGGGCTTATTTCAACAATCAGGGGCGGCGCACGGCCATTGCTATCCCGAAAGCGATGTACAATGCTGCGTCGTCCAACATTGCGATTCGATTGAAGACTCGCGGGCCTAACATCACACTGAGTACGGCCTGTTCGTCGGGCGCAAACGCTATCGGTCAGGCATTTCACATGATTCGATACGGTCAGGCCGAACGCATGATCGCGGGAGGCGCGGACGCGCCAGTCACTCCGGTCGTTATGGATGCGTGGAAAGATATGCGCGTGCTTTCGACTAAAAATGATCCGCCCGAACGCGCGTGCAAGCCTTTCAGCGCGAACCGCGATGGATTCGTTCTGGCCGAAGGCGCAGGGATAGTCGTGATGGAAACTATTGAAAGCGCGCGTGAGCGCGGCGCGCACATCTACGCCGAGATCATCGGCTATGGCGCGACCGCCGACGCTTCGCACATAACTTTTCCCGACTCCGAAGGCGAAGCGCATGCTATACTTCGCGCTTTGCGGGATGCCGCCGTCCATCCTGAAGAAATCGCTTACGTCAATGCGCACGGCACGGCCACGAAGCTCAACGATATATCCGAGACCGAAGCGTTGAAAAAAGTTTTCGGCAGTCGAGCGCGAGAGATTCCCGTCTCTTCGATCAAATCGATGCTGGGACATTCGATGGGCGCGTCGGGAGCTATCGAGTTCATCGCTACAGTCCTGGCGATAGAGAACAAAAAGATTCCTCCGACGATCAACTATGAAGAGGCTGACCCGCAGTGCGATCTGGATTATGTGACGGAGGGGGCGAGAGAGTTGAAAGCCGCCGCGGCGAGGATGGCGGCGCTTTCAAACTCGTTCGGATTCGGCGGCAACAACGCGGTGCTAGTCGCCGCGAGCAGCAACGATATTACAGCTTGAGGGAATTTGGACATGACGAGAGGGGCCGTTCAATCTGTAGAGGATGTTGTAAAGAACATAATCGCTGCTGAACTCCGCGTGAGCAGAGACCAGCTAAACCCTGAGACTCACCTGATGAAAGACCTCGGCGCGGACTCGCTCGACGCGCTCAACATCGCCTTGCGACTGGAAGAGGCATTCAAAATCAAGATACCCGACGACGCCATACCGAAATTTCTAACCGTCAGCGATATAGTCACAGGCGTCAACGATCATCTGTCCGAGCGGCAGTGAGATTGGTGTATAATGAAGCCTCTACTGTAAGGCGCGTATAGAACTCTCTTACGCTGATAATGATTTCGATCATCGTATCATCGTCGCAACCAGACGGCTTGATTTGATGTCAGGCACATGCGGATATGCGAAAAGAATATGAATTGGGACGTGATAATCAGGCATTATCAGATAAATCATAGACCCGATCTGCAACGACAGATTGATTGGTTCCGACGCCAGCCATCGCTCGAACACGCAATAAAAAATGCATGTTATGCGTTGAATGAAAAAGGCAAGCGATATTCTCATCAAAACAGAATCAAACTTATCCCAATGCAATCCGCTTATAAAACATTGTTTGAAGAATCAGATCAAATAACCCAATGTGGCTCGTTTCACGCATTGTGGATAATCATAAAAAGGCTAAAAAAAATAAAAGGGATTGGCGAACTATATATTTATGATACGGCGTTGAGAATCGGCGCATATCTCAATTTGTATCCACAAAAAATATACTTACACGCGGGAACTCGAAAAGGAGCCAATAACTATGGCTTTAACACCGCAAATCGTGATTGGCTCGAAATGTCGGAAATGCCTAAAGAATTGAAAGGACTTGAACCACGAGAAATCGAAGATATTTTGTGCATTTACAAAGATAAAATCTTGCCGATAAAGGGTTGCGCCTAACTCTCATGTGACGCTTCAGCTATCGCCGCAGATTTTCTTTCCCTGCGAGCCGGAAACGATACAATCTGGTCGTCACGGATCGGAGTTATCAGCGCACGATGAAGCCTTTATTATTTGTTTCCTCTAAGGCTGATTAAAAAGCATGGCGACCATCACACGGCGGGAAATCATCGAGGCATTCGAGCGACTGGGAAGGCTTGCCGCATCGCAAGGAATCAAAATCGAACTGATGCTGGTTGGCGGGGCTTTGATGGTTTTGCTTTACGAAGCGCGCCAGTCCACGCGCGACGTGGATGCGATCATCCTCGCGCCGCCCGAAACAGCTAAAGTGCGAGAGTTGGCTCAGACAGTCGCGGATGAACTCGGCTGGCCGCACGATTGGCTCAATGATGGGGCTAAAGGCTTTATGATCGGGATCAGTTCCGGCCCCGTCATTTTCTCGGCTCTCGGAATTGAAGTTCGCAGTCCATCAACGGCACAATTGCTGGCGATGAAGTTATCAGCATGGCGAGACGATGTCGACATCGCCGACGCACATCGTTTGCTGCAAGAAATGTCCGGCAGCCGCAACGAAATCTGGCTTGCAGTAGAGCCGTATCTGATTCCGGGCGATGAATTGAAAGCGCAATATGCTTTCGCGGATTTGTGGGAGACGCTTTATGGTGACGATTGAACGATTAGCCGAGGCTGCGCTAAACGGAGAGGGTTTGTTGCTTCGCAGTCTGACTCAGGACTTATTGCGCGAGCACCCCGTTCTGAGTGAGTATCCGAAGCCGCAGACGGATGATTTGCGCCTGCTCGCTGCCGCTGCTTCACTGGTGGAATTGTTCGCATTGCGTTTGCGACAGACGCCGCCTCAGTGGACAAAAGATGTCGGCTCGTTGCCCGAACCGATTTATCTGCTCAAGGCAGCGGCAAGCATGAAACGTCTACGCATTTTGTGTGAGACGCAGGCTCCTGAGCCTTTGCGCAAACGTGGCTTTTATGCGCCGCCGAATTTTCTTGAATTTGCCTGAGTGCGGTGTCGGAATCATGCCTATGCGATATATTTATGTGAAAGCCGCGCTCATTTCAGTCGCAGTGGCGATACCTGCCGTTTTATTCTTCCTCCCGCCCATACCTCAGAACCTCGACTATCACAACTTCGCCGACGGGCGAGCGATGTTCGGCGTCGCGAATTTTCTCAACGTCGCTTCCAACTTTCCTTTCATTCTGGTTGGCGCGGCGGGGCTGCGGTTTCTGTTGAGAAAAGAGGGCCGCGAATCGTTTCTCCATCTGCCTGAGAGATGGGCTTACGCGGTCTTCTTTGCGGGCGTTGCATTCACATCCATCGGCTCGTCATATTATCATCTCGCTCCTGACAATGATCGCTTGTTCTGGGATCGATTGCCGATGACGCTCGGCTTTATGTCTATATTCGCCGCCGTCATCTCGGAGCGCATCAATGTAAGAACGGGTATCAGACTGCTCGCGCCGCTTCTTCTGATCGGACTTGTAAGCGTTCTCTACTGGCGCATAACCGAAGCGAGAGGCGAGGGCGATTTGAGGCTTTACGCCGTCGTGCAGTTTTATCCCCTCCTTGCGATACCCTTTTTGCTCGGCCTCTTCGCGCCTCGCTACACGCGAGGCGCGAAGTATCTCGCGGCTCTTGCGGTCTATGGCGCAGCGAAGGTTTTTGAACTCGCGGACGCGCAGTTTTTTTCCGCAGGCGCGGTCGTCAGCGGACACTCAATCAAGCACATCGTCGCCGCTTTGTCGGCTTTGTTGATTCTCGATATGCTGAAGAAAAGAAAACCTCTCGACCATGTGCGAGAGGTGCAATCGACTTCGACGATTAGTGCTGAACCTGCCGAAAATTGAAATGGCGAGACCGCGCCTGAAAACTAACCTCCGCTGTTTTTGCGCAACTCCATCAGCACTTGCTTCGCTACGGCTTTCAGGGTTTCGAATACGCCTATGCCGCGATTGGCTACGCTCTCGAATATAGGTTCGCCGTTGCGCGCAAGTTCCGATTTGAGGTCTTCATAAGAAACTATATTGGGCAGGTCGCGCTTGTTGAACTGAACCACATAAGGAAGTTTATCGAGTTCGTATCCGTGCTGTTTGAGGTTGAGTTCGAGGTTGTAGAGCGATTCCACGTTTGCGTCCATGCGTTCGCGCTGCGAGTCGGCGACGAATACGACTCCATCGACGCCCTTGAGTATGAGTTTGCGGCTGGCATCGTAGAAGACCTGACCGGGTACGGTGTAGAGGTGGAACCGCGTCTTGAATCCGCGAACCGTGCCGAGGTCCAGAGGCAGGAAGTCGAAAAAGAGCGTGCGGTCGGTTTCTGTCGCCAGACTGATAAGTTTGCCTTTGGACTGCGCCGCGGTCGAATCATAGATGTATTGCAGATTGGTAGTCTTGCCGCCCAGTCCGGGGCCATAGTAAACGATTTTGCAGTTGATCTCGCGCGATGCGTAGTTGATGAACGTCAAGGCTGTATCCCTTATCAATTCAATACCGGCTTGCGCCGGTCTGAGGCCATTTCCACCGGGGGCATTCCTGCTCAGTTGAACAGAGCTTCTATATCGTCTTCAGTTATCTCCGCAAACGGCGAATCGAACCCAACGCCGACATCGCGCTCGCGGGCCACTTTCGAATCTATGGATTCGAATATCGAGGTCATCTCGCCGGTCGCGCGCTTGACTCTCAGCCGCACCAGTCCGAGGCTTGATCGCTCGTCGAAGATGACCACGAGTATCACATGCGAAGCCACCTTCGATATATACATATGATCGCGCTCGCCCTCGTGCGAAAGCACAGGGAAGCCGCGCTCGCCTATCAGGTGAGCCAGCCCGTCTGTGGCCGCGACGTTTCCGGCAGTCAGGCTGGCAAGGCTCGTGGTGTCGAGGTTGAGCATCTCGCCGTGCGCTGCTATTTGCTGACCGCTCTTATCAACCAGGAAGACGAATTTGGCGTTGGCATCCGCGCACAGGCGGGTGATAACGTTTTTCAGTTGCTCGTACTCCTGTTCATACATTACGACCGGAGTCGTCATCGCTTCTCCTCAGTAGTGAACCGGCGCAGGGAAAAGGAGCCGATTACATCCCTTCCAAAAACGCCTTCGGTACTTCAGGAAATCCAGCACCCTTGGACATGACAGCGCAGGGGCATATTGTCGGGATACCGCTTTTATAGCACACGCCCTGACCTGAGACAAGAGTTTTGATTGACTCGTTTTTCAGAATACGAAAACTATAGGCAAGCATAATTCGATTGAGGGCGGGTAAGCATGAACATCAGAGAAAAATCAGTCTCATTCTTCCTCTTTTTTCCCTTTCATCTTCCCCAGACCATAACCGGCTGCCAACCCTCCAAGCGCACCGAGACCCACTTTCAATATGTCTTTGTACAATTCTTTGTCTCTATCGACCAGATATACTGTTAAGAAGACAAACAGGAAAATGAAAACAACGAGAATCAAAACAAACTGGCAAAGTTATATCTTCTCTCAGATGTAATATCGTTAAAATCTCTTTCATCTTGCTTCTCAGAATAATCAAGCACTTTGGAGATATGCTCTTCGTTGATCTTTTCCATAAACGGCGGGAAAACAGGCTGACGCGCGGCGAAGAAGGATGACATGAGCGACTTTACAGGCTCAGGCATTTTTTCGGCAAGCTGAGAAGATTCCGGCTCCTGGCTTGTCATTATCTTCTTCATTATTTGGCATGTTGTTTATTTGAGTGCCGACAGAAGCTTGTCGCAGACCTTCCCAAACCTTCTCTCAATATCCGACTCTACAAAAGAAGCTATGGAAAGGAGCATCAGAGCTGCAAAAATCTCTTCGCCGCTTGAATTTCTTTCACGCCAAGTTTTCAACCATTTTACGGCTTCTTTGAAGTCTTTCTCATTTAGAACATGTCCAGAATGAAGAGTACTGTTCCTCCAGGCTTGTAGTTCTTTATATATAGACTCTGCCACGTCATTAACAGTGTTTTTCTCCAGAGCTTTTTCTTCTGTTGCTACCATACCTGTTGCTATCTCTCTTTACGCGCTCAGATTGAATTATATTTGACGATGCGCTGTCAACACAAAAGCATTTCTTTTGAAGCCGCTGCTTGATGCAGTGCCGCGGCGCGAGTATCATCAGACCACACACATGAACGAGGAGGAAAATATTTTGAATTCGCGATTTTCAAAACACATCGACCGCGAGGAAATCATCAATATAGTGTGCGAACTCGTCCGCCACGACACCACCAATCCTCCCGGCAACGAGCATCTGTGCAAAGATATAGTCACCCGCTGCATGCAATCGCTCGGTATGGAAGTTTCTTACTATGAAAAAGAGCCGGGTCGCACCAACGTCGTCGGGCGCACGGGAAAGGGCAAAAAGTCTATAGGCTTCGTCTCTCACATGGATGTCGTGCCTCCCGGCGAAATCGATCAATGGGCGAGCGATCCCTTCGAGCCTTCGATACGCGATAATCGCATCTACGGGCGAGGCACGCTCGACGACAAAGGCTCTTTCGCCTGCGCTTACTCGGCCTCGAAAGCTTTTCTCGCAGAACACGCCGACTTCGACGGGACGATCTATCTCATAGCCGCGGCGGATGAAGAGATGGGAAGTCATCTCGGAATAATCTATCTGGTCGAAGAATGCGGCCTGCATTTCGATGTCGCCGTCATACCCGATGGCGGGCGTATGGATTTATCCATCTATGGCGAAAAAGGAATCCTGTGGGTCGAGATTTCAAGCATAGGCATTCAGGCGCACGGCTCGACTCCTGAGCTTGGCAGGAATTCCATAGTGCCGCTTGCCGAACTGATCGCTGAAATAAAGACGCTCGATCTGGGAGCGAGCTACGACCGCTCGTTTGACGGATGGACGATGAACATCGGCACGATTCAGGGCGGATCATCGACGAACACTGTGCCTGCGGTGGCGAGGGCGACTATCGATTTTCGACTTCCCGGCGGGATAACCAAACAGGATGTGCTTTCGCGAATCGATGAGAAGATCGCCGCCGTGAAGAAGAAATCTCCCGATGCGGAATTTCGTATCCGTATCCTTAACGAAACCGAGCCTCACATCTCGGATAAGAATTCAGTCATCATTCAGAGTTTCGACCGGGCGGCTCGTCGTTTGAATCTTCCGATGAAGTACGAAACCTTCGGCGGAAACACAGTGGCGAAGAATTTATTTTTCGCAGGCATCACCTCCGTCGTCCATTATCCCGGCGATGACAAGCTGGCGCATGTGCCAAACGAGTTCGTCGATATCGATGAACTCGTCCTCGGCTCTGCGCTTTATGCCGAAACTCTGGAAGCCTATTTCTTCGGATGATGAAACGACACATGCATGTAAAATCACTCGTGACAACGGGCGCTCATGGGAATTTACAAACGATTCCCTTCCTCCAAAGAGCGCGAATGATTCTTGCCGCCCTTTTGCTATCCCTGATAGCCGTTGTCACAAATGCCCAGAACCTTCAAACTCGCGCCGCCGAGATTCGCCAATCGATGGACGCGCGGGATTTCGACCGCGCTGAAACTTTGGTGCGAGAACTTCGCACAAACGACCCGACAGCATTCAGTGCGAACAACTATGATTATCTTCTCGCTCGCCTCTGCCAGCGTCGCGGCGAAAGAACACAAGCCACATCGCTTTATCTCGTCATACTCAATCGCAATTCCGTCCTCGCCCCGTATGCGCTTCGTCATCTCGCCGCGCTCTCGCGCGACGCGGGCGACCGTACACTAGAGCGGCAATACCTCACGCGCCTTGCGGCTTCCTTTCCTTCGAGCGCTCTTGTGACAGAAGCGCGCGAGCGCATAATCGATAGCCTGCGCGAAAGCCTTGATCATCGCTCCCTAATCGCGCTGCTTCGGCCTCTCGCCACGACGAATAGTGTGCGCGGGCGTCGCTACAGCGTGAGGCTCGCCGAAGCTTATTCAAAAGCGGGCGACGTTCAATCAGCCCGATCACTGTTCGATCAACTCGTTTCAGGCTCGCGGGATGATTACGCGCTTGCCGCTGCGGAAGGACTCGACTCGATTGACCGCGCGGCCAATACCAAGCCGAACGAATTCGAAGCCATGCGGCGCGCGAGAATCTATCTGCACAATCGTCACTGGGCAGACGCTCGCGCGCATTTTCTCGATGTCGTTGAGAAATTTCCCGCAAGCCTCAATCGTGCCGAGGCGATCTATCAAACGGGATTTACTCACTACCGCGAAGAAAATCATACGGAAGCCATAAAATGGTTCGAGCAGGTCTACAAGGAATTCCCGACGAAGAAGGAAGGCGAGCAGGGTTATTACTGGGTCGCAACTGCGCTTCAACGAGCGCGCAAATACAAAGAGGCCGCGCGCCGCTACACGGATTTCATATCAGCTTATCCCAAAAGTGATCTCGTCGAAGGCGCGTATCGCAACACGGTCGACAGCTTTAGATACGCGGGCCAGATGGAAGAAGCCATCGAATGGTCGCGTCGCATCGGTGAAGTCTTCGCCAGAAAGCCGCTCGCAGTCGTGGGCCTTTTCAACGAAGCGAAGATAGAACTTGGGCGAGGAAATTACGAAGCCGCCATTCAACTCTTCACGCGACTTCAGGCGCAGACGGTTTATCCGAGACTCGTGAGCGCGCCCACGCGAGGTGAAGCGGCTTTTCTTCGCGTCTATGCCATCGAGCAGGCGGGGCGAATTGCAGAAGCGGCGCGGCTTTATCTCGCTATGCCTGACGAGCGAGATAACTACTTAGGCTATCGCGCGACCGAACGCCTGCGCGCAATCGCGAAGACGAAAGAAGGCCGCGCAGTCATCGCTTCTCTCGCTCGCTCTTACATGGAGCAGGCGCGAGCGGCTCTCAAATCCAGTCGTTACACCGAAGCGAAAGATGCGGCTAATCAGGCGCTTCGTCTCACCGATGACAAAGCGGCGCAAGGCGATTTGATTCGAATACTGCAAGCCTGTTACAGCCAGCTTCCGACTTATTCGTCCGCGTGGCGATTCAAACTGATTCCCGCGGCGCGAGACGTTATCACAGACGGCAAACCGTCGACCGACGCATCGAACCGAGGGCTTGCGGCAGAGCTTTTATTCCTCGGTCTCTACGATGAAGGCGCGAGAGAGTTGAGGCTCGGAGGTATAGCGGATGAAGCGGGCGAGAACGGCTCGCGCGACTCTCAGTATTCGCTTGCGGTTTACAGCAATCGCGGAGACAGATCGAACTACGCGATTGAATTCGCCGAGCCGCTTTTCAGATCGATCCCGCAGGATTATCGAATCGAGTTGATGCCGCGCGATTTGGCAGAGATGATGTACCCGGCTCCTTACCGCGACGCGCTCACTCGCTTTGCGACGCCGAAGGGCATCGATCCGCGATTGATACTTGCGATAGCGCGTCAGGAGAGTCGCTTTGATCCTTCGGTCAAGAGTCCAGCCGCCGCCCGCGGGCTATTGCAATTCATTTCTGAAACCGCGATCAAAACCGCTGGGGATGAAGGCATCACGGGTTTCGAGCTTGATGACGTGTATGATCCTGATGTAGCGGTGCGACTCGCCGCGCGTTACGTCGCCGAACTTTTCAAACTATTTCCCGACAACGAATATGCAGTCATCGCGTCATACAACACGGGCGAGATAAACGTAGAGCGATGGCTTTTCCGCTCACGATCATCAGACGTAGATCGCTTAGTTGCAGAGATGGCGCTGCCTGAAACGAAAGATTATCTGGCGAAGGTGATAAACAATTACCGCGCTTATCAACGACTTTACTCGAAAAGTCTATAGAGTCCCTTCGAATGCGGAATGCGGAATAAAAACTCCACATTCCGCGCTCCAAATTCGGCAGACTCCAGACTACTTGACGCTGTAGCAAGTCAGCACGCCCTGATTGCGAATATACAACTTGCCGCCGCACACAACCGGGTGCGCCCAGCTTGGATAGCCTTGATCCGATATGCGAAATCTTCCCTTCTCTGCATAACCCTGCGGCGAGGCTTCGGCCAATCCCACTACCTGATTTTCGCTCAACAGGTAAAGCATCCCGTCGGCATAAGTGAGCGCGCCTTTCCCAACACTGCGATCTTTCCACATCACTTTGCCCGTAGCGAATTCCATGCACGTCAGGATCGAGTTCGAAAATCCATACAGATAACCGTTCACGAGCACCACGCCGCCGTGATGATTCATCATCTCGCGGTTGAAGTAGACTTCTTCCGCTTTGACTTCCCCGCTCTGCGCCTTGAGCGAGAGCAACGCGCAGCCTGTGTCATAAGCCGAAGTGTAGAAAACTTTGTTGTCATAAAAAATCGGCGTCGAGCAGTTGGCCGTGCGGTTGGCTGCCTGCGTATATCTCCACATCAACTTGCCGTCCGATGCCCGCACTCCCACGCCTGCGCGAGAGGTGAAGCCGATGATCGTTCTCACTCCCCCAACATCTACGGCCAGACACGATGAGTACCCGGCGTCTTCGTTCAGTTCCTTGCACGTCCATATGGTCTTGCCTGTCATTTTGTCGAGCGCGACCAGGCCGGCTTCGTTTCCGCCGGGCATCACTATCAAACGAGCGCCATCGATGAGAGGCGATTCGCTGATGAGCCAGCGTATATTGCTGCCGCCGAAATCTTTCAGTATGTTGCGCTGCCACACGGCTGCCCCGTCGCGCGTCTTGAGACAGGCCAGATCGCCGTTTTCCGAAAGCGCATAAACGCGGTCGCCTTCGATTGTGGGCGTACCGCGCGGGCCGGGGCCGCGATCCTGTCCGAGTCGCACTCCAAGCGCGGTCGTCCACACCTCTTTTCCGTCCGCGCGGTTCAGACAGTAGACGACGCTCTTACCTTCACGAACGCCCTGCACGAAGATGCGGTCGCCCTGTAGGGCGACTGCGCCGTAGCCTTCGCCGATATTCGATATCGACCACGTGACCGTTGGGCCTGACTGAGGCCATGATTTCATAAGTCCTGTTTCTTTCGAGATGCCTGTGCGGTCAGGGCCTTTCCATTGAGGCCAGTCTGCGTTACTCGTTCGGCCTGCGGTCACGGGCGCAAGCACAAGGAAAAGAATCGCAATCGCGCGCAGTGGTTTCATTGCGTAGCTCCTTCGAAAAGTCTGGAGTCGAGAGTCCAGAGTCTGGAGTCCGACTTTTCATGGTTTCGACGTGCTGTCATTTTCATCTGTCAGTACGCAGATGAAATGAACGACTCCGGTTTTATTAGTAGGCATTCGCAGAATTTCAGCGAGGAGAAAAAATCGTAACACGATCAGGCGCAAACGCGCTACCAGCAGTGGTCAGTGGTCGGTGGCCAACAGGCGGCGGGCTAGGGCCATTTAATTTTAGGGGTTGTGTAAGCAAAGGAATAAAAGATAGTCTCACCTCGCACAAAATTTTCAGTCAATCAGGAGGTGAGACTATGACAAAACAAGTTCTGTCTTTCATCGAA
>Ga0187893_10001394_pt1 | contig 58351 bp, 49 predicted proteins | sample MA1701074metaG_FD_139574 | JGI IMG/M metagenome (GOLD analysis project Ga0187893, IMG submission 139574) | White microbial mat communities from a basaltic lava cave in the Kipuka Kanohina Cave System on the Island of Hawaii, USA - MA170107-4 metaG ...
CCGGCCAATGTTCCACGCCGGCTTTGGTGTGCCACGGCACGCCCGGAGTCATCTCGAGCAGCGGCCCGCCGCGTTCCTGCGTGCGGCCGCGGCCTTCTTCGATCATCAGCAGCTGCCCGTGCGAGTGGCTATGCCAGTTCGAGCGGCTGCCGGCGGGAAACTTCAGCCGCAGCGTGCGGATGGCCTTCGCGTCCATCGGCGTCGGACTGCCGCCCATGAAGTTGCTTTGCTGTGCGGCCGCGCTCGCGATGGTCACCATCACGCCGGTCGCGACTACGAGTGTGAGAGTTCCGCTTCTGCTCATGGCTTGCCTCGCCGAAGCGCCCGACGGATGCACGGGCGCGTAGGCGGGCAGTATACTGCGCGAGTGATTTTCGCGTGCGCGATGCTCGGCCTGCTGATCGCGGTATCGGCCGAGGCCCAGTCGCCCGCTGTTTCCGGAGCCGGGCTCTACGGTGAAGCGTGCGCGGCCTGTCATGGCGCCGATGCCCGCGGCCTCAACGGGCCTAATCTCATCGCGCTCATCGCGGCGAAGCGCCCCGACGAACGGCTCTTGCAGATCATGCGCAACGGTGTGTCCGGCAGCATCATGCCGCCGAGCACCGCGTCGGACGAGGCGCTGCGCGCGATCCTTGGTTACATCAAAGCGCTGGCGACACCGCCGCCGGCGTCCGCGGTGCTTTCCCGCCCGGCCGCCAACGCCGACGCGGTGAGCTTGACCATGCACGACGGCCGCGAGATTCACGGCGAGCGTCGCAATGAAGACGCGTTCTCGATTCAGATCGCCGAGCCGGGCGGACGGCTGCGCGGCTATCTGAAGTCGGAAGTACGCCACATTAGTCGCGGCAAGCCTGGGAACCCGGCTGTGGGTGACCCCTTGCCCGGCGTGACCTATCGCGACATTCTCGACGGGCTGAAGGATCCAGGCCGCTGGCTGACCTACTCCGGCGACTACACGGGCCAGCGTCATAGCCCGCTGAAACAGATCACGCCGCAGAACGTCGGCGGCTTGAAGCATCAGTGGACGTTCCAAACCGGCACCACCACGCGCGGCCGCGGTTTCGAGGCCACGCCGCTGCTCTACGACGGCGTGTTGTATGTCAGCGGCCCGAACAACTTCGCGTGGGCGCTCGACGCGCGCACGGGCCGTCCGTTCTGGACCTACCGTCGCGATCTGCCGCCCGACCTCACCTACGGCGCGCAAGCGCCGGTCAACCGCGGCTTCGCAATCCTCGATCACCGATTGTTCATGGTGACGCTCGACGCACACTTGTTGGCGTTCGATCGCGCGACGGGCCGCATCTTGTGGGACACCGTGCTGGCCAACTACAAGATTGGCTACGCGGCCACGCTCGCGCCGCTGGTACTCGACGGCAAGGTCATCGTCGGCATCTCCGGCGGCGAGTATCCGACGCGCGGCTTCCTCGACGCCTACGATCCGCAAACCGGCAAGCGGCTCTGGCGATTCAACACCGTGCCGAATCCCGGCGAGCCTGGCAGCGAGACCTGGCCGCCAGATGCCGCGGTGCTTGCGCGTGGCGGCGGCGCCACGTGGATGACCGGCACCTACGATCCGGCACTCAATCTGTTGTACTGGGGAACGGGCAATCCGAATCCGGACTACTACGGCGATCTGCGAAAGGGCGACAACCTCTACACCAATTCTCTTCTCGCCATCGATCCCGACACCGGCACATTGAAGTGGCATTACCAGTTCACGCCGCATGACCTGCACGACTGGGACTCGAACCACGTGCCGGTGCTGGCCGACTGGGGCGACAGAAGAGTTGTGATGGTCGCCAACCGCAACGGGTTTTTCTACGTGCTCGATCGCCGCACGGGTGAACTGATTCTCGCCAAACCCTTCACCGCAACAACCTGGGCCCGTGAGATCGGCAAAGACGGCCGCCCGATCATTCTCAACGACGGCAGCAAGGGTTGCCTGCCCGACATGTGGGGCGGCACGAACTTCAATCCTCCGACCTACGATCCGGCGCTGCGCCTGTTTTTCGTCAGCGCGCGCGAATCGTGCGCGACCTACGAGCCGCAGGAGCCGGTGATTGCGCCCGGGCGCACGTCGTTTGGCGGCGTCGTCAAAATCGATCGCAACAGTGCGTCGGGCGCGCTGCGCGCCATCGACGCCGTCACCGGCGAGCGCAGGTGGGAGTTCGGCTACCCGTCGCCCACCATGGCCGGCGTGATGTCCACTGCGGCCGGGCTGGTGTTTGCCGGCGACAACGAGGGCAATTTCATGGCGTTCGATTCGCGCACCGGCGCGAACCTGTGGCGGTATTCAACCGGGACGCCGATTTGGGGCGCCGCCGCGACCACTTACACGCTGGACGGACGCCAGTTTGTGCTGATTCCGTCGGGAACGACCCTGCTCGCCTTTGCCTTGCCATCGCCCGTAAAATAGGCGTCAGTCGACGGCTTCTCGAGGAGTCCACGATGCGGACCACTTACACCGTAGCGTCGGTCGTTGCGTTCGCGGTCGCTCTGTTCGGCTCGGCTTCGCCCGTGGCGCAGGCGCCGCAGCCGGGCCCGGACGTGACCTTCACCAAACACATCGCGCCGATCCTGCAGCGCAGTTGCCAGCGGTGCCATCGACCCGACGGCGGCGCGCCGATGGCCTTGATCACCTACGAGCAGGTTCGCCCGTGGGCGAGGTCGATCAAGACGCGCACCGGCCTCGGACCGCGCGCGGGAGTGATGCCGCCATGGTTCGTCGAGAAGAACATCGGCATCCAGGGCTTCAAGCACGATCCGTCGCTGAGCGAAGCAGAAATTGCGGCGATCGCGAAGTGGGCCGATAACGGCGCGCCTCGCGGCAACCCGGCCGACCTGCCGAAGCCGCTGGATTTTTCCGCCACTGACAAGTGGGCGATTGGCGAGCCCGATCTGATTCTTGAGTCGCCGGAGGTGGTCGTGCCGGCCAGCGGACCAGACAAGTGGGGATCGCTGGGTCTGGTGGCCACCGGCCTCACCGACGATCGATACGTGTCGGCGGTGGAAGTGCGCGAGATCAACGACATCCCGCCGGCTGGATCGACCAACACGGTCGGCGGCCGCTACGTGTTCCACCACATGACCTACTCGAGCATCGTCGCCGGCGACAGCGCCGAGAGTTCTGCGGCGGCCGAAGCCGAAGGCACGAGCTGGCCGATTCACGAAGTCGGGCGCAACCCCGACATCTTCCCGCTCGAAGCGGGCCGGCTGCTGGCGAAGAACTCATCGCTCGCGCTCAGCGCGTATCATCTGCATTCGAATGGCCGCGAGACCAGGGCCAAGCTGCAGTTCGCGTTCAAATTCTTCCCGGCCGGCTACAAGCCGCAGTATCGGCGCTCGACGTTGCGCCTGGGCAACGGCATCGACCTCGACGTGAAGGCGGATCAGAGGAATCAGGAGCTGCATTCCTACGCGACCTTGCAGGAGCACACGAAGATCATTGCCTTCGAGCCGCATCTCCATGCGCCGGGGGTTCGCATGTGCCTCGAGGCGATCTGGGGGCACAACGTCCTGACGCTCAACTGCGTCGGCTACGACCACAACTGGGTGAAGCAGTACGTTTACGAGGACGACACGGCGCCGCTGTTGCCGAAGGGCACGATCGTGCACCTGATCGGCTTCCTCGATACGACGAAGGAGAACAGGAATCTCGCCGACTCGCGCAACTGGGCGGGCGGCGGCCGGCGCTCGGTGTCGAACATGTTCATCGATCTCGGCTACTCCGTCTCGCTGACGGAAGAGCAGTTCCAGGCGGAGATGGCGAAGCGGCGCGCGAAGATGCGATCGCGCAACGAGTACGACATCGGCTGTCCGCTGTGCTGGGCACCACCAGTGCAGCCCGCGACGCCGACGACGAACAGAGCGCCGGGACAGCAGCAGTGACACGAGCCACGGTGGCGCTGGTCGGCTTGCTGGCGACGTGGTTTTTCTCCGGCGGCAGCGGCAGTGCGCAGACCCGTTTCATGTATTTGAGCGGCCAGGGCGTGTCGCCCGCCTACGAAGGCTGGATGCCGAACGCCGACGGCTCGTTCACGATGGTGTTCGGCTACATGAATTCGAACTGGCAGCAGGAGTTCGATATTCCGATTGGTCCTCAGAACGCGATCGAGCCAGGCGGGCCCGATCAGGGACAGCCCTCGCATTTTTATCCGCGCCGCAATCCGTTCTTGTTCTCCATCCGCGTGCCGGCGGATTTTGGGACCAAGGAGCTGATCTGGACCCTCACCGCGAACGGCAAGGCGGAGAAGGCCTTCGCGTCGTTGAAGAGCGACTATCAGATCGATCCGCAGGTGATCTCGACGGAAGTCGGCGGCGACTTTGGCAGCCTGCGCGACGAGCTCCGAACCAACAAGCCACCGGATCTGTCGGTGGTCGAGACCAAACGTACGGTCAGGGTCGGCGAGCCCCTCACGCTGACGGCGGTGGCGAAAGATCCGGACAACATTCCCGCTCGTCGCGGCCCGGCCAAGCCGCCGGCGGACGGGCAGCCCGCCACGATTTCGGCGGCCGCGCTGTATCGTCCGCCCTCGTCGATCGTGGCGCAAAGCGGTCCGGGACTGCGCTTCTCGTGGATTGTCTATCGCGGCGACGCGCAGGCCGTGAAGTTCACGCCCGACCAGATGAAGACCTGGACCGACACGCGCGCGTACGCGAATTCGCCGTGGTCGCCGCCCTGGACGATTCCGCTGCCGCCGCAAGACAACACCTGGAAGGTCGACGCGAGCTTCAGCGAGCCTGGCACCTACGTTTTGCGCGGCGTGGCCAGCGACGGCTCGCTGTTTACGTATGAGAACGTCACGATTGTTGTGACGAAGTAACCGGTGATCATCCTCGGCGTCGCTCTGAGCTTGCTCTTTTCGCTACAGCCTGCCACTCAGACAAGACTCGTCACGTCGAAGGATGGGACCAGGATCGCCTACGACGTGAACGGTTCAGGGCCCGCCGTGCTGCTGCTGCACGGCGGCGGCCAGAACCGGCAGGTGTGGCATCGCGCCGGCTACGTCGAGCGGCTCGCGAAGGAATTCACGGTCGTCACCATCGACATTCGCGGCAACGGCGACAGCGACAAGCCGGCTGGCGTGAGCGCGTATCAGTTCGAACGCATCAATGAGGACATCCTCGCGGTTGCGGATGCCGTGGCGGCGCCGCGCTTTGTGCTGTGGGGATTCTCGTACGGCGCCAACGTCGGCCGCTATCTCGCTTCGCGCTCGGATCGCGTCCGCGCGATGGTCTACATTGGGATCAACTTCGGGCCGGCGGTGGAGGGCCGTTTTCTCGATGCGGTAAAGAAGATGCCAAACGCGCCGGACTGGGTCACCGCGATGCTCTCGTATCCCTCTGTCGAGCCGGCGGACATGCGGAGCCCGACGCTATGGCTCGTCGGCTCGAACAACGAAGGCGCGATGGACAGTGTGAAGAGGTATCGCGACGCGCTCTCCAGGACTCAAGTGACGTTGGAGGTGATCGACGGCCTCAACCACCCACAGGAGCTCGAGATGACCGAACGGGTCTTCCCGCGCGAGGTCGAGTTCACGCGGCAGCAGGCGCGCTAGATTAGACTAGGACGAACCCTTCCTTGCGCGCGGCTGCGGCGATGCGGTCATCGAGCGTGACCAGCTCCAGTCCGGTCGGCTGACGGTTCGCGGCGATGAACGCCGCCGCCAGTTGCATGGCATCGGCGGACCGCAGCGGGTGCACGCGCAGGAATCGAATCGCTGCATCGCGAACGGCGTCGCCGGCTTCGACTTCGTGCCAGGCGCCGGCCAAGTGCTTCAGGCGGTCGAACGCCGTGACGATGGCCGCTTCATCGATTGCGCCGTCGCGCTCCAGACGCGACAGCGCGGACGCGCATTCCACCGGCGTTGCCCACCACACCAGCATCTCGGCGTCATTCGCGGCCACTGTCTGGATCGACGCGGTGGCCGACTCGGCCACGAGGAGCGGCACCACCGCCGACGCATCCCAGAACTTCATCGGCCCTCGCGGCGTTCATCCAGCAACGCGCGCACAGCGGAGGCGTCTTTCTTGAGCGGCGGCGGGGGAGTTGCCACCAGGGCGCGCGGCACTTTGCCGCGGCCGCGGCGCACGATGCCGTCACGGACCAGCGCCTCCAGCCGCTCATCGTCACTCTGGGCGAGCCCGACCGGTTCGAGCCGGGCCACCGGCCGCCCGCGATCGACGATGAGAACAGAGGCCCCGGCTCTGACGCGGTCGATCAAGGCGCTCAGCGCGTTCTTGGCCTCTGAAATGCTCGCTTTCTTCACATGGCTATAATAGATATATTAATAGGTCTATTCAAGTCATTTCGCGACGGGCCGCACCGGCGCCCTCGTGGCTGCACCGCCGCTGCGCACTATGCTTGAGGTGTGAAACAGCCCGTGCTCGTGCCCAAGCTGACGCCGCCGCCGTCCGCGGGCAGCAGCGGTTCATCCTCGCTCCCCACCGATATCGTCTCGGAGCAGGCGAGGCGCATCATGCTGTTCAGTGGCGTCGCCGCGTTCATGTGGTGTTTCGGCCTGACGATGGATGCGGTTGTCCTCCCGGCAACCGTGGGCGCGGGAGCGCCGCGGGCGGGCCTCATCACCGACGCCGTCGGGGCCGGGGTGTCGGTGGCCGTGTTTCTGCACATGCGCTTTGGTCACGTCATGCCGCATGCCAAGTGCGCCGCCGGCGTGTGGGTCATGCTGCTCAACGCCGGCCTCATCACCGCCCTCGAGTTTTCGCAACTCGAAATGATCGGGCGGGTAATCGGCTATCCGTCGTGGACGGCGATCCTGATCCTGACGGCCGCGATGATCATGCCGGGCTCGCCGCGACGCACGCTGATCGCCTCGCTCGCCGCGGCGGCAATGAGCCCGATTGCGCTGACTGCAGCATATTTTCTCGGCAAGCCGGTGCCGCCGCTCGGCGTCGCATTCGTGATCTATCTGCCGAACTTCATCTGGGCCGTTGTTGCCACGCTGCCGTCGGCGATATTTCAGCGCATGGGGCGTCAGATCAAGAAAGCGAGAGAGCTGGGAAGCTACGAGCTCGTCGAGCAGCTTGGCGCCGGCGGCATGGGATCGGTGTGGCGGGCTCGGCATCGATTGCTGGCCCGCGACGCGGCCGTGAAGCTGGTGAAGCCAGAAGCGTTAGGCGACACGGACTCCGCGGCGCAGGCGCAATTGCGCCGTTTCGAGCGCGAAGCGCAGGCGACGGCCCTGCTGCAATCCGAACATTCGATTCGCCTCTTCGACTTTGGCGCCACCGACGACGGCAGCTTCTATTACGTGATGGAGCTGCTCGATGGCCGCGACCTCGAATCGTTGGTCAAGGCCTTCGGACCGCTGCCCCCCGACCGCGCGATGTATCTGCTGCGCCAGGTCTGCCACTCGCTCGCCGAGGCGCACGCGCGCGGCATGGTGCATCGCGACATCAAACCCGCGAATATCTTTCTCTGCCGCATGGGCCTCGAGTTCGATTTCATCAAGGTGCTCGATTTCGGTCTGGTGCAGACCCGGCGGCCCGATCCATCGACCGTTGCCACCGAAACCTTGATCACCGCGGAGCAGCTGATTGGAACCCCGGCCTACATGGCGCCGGAGCTGATCCTCGGGCGGCACGACGTCGATCGGCGCGCGGATGTGTACGCGATCGGGTGTGTCGCGTTCTATCTGCTCACAGGTACACGAGTCTTCCAGGACGGCAACCAGATGCAGGTGCTCGTCGATCACGTGCATGCCGAGCCGGTGCCGCCCTCGAGCCGGCTCGGTTCAGCGCTGTCGCGCGAGATCGACGCATTTGTCCTCGATTGTCTCCGCAAGAACCCCGCCGATCGGCCGAAGGATGCGAGTGAGCTGCTCGATCGGATTAACGCCTACAATCTGGCGGGCCGGTGGTCCAACACCCTGGCGCGATCGTGGTGGCAGGCCCGGTTGCCGGAGTTAGCAGTGCCGTTGACGGCGCACGGATAAGTTGAAACCGTCTCAAACCATTCAGCTGGTTTCGGTGTCTAACGAAAGGATCGATGCTCACGTCGCGCGGGTCGCTCGTCCGGACGGTCGGAATCGTGTTGTGGCTCGGCGTTGCATCCGCACCCGCGTTTGGTCAGCGTGCCAGCTCACGTCCTGAGCCTGCAGTCCCCGAAAAGGCCGGCAAAGAACTGATTGCCCTCTACGTGGGGGACACGCCGCCGCGTATCGACGGCGATCTGACCGATGAGATCTGGCAGCGCGCCCAGGCCATCGACGACATGGTCCAGAACGACCCCGACAACATGCAGCCGCCGACCGAGCGCACGCTCGTCAAGGTGGCGTACGACGATCGCACGGTGTATGTCGCGGTCATGAACTACATGCGGGATCGCTCGAAAATGACCACCGCGCTCGGCCGCCGCGACACCAACCCGCGCGCCGACTCGATCAAGATCACCTTTGATCCGCGGCACGACCATCTCACCGCCTACACGTTCGATTCCAATCCGCTCGGCGTGCAGACCGACATGATGTGGTACGACGACACGCGCAGCAGCATGGACTACGACGCGGTGTGGGACGTCCGCACCCAGCAGCACGACGATGGCTGGAGCGCCGAGTTCAGAATTCCGTTCTCGCAGTTGCGCTTCAGCATCACGCCAGGCCAGCCGGTGGTGTGGGGCTTCAACATCCGCCGCGACATTGTCTACAACGCCGAGATGATCCGCTGGGTCGCGACGCCGCGGGGCGCGCAAGGATTCGTCTCCCGGTTTGGCCATCTGACATTCGAGAAGCCGCCAGCGGCGCCGCGGCGATTCGAGCTGCAGCCGTTTACGTTGGCGAGGCAGGAGCGCGAAACCGGTGTCGGCAACGATCACGACGCGACGGTGGGCCTCGATCTCCGCATGGGACTGGGCACCGCGACGACGATGGCAGCCGCCTTCAATCCGGACTTCGGGCAGGTGGAGCAGGACCCGGCCGTGCTGAACCTGAGCGTGTTCGAGACGTTCCTGCAGGAGAAGCGGCCGTTCTTCACGGAGGACAGCCGGACTCTGGTGCCGACCGTCGCCCCTCAAGCCACCATGTTTCACTCGCGTCGCATTGGCCAGCGGCCCGGCCGGTTTGAGATCCCCGACGGCGAAACGGTCGTGACCCGTCCGGATGCGACGACCATTCTTGGCGCCACCAAGGTCACCGGCAAGGCCAACGGGTGGACCTACGGGGGCCTGACCGCGTTGACCGATCGCGAATATGCCCTCGTCGATACGACGGATGGTGCGCGCGCGGAACGGCTGATCGAGCCCTACACCTCCTACAACGTCGCACGCGTGCAGAAAGACATTCGCAGCGGATCGTCGAACATCGGCGGTCACGCCACGGCGGTGCTGCGTGAGGGCGATGCCGACGCCTACACCGGGTCGTTCGACTACTCGCTGCGATGGGGCAGCAACCAATACAGCTGGAGCGGGCAGGCGAGCGGGACCCGCTCGGCGATCGACGGCGCGATGGAAACCGGGTTCGGCGCGTTGACGAATTTCAACTACAACAGCAAGCACGTCGGCTTTTTCGGGCACTACGACTATTTCAACGATGCCTTCAAGAACACCGACATCGGCTTCTTCTTCAGCCGCGACAACAAGACCAACGTCAGCGGCGGCTTCAACCTGTCGCAACCCGACCCGCAGAAGCGGTTCCGGAGGGCCGCGCTGTTCTCGAATTTCAACCTGACCTACAACGGCGACTGGCTGAAGATCGACGAGGGCTATTTCATCGGCGGCGACATGCAATTCCTGAATTACTGGAACATGTTCCTTGGGACCGGCCGCTGGCGCCGGGCCTACGATGATCTCGATACTCGAGGGGGGCCGCCGATCGTCAAGCCTGCATCGTGGTGGTTCGATGCCTTCGTCGGCACGGATTCCCGGAAACGGTTCCGAGTCAGTACGGGGCTATTCGTGAACGGGAATGAGGCGGGCAGCCACGAGCGCAACCATAATCTCGATGTGACGCTGCAGCCGCGGCCGTCATTGCAGATCAACTTGAGCGGCCGTTACACGCGCGGCACCGACGCCGCGCAGTGGATCGAAAACCTCGACGTCACCGGCGACGGCGTTGACGATCACATTTACGGCACGCTGCAGCGGAACGTCCTCAGTATGACCGCCCGCGCCACCTACGCGTTCACGCGCAACATGACGCTCGAGGCTTACATGCAGCCATTCGTGGCGGCCGGTGACTACACCAACATCCGCCGCTTCACGCGCGCCAGGACGTTCGAGTTCGAGCCGGTGGTCTACGAGGAGAATCCCGACTTCAACAACAAGTCGCTCCGCAGCAATCTCGTGTACCGCTGGGAGTACCGTCCCGGCAGCACGCTCTTCCTGGTCTGGAACGTCTCGACCAGCGACGATTCGAGGCCCGGCCAGTTCTCGGCGCTGCGCGATCTCCGCAGCGGTTTCGGCGCCGGTGGCACGCAGGTCTTCATGGTCAAGTTCAATTACTGGTTGGGTCTGTGAAGAATTGGTCGGGGCGACTGGATTTGAACCAGCGACATTCCGCTCCCAAAGCGGACGCTCTACCAGGCTGAGCCACGCCCCGACTCGACTATTGTACTCGCTTTAGGAAGGCGCCAGGCTCCATCAAGAGCCACGTGTTCGGGTCGATCGTCACCGACGCCGGTTCGGCGTCGACGGTGATCGATTTCGTTGCCGTGCGCCCGGCGAACTCCATCCGTTCAACGCGCGGGACGTCTCCAAGTTGCGTGACCACGCCGATCTCAACCGCCAGGCGATACGGATCTGGGGTCTGAGTCTGGGTGAGCGCAACCTCCACGGCTCTTTTTGACGGCACGTACCGCCACGAGCCTTCGATTTTCGGCACGCCGGGCCGCGTCAGCCATTGCGAGAACAAGGCATCCAGCGGTCTGCCGTGCACCTGCTCGAACACCGCGCGCAACTCGGCGGTTGAGGCATTGGCGTCGCGATACCGGCGGTAGTACTCGCGAATCGCCTGCCAGAATTTCTCCGTCCCCACTTCGCCGCGCAGCATGTGCAGAAACCAGCCGCCCTTCTGATACACGAACGTGTTCAACACCCGGCCCATGTCCGACAGGTTGCGATGGATCACCGGCGTGTCGGGCATCTTCTGTTCCGCCTGAATGATCGAGGCCCGGCTGCGTTTGAGCCCGTCGACGAACGCGTCTCGACCTTCGTCGTGTTCCGTGAAGAGCAATGTGAAATAGGTGGCGAATCCCTCGCTCAGCCACACGTCGTCCCAGTCACGCTCGGTGACGGAGTTGCCCCACCACTGGTGCGCGATCTCGTGCACCACCGGGCCGCGGCCGGTATTCACGCCCTTCTCGCCGTAGAAGATCGCCGTGGCGTATTCAGTGCCGCCGGAAAACCCGGTGGCCTGGATGTTGGCGAGCTTCTCGTACGGATACGGACCGATCTGGGTGGCGAAAAAATTCATCGCCCGGCGCGAGGTGTCTTCGAACAGCTGCAGGCCGGCATCACGATCTTGAGGGAATACCCACGTCTGCAGCGGTACGCCCTGCACCACGCCCGCGTGGTGCGCGCTGAACCGCGCCACGCCCAGCGTGTAGAGCCACGACGCGATCGGCACGGATTGCTTCCAGTGGGTGCGACGCAAACCCTTCGGCAGATCGATCTCTTCGACGAGTGTGCCGTTCGACACCACCTGATAGTGGTGCGGCGCGGTGACGATCAATTCACCCGTCGCCTTGTCGTACGGGTGATCGATCATCGGTAACCAGTTGCGAATCTCGTTCGGCCAGTTGTTGGCAAAAATGGTGCGCTCGCCGTGGATGTTCTGACCGTGCAGCAGTCCGGCAGCGGGCACGCCGCGATACCGCACCGTGAACGTGAACTCCTGTCCGGCCCTCGATGCCGTTGGTAAGACCAGTCTCAAGCGGTTCTTCTCGTGGGTGTGGATCAGAGCGTCGGACGCCGGCCCGGGAGTGTCGGCTGCGGCGCCGCGGCGCACCGACGTGACGCTCATGCCCTTGCCACCCGAAATCGATGTCAGATCGAGCTGGATGTCGCCGAGCTTATCGGCAAGAAACTTCACCGTGATCGTGGCTTCACCCGCGATCGCATCCGAGTCGTCGCTCAGCGTGAGCCGGAACTGATAGTGGATGGCGTCAATGCCTGTTTGCCTGGGGTAGCTGTCCGCAGCGGCGCTGGAAACCGCGGCCGCCGCAATCACGGTGGCGAATACGATTCGACGCATGGGCCGATTATCACCCGGTATACTGTGGGCCTTCACCTGGGAGAACGAGGCATGGCACACGGCAGGCCACTGTTGGCCGCACTGATCCTGGTCGGGGCGGTAACGCTCGCAGCCGCCGCGTCGCAGGCGCCGCAGCCTCGCACGGACTGGCGATATTTCGGCGGCGACAAGGGCTTCACGCGGTATTCGCCACTCGCGCAGATCACTCGCGACAACGTCCGCAACTTGCGAATCGCCTGGCGACGCCCGGCGGTGAATCCCAAATTGATCGCCGCGTTTCCCACGACCCAGCCCAACGCCTACCTGCGCTCGACGCCGATCATGGTTGACGGCGTCCTCTATACGCAGGACGCCCACGGTCTTGTGGTTGCACTCGAGGGTGAAACTGGACGAACGATCTGGGAACAGCCGTTTGGTGCCACGCTTGACGACGGCCGTGGCGCGTCGACGCGTGGAGTGGACTATTGGCGCGGCGGTGCCGGCAACGCCAGCATCCTGGCCATTCGCGGCGAATATCTCTACGCCCTCGATGCCGCCACCGGGCGGCCGATGCCGGCGTTCGGGTCCGAGGGGCGAGTGCTGCTTCGCTTCACCGATCATCAACCACTCGCGGGCCGCTTCAACGACAGCACCGGGCCCCTCGTGGTCGGCAAGGTCGTCGTCGTGACGGGAAACACGGGTGGCGCCGGCGACGGCGGCAACCGCAAGGAGGCCACGCCGGAAGACGTGCGCGGCTTCGACGTGGAGACCGGAAAGTTGCTCTGGACGTTTCACGTCGTGCCTCGTCCCGGCGAGTTCGGCCACGACACGTGGGGGAACGGGTCGTGGAAAATTGCCGGCGACCTCGGCGCGTGGAATCCGATGACGGCCGATGAAGACCTCGGCTTTGTCTACATTCCGTTGTCGTCGCCCACCGCTGCGTGGTACGGCGGCTGGCGGCCGGGCGACAACCTGTTTGCGAATTCGCTGGTAGCACTCGACGTCAAGACCGGCAAACGGGTGTGGCACTTCCAGACCGTGCATCACGATTTGTGGGACTGGGACAACATCGGGCCGCCGATGCTCGGCGAGATCACCGTGGACGGCAAGCGCGTCCGCGCGGTGATGCAGGCGAACAAAGCCGCGTTTCTGTACGTGCTCGACCGGGCCAACGGACGGCCGATATGGCCAATCGAAGAGCGGCCGGTGCCGCAGTCCACCGTGCCGGGCGAGCATTCGTCGCCGACGCAGCCGTTTCCGACCAAGCCGCCGCCGTTCGATCTGCAGGGCATCACCGATGCCGATCTGATCGACTACACGCCGGCGTTGAAGGAGCGTGCTCGCATCATTGCGAAGCAATACGTGATCGGACCGGTGTTCACGCCGCCCTCGGTGCCGAGCGACCAAACCGGTGGCACGAAGGGCACGCTCGTGCAGCCCGGCGCCTGGGGATCCGCCAACTGGAATACGGGCGCGTTCGATCCGGACACCGGCTACTACTACGCGATTTCGCAGACGCTGGGGCCCGCCAACCGGGCCGCGCGCAAGCAGGCGGGAGATTCGCGCGCGACGATGGAGTACGCCGACTTCGAGCCGGCGGTGGGATCGACGAATCAGCCGGCGTCGCAATCGCCGCCGTCTACCGTCGACGCCATCAGCATCGACGGGCTGCCGATCATCAAAGGCCCATACGGCCGCATCACAGCGATCGATCTCAATCGCGGCGTGCATGTCTGGATGACACCCAACGGCGACGGGCCGCGATTCCATCCGTTGTTGAAAGACTTGAAGCTGCCGCCGCTCGGCTATCCGAATCGACCCGCGCCGCTCCTCACCAAGACATTACTGTTTCTCGGCGAAGGCAGCGATGCCATCAGCGGCACAGCCGGCGCCGACTGGACGTGGGGCACGAAGTTTCGCGCCTACGACAAAGCCACTGGCAGCGTGATCTGGGAGACGGAATTACCGTCAGGCACCACCGCCGGACCGATGACCTATCTGCTCAACGGCAAACAGTTCATTGTCGTCTCGGTCGGCGCGCGCAATCACCCGCCTGAGTACGTCGCGCTGTCGTTGCCGTGACGCTGACGCCACGACTCGGTGTGGTGGTGGTTCTCGTTGCTGGAGTGCTGGTCGTGAATAGCACGATGGAACAGGCGTCGCCGCAGTGGCCGGATGCGCGCGCAACCGATCCGGTCGCGATGGGTTGGATGGTGGGTGCGCCGCCGCCTCCCGACAAGCTGATTCGGTTCGCCGACGGCAGCTGGTTCCGGTTCCCGCAGACGCGATGGTCGTTCTCTCACGTTCGTGAGTTGATGCCCACGTCCGTTGTTCGCAGAGGCGGCGGTCCGGCGAGCCCAGTGCCGCGGGCGGAGCGCGCGGACATCGACGCTTTGACCTTTCAGCCGATCGGCCGGACCGAGTCGATGAACTGGGCGCAGTCCCTGGCCGCCAACTATACCGACGGCATTCTGGTCCTGCATCGCGGGCGCGTGGTCTACGAACGCTATTTCGGTGTGCTCGCCGCTGACCGGCAGCACCTGGCTTTCTCCGTCACGAAATCGTTTGTCGCGACCCTTGCGAGTATCCTGATTGCCGAGGGCGCGCTCGATGAGAAGGCGGCTGTGTCGAGCTATCTCCCTGAGCTGGCCGCCAGCGGCGTCGGTGACGCCACCATTCGCCAGCTCCTGGACATGACGACCGGCCTCGACTACACGGAAGACTACGTCGACACGAAGTCGCCGGTCTGGGAGTTCTCGCGAGCGGGCGGCTTTCTGGCCCGGCCGCCTGGCTACGCCGGCCCCGAGTCGTTTCTCGAGTTCCTCGCAACGCTCAAGAAAGCGAAAGCGCATGGCGAGACGTTTTCGTACAAGACGGTGAACACCGACACGCTTGGCGCCGTTCTCCGGCGCGTGAGCCGCAAGCCGCTCAGCGCGCTGCTGAGCGAACGGATCTTCGGGCGCCTGGGCGCCGAGCAGGACGGCTACTTCACCGTGGATTCGACCGGGGCCGAGTTCGCGGGCGGCGGGCTGAATCTCTCGTTGCGCGACATGGCCCGCTTCGGCGAGGTGATGCGGCTCGACGGTCGCTACCACGGCAAGCAGATCGTGCCGAAGGCGGTGGTCGACGACATCCGCAAGGGCGGCGACCGCGCGATGTTTGCGCCGGCCGGCTACAAGACCTTGCCGGGATGGAGCTACCGGAACATGTGGTGGGTCTCACACAACGCGCACGGCGCGTACATGGCGAGAGGGGTACACGGTCAGGCGATCTACGTTGATCCGGTGGCCGAGATGGTGATCGCCCGTTTCGCTTCGCATCCACTCGCCGCCAACATCAATCTGGATCCCACGTCGCTGCCAGCATATGAGGCGGTGGCTCGACACCTGGTGGGCTCCCGGCGATGACACCGTCGCTGCCATGAGCCAAGCTCGTCAAGCTCGTCATGCTCGGCCTGCATGGCGACGCTTGGGCAGCCGGGGACGTGATGCGGTCGCTCGATTTGCCTCGGTCGTCGAGCGCCTCTGGGACAGGAACTCTGACGACCTGATTCCCCCGGCGCATCTTCGCGGCTACTACTATCGCACCTGGAAGCAAGAGGCATTCACGCGCGCGTCCAAAGGCGCGGCCGCGGAACTCATCAGCCGTGGGCTTCAAGCTGACCACCGACTGCTCGATATCGGATCGGGTATCGGCAATCTCGCCATCGGCCTGAGCGGATACCTGCGTGGCGGCTACGATGGCCTCGAGATTCACCCGGAAGCGGTGACGTGGTGCCAGCGGGCGATCACCAGGCGCCATCCGGAGTTCAGGTTCCATCACGCCGACGTGTTCAGCCGCGCCTACAACCCTCACGGTCGCGCAAAGGCTTCGGAGTATCGGTTTCCGTTTAGCGCTCGCGAGTTTGACTTCGTGTTCCTGGGATCGGTCTTCACCCACATGCTGCCGGATGCGGTTGAGCGATACGTGAGCGAAATCTCGCGTGTACTTGCACCAAACGGGATCTGTATCGCAAGCTGCTTTTTGCTCAATCCCGACACGCGTCCAGGAGTAGAAGGCGGGCACAGCTTCATGTCGTTTCCGGTTGAGCATCCGTCGCGACTGTGCCGGCTGCACGACGCGGACATTCCGGAAGCCGCGGTGGCCCTGGACGAGGTGTTCGTGCGCCGGATTTACGCCAATGCCGGCCTCGAAATTCGTGACCTTCGCCGTGGCGGGTGGTGGAACGGGCTCGCCGATGACCAGGACGTGGTGACGGCCGGTCTCGAAGCAAATCCGCGCTAGAATTCGCGCGGAGGGACTCGTGCGGAGCCGGATCCTTGCGGTCGGTCTTCCCGTCCTCGTCGTCATGGTGCCGGTGGCTTTGCTGCGCGGCGAGGCGCGCGAGAGCCAACCTGCGCCCGTGAGTTTCTCCAGAGACATCCGGCCGCTTCTCGAGGCGAACTGCCTGTCGTGCCATGGCGCCGACGTGCAGCTGGCCAAACTCGATCTCCGCACTCGTGAGAGTGCACTCGCCGGCGGCGTTCACGGCGCGGCCATTGTTCCGGGCAACGCCGAACAGAGCCGATTGTTTCGACGCGTCTCCGGCGCTGAAGCGCCGGCCATGCCGATGAGCGCGGATCCGCTCACCGCCGCGCAGATCGCAACCGTCAAAGCCTGGATCGATCAGGGCGCCAATTGGGACGCGACCACCGTGGTTGCGAATTCGGCGTCGAACGCGCTCGCGGCGCTCGAGCGCATGGAGATCACGCCTGAGCAACGGAACTACTGGGCGTTCAAGCTTCCTGTTCAGATCCCAGTGCCGATGGTCGCGAACAGGGATCTCACCAACCCGATCGATCGCTTCCTCGAAAAAGCGCGTGCCGACCGCGGCTTGACGCCGGCGCCTCGGGCCGATCGGCGAACGCTCGTCAGGCGCGCGTATCTTGACCTCCTTGGACTGCCACCGACGCCGGAGGAGGTCTCGGCGTTCCTCGCCGACGAAAGTCGTGACGCATGGGAGCGGCTGATCGACACACTGCTCGCGTCGCCGCATTACGGTGAGCGATACGGCCGGCACTGGCTCGACGTGGCGCGCTACGCCGACTCCGGCGGGTTCGAATACGACGTCCATCGTCCCAATGCGTGGCGCTATCGCGACTACGTGATCAAGTCGTTCAACGACGACAAGCCCTACAACCTGTTCCTCACCGAACAGATCGCCGGCGACGAGATGGACTGGAAAACCGACCAGACATTGATTGCCACCGGCTTCCTGCGCATGGGCCCGCGCGTGCTGTTTCGCGAGAAGGACAACCCCGAGCGCCGCTTCGACTACCTCGACGAGGTTATCGGCACCATCGGCAAGGGGACGCTTGGGCTGACGGTGAACTGCGCGCGGTGCCACAACCACAAGTTCGATCCGATCTCGGCGAAGGATTACTACTCGATTCAGGCTTCGATATTCGGCTACGTCGAGACCGAAGTCCCACTGGCCCCGCGATCGGAGGCTGAAGCGTATCTTGCCAAGGTGTCGGAGATCGAATCGAAGCTCGCCGGGTTGCGCTCGGCGATCGCGGCGATCGAAAAACCACACCGCGACCGCCTGGAGCTGGACCAAATCCGAACCCGTTTCGCCGATCACATCTACCGCGCGGCCGCAAAGCCGGAGCGCGAGCGCACTCCGGGCGAAAAGCTGCTGGCGATCCAGGTCTACGAAGCGGTCAACGTACCAGCTGCGCGGATCGACAAGGTCCTCGCTCCTGCGGAATTGTCGAAGAAGCAGGCGCTGGCGGCGCAGGTGTCGCAGCTCGAGCGGCAACGCCCGCCCAAACTCCCGATGGCGGAGATTGCCACCGACGGTGATCACCGGTTCTCGCCGCTGGGCGAGGGCGACAACGTCGTCAGCTGCCCGAAGTGCCGGATCCCGCCGCCGTTCCCCGGCAGCTACCTGCACCGCGACGGCAAGTACGAAGTGCCGCCGTCGTACTTCCTGATTCGCGGCGACCCGGAGAGTCGCGGCTCGCTGATGCAGCCAGGCTTCATCGGCGTGATCACCTACGGCAACCCGCCGACAGTGGTGCCGCGTCCCGACGGCAATACTTCGGGCAGGCGGCTGGCGCTGGCGCAGTGGATTGCATCGCCGCAGAACCCCCTCACCGCGCGCGTGATCGTCAATCGGTTGTGGCAGAAGCACTTCGGCCGCGGCATCGTCGCCACGCTGGAGAACTTCGGCAAGATGGGGATCCAGCCGACGCATCGGGAGCTGCTCGACTGGATGGCCGTGGAGTTCATGAACCGCGGCTGGAGCATCAAGCAGATCAACAAACTGATGATGCTGTCGGAGGCGTATCAGATGGCATCGGCGTTCGAGCTCGCCGGCAACACCGCGGCCGATGTCGAGAATCACTACCTGTGGCGGTTCAGGCCGCAGCGGCTCGAAGCCGAGATCGTCCGCGACAGCCTGTTGGCGGTCGGCGGCAACGTCAACCTCGCCGTCGGGGGCGAGCCGATCTTTCCGTACATTCCGCCAGACATACTGGTCGGGCAGTTCCGCGGCAAGTGGGAGAACACGGCGGAAGGGCCGGAGGCCTGGCGGCGCGGCGTCTACGTGTATCGTCGACGATCGCTGCCGTATCCGATGTTCGATACGTTCGATCATCCGGACATGAACGCGACCGCGGGCGCCAGGAACGTGTCAACGGTGCCGACGCAGGCGCTGACGCTGATGAACAATCCCTTCGTCCTGTCGCAGGCGAACTTCCTGGCGGATCGCGTCCGCAAAGGCGCCACAACTCCCGTGGCGCAGGTTCAACTGGCGTATCAGATCGCATTGGCGCGGCCCGCCACGGCTGCTGAGGTCCGGATCGGGACGAGCCTGATCGAGACGCAATCGCTCGCGGCGTTCACTCACGTAGTTCTCAACCTCGACGAGTTCATCTACATGAGGTGAGCCGATGTCGCATCGCTGCAGCAAACACTTCTGGAATCGCCGCGAGTTCCTGTTCGAGTCGGGCGGAGGGCTGAGCGGCCTCGCGCTGGCCTATCTGCTGAGCCGCGACCACCTGCTCGCCCAGACGCCCGACGTCTGCGCGGCCGCGGCCGCGGGCGTGAATCCATTCGCGCCCAGGGCGCCGCATCACCAGCCGCGCGCCACCGCGGTGATCTCGTTGTTCATGGGCGGCGGCTGGAGCCAGATGGACACCTTCGATCCGAAGCCGGCGCTGCGGAAGTACGCCGGCGAGCCGATCGACGGCAAAGTTCGCGGCGACGTGATCGTGCGCCAGGGTTTCCCTGGTCCACTCATGCCGAGTCCGTTCTCGTTCAGGAAATATGGGCAGAGCGGCATCGACGTCTCGGAGATCTTTCCGCATCTCAGCCGGCACGTCGACGAGATCGCGTTCCTGCGCTCGGTGTATGGCCGATCGAACGATCACGTCCAGGGCACCTATGAGATGCAGACGGGGCAGATCACCCTCGGCTACCCGAGCGTCGGCTCGTGGGTCACTTACGGTCTCGGCTCGGAGTCGTCGAGCCTGCCGGCCTATGTAGTGATGACCGATGCCCGCGGCGGGCCGCTCGGCGGACCGAACGACTGGAGCGCCGGGTTCATGCCGGCGGCGCATCAGGGAACGCTGTTCCGTTCAACCGGCGATCCGATCGTCGATCTCAAACCGCCGGCGGGAATGACCGCTGAGGATCAGCGGGCGCGGCTCGACGCGCTGGCCAAGCTGAACGAGCTCGACATGCAGAAGTTTCCCGGCAACAGCGAGCTGGCCGCGCGCATTTCGTCGTATGAATTGGCGTATCGGATGCAGGGCTGCGCGCCAGGCGCCGTCGATCTGAACAGCGAATCAGAGGCCACGAAGAAACTCTACGGGCTCGACCACAAGATCACCGAGCCGTACGGCAAACAGTGCCTGCTGGCCCGCCGTCTCGTTGAACGCGGCGTTCGCTTCGTGCAGATATTCTCCGGCGGCGTCGGCGATCAGAACGTCGACACCTGGGACGCGCACGGCGACATCAAGTCGAACCACACCCAGCACGCCGCCGAGGTCGATCTGCCGACCGCCGGCTTGCTCCTGGATCTGAAGTCGCGCGGCCTGCTCGACTCCACGCTCGTGATCATGCACTCGGAGTTCGGCCGCATGCCGATCTCACAGCGCGGCGTCGGCCGCGATCACAATCCGGGCACGCAGACCGTATTGATGTTCGGCGCCGGCATCAGGGGCGGGCAGGCGATCGGCGCCAGCGACGAATTCGGCTACAAGGCCGAGGTCCAGCCGATCTCGTATCACGATCTGCACGCCACAATCTTGCACCTGCTGGGCCTCGACCATACTAAGCTCACGTACCGATTCAACGGCCGCGATATGCGCTTGACCGATGTCTACGGCACGTTGATTCCGCAGATCGTCAATGAGAGGAGCGGGCCATGAGGGTAGGGGACGTCATAGCGGAGATCATGAAACGCGAACGGATCAAGACGCTGTTCGTCTACCCGCTCACGCCGCTGACCGAATACGCGGCCGCCGCAGACATCCGGCCGATCGTGGTGCGTCAGGAACGGGTCGCCTGCGCGATGGCCGACGCCGGCGGGCGCTTGAGCTCGAGCGACGACGTCAAGGTCTACGCCTGTCAGGGTGGCCCGGGAATCGAAAACTCATTTGGGGCGGTGGCCCAGGCCTACTCCGAAGGCGTGCCGCTGGTGATCATCGTGCCAGGTCCGTCGCGGGCGCTGGCGAACGTCCCGCCGCAATTCAACGCGACGTTGAACTACAAGCACATCACCAAGAGCGCGGAGACCGTGACGACGCCCGAGATGATCGTGCCGGCGCTGCGCAGGGCGTTCACGCTCGCGCGCAACGGGCGGCCAGGTCCATGCCTGGTCGAAGTGTCCGACGTCATGGGCCAGGACATCCCGTCGATCGCCACCGCGGCGAACCTCGCGTATGAACCGACCAAGCGCACGCTGATCGCGCCCGATGCCAGGGCGATCGACGCGGCAGCGGAGGCGTTGCTCAAGGCGAAGATGCCGGTGATCTACGCCGGCCAGGGCGTGCACTATGCGAAAGCCTGGAACGAGCTGAGACAGGTTGCCGAGTTGCTCGAGGCGCCGGTGGCGACCAGCATGGAAGGGAAGAGCGCGTTTCCGGAAACGCACGCGCTGTCGCTCGGCGCCGGCGGCAACACCATGTCGCGCGCGCTCGCGACGCACGTCCGAGAGTCGGACGTCGTGTTTGGCGTCGGCGTGAGCTTCAGCCCCGGTTATTCCATCAGGTGGCCCGCCGAGAACAAGCGCTACATTCACGCCACCGTGGAGGAGCGCGATCTCCACAAGATCCTTCCAACCGAGCACCCGATTCTCGGCGATGCCAAGCTGACGCTGGCACTGCTTCACCAGGCCCTGAGCGAGCGGCTCCGCGGCAAGCCGCGCGGTCTCACGCGCCAGGTTGCCTCGCGCATCGAGGAACAGAACCGCCCGTGGATCGACGGGTGGCGGCCGTACATGACGACCGATGCGAAGCCGCTCTCGCCGTACCGCGTGATCCAGGACCTGCTGCAGACCGTCGACGTGGCCAACACCATCATCACGCACGATGCCGGCAGCCCGCGCGACGAGATGATCCCGTTCTGGAAAACGGTGACGCCGCTGAGCTATATCGGGTGGGGCAAGACCACGCAACTGGGTTACGGACTCGGGCTCGCGATGGGTGCCAAAGTCGCGCAGCCCGACAAGTTGTGCATCAACTGGTGGGGCGAGGCGGCGATCGGGATGACGGGCATGGATTTCGAGACCTGTGTGCGCTGCCAGATCCCGATCATGTCGATCCTCTCCAACAACTTCGGGATGAAGACGGAGTACGCCGCGATGAAGGTGTCACACGAGAAGTATCGGACGTGCGACATCACCGGCAACTACGCCGACTTTGCCAAAGCGATGGGCGGCTACGGCGAGCGCGTCACCGAACCCGATCAGATCGTGCACGCGATCGTGAACGGCATTCGCGCCACCCGGGAAGGCAAACCAGTGCTGCTCGAATTCATCACCACGCAGGAGGTGAGGTACTCGAGCGGAGGTGCGATGCCGGCGAGCACGGATCCGGCCGGCGCCGAATAGCGCCATGTTCATCACCAACAAACATCTCGCCCGGCGGACCTTCCTGCGCGGCATGGGCGCGACGGTGGCCCTGCCGCTGCTGGATGCGATGATCCCGGCGCGGACGCTGCTGGCCTTCACGGCCGCCAGGCCGGCGCCGCGGCTGGCGTTCGTCTATTTCCCGCTCGGCGCCATCATGGACGAGTGGCGGCCCGACGGCCGCATCCTTCAACCGCTGGCCCCCTTCCGCGAGCGCATGACTATCGTCGGCGGCATCGAGAATCAGCACGCCTACGGACCAGTGCACGCCATCACGCCAGGCACCTGGCTGTCCGGCACTTCGCCACGGAAGCGCGACGACCGGATCCGTGGCGCCACGGCCGATCAGCTTGCGGCCGATCATTTCGGCTGCGATACGCCACTGCCGTCGATCGCCGTCGCCGCCGAGCGGAGTGCGGCGATCAGCGCCGGCGTGTGGCAAGGGCAGTATGACGAGAGCTACGCCACCACCATCTCGTTCACCAGCGCGGGCGAGCCGGTAGCGATGGAGTTCCGTCCGGGTGCGGTCTTCGATCGACTGTTTCGCCGCGATGCGGCCGCATCGGCGAGCGTGTTGGATCTTGTCGCTGACGATGCGGCGCGCGTGCGACAGCAGCTCGGCTCTGCCGATCGAGCGGCGTTAGCCGACTACCTCGAGACCGTCCGCGAGCTGGAGCGCCGCGTCGGCGCGGCCGACGACAGCCCCATCGGCTTCACCGGCCGCGTGGCGCTGATGTTCGACTTGATCGCGCTCGCTTTCCGGGCCGATATCACCCGCGTCGCGTCGATGATGATGGCGGCTGAAGCCAGCGCGATGGCCTACGATCATCTCCAAATTCCCGACTCGTTCCACGCGCTGTCGCATCACCAGAACGATCCCGAGAAGATCGAAAAGCTGATTCGCATTCAGGCGTTCCACACCAGCTTGTTCGCGAATTTCATTCGAACGCTCGCGGCGCTGCAAGACGGCGACGGCTCGCTCCTCGATCACTCGCTGATCCTCTACGGCAGCAACATGAGCAACAGTCACGCCCACGATCACTTCCCGCTGCCGCTGGCGGTGTTCGGCGGCGCGCGTGGCCGGCATCGCGGTGGGAAACAGCTCGACTATCCCGATCGGACGCCGATGGCGAACCTGCTGCTGACCATGCTTCGCCGCGCCGAGGTCCCCGTGGGGTCTGTCGGCGACAGCACCGGCGAGTGCGCGGCGCTCTGATCGCGGCCGTTCGTTGCGCCTTGATCGCATGAGCACGTCTCGTATCGGCGGCCAGCCAGTGATGCCGAGTGGCGCGGAGATTCCGGCATGTTCGCTGTGCTCGGCGCCAATGTGTTTCTTCTTCCAGGTCGTCCTCCCCGCCGGCCGCCGCTGGCAAGGGGCGCTGGTCGCCGTGTTTCAGTGTGTGTCCTGCTGTAGCGAGGACTCTCTCATTCCCGAGATGCCGGACGTGTCGCTGAGCGGTGCCTCGATCCCGCCGGGATTCCTGACGCGTTACCAGTCCAACTTTCGTCTCGTTGTGGCGGAGGCAACCACTGGTCGGGTCCGCAATGACTATCGGCCGCTCGTAGAAGACGCACCGATCGATCCAGGCGCGTGGCGCATCGCCGCGGAGCCTCAGTGGTTGCTCGATGACGAAACACCGGCGTCGTATGAATCATTCAGCGATCCCGTTTTTCTCTTTCAAGTGCCGCGCGGGATGAGCTTTCCCATGAGCCCGGGCGCTCCGCTGCAGAAGACGCTGGATCTGGAAGGGCAGCTCGTGGACGCAGATCGGCATCACTACGAGCTGTTCCTTGGCAATGCCGTCTACTTCTTCGGGTTCGGCCCACCGGCGGCGGAGCGCGTGTATGTGATCACTCAGGTTGATTGAAGACACCGCTGCTTGAATAGACGTCTGTCGAAGCGCGTCATGTCCAAGACGGCAATCATCGAAGCAGTTCAGCGATTGGATCTCGAAGCGACCCGTCGCCTTCTGGACGCGAAACCGTCTCTTCGCGCCGTCACTGACCGTCGGGATCGGAATCTCCTGCACCTCGCGTGCTCGGCGTCACCAGCAAAGCTCAAAACCTCGGAACGAGCGCAGGTTCGATTCGTCGATGTCCTGCTGAAGCAGGGCTACGAAATCGACCTCCATGTCGGTCGCGACGCCTGCACGCCGCTGTTCTTTGCGGTTGCGCGTGCCCGGAACACGGCGCTAGTAAAGTTTCTGATTAACCAGGGAGCCAAGCCGGCATCTGCCCCGGGAGGCGGACTGTATGCCGCCGGGTGGTGGGAGGATCTGGCCAATCTCAAGCTGCTGATCCGTGCCGGTGCTCCAATCGACGTGGTCGTGGGAGTGACTCCATTCCTCGCCTGTTGGTGTTGGAAGCGTTTCAAGGCAGCCAAATCTCTGGCGCTGAGCGGTGCCGATGTCAACTACCAGGATTCCAAGGGCAGGACCGCCCTTCACCACGGCATCGAGAGGGAGTTCGATCCGGCTTTGCTCAAGTGGCTAGTTCGGCATGGTGCGTCCCCGGACCTCGTTGATCGCCAGGGTCTGTCGCCACGAGTGAAGGCCTCACGAAAGCGTGACAAGAGATTTCTGGCGGCCTTGACATAAATCAATAAATCACCATATATTGATTCGACCTTGCCGGGAACGTTAGGCAGGGCTGGTTATCCAGAGTGGCGGAGGGACCGGGCCCGACGATGCCACAGCAACCTGACCACAAGGGTCGTGGTGCTAACTCCCGCCCCGTATCGGGGAGAGATGGCAGGAGTCGATGCCGGTCGAGGTCTCGGAAGAACTTTCCCAACAGAAATGGCCGCTCCGCGCGGCGAAGCCGTCGCTGCACGCGTCCGCCCGCACGATTCGCATCGGGCTGCTTGGCCTGGGCCGGGTGGGGCAGGCCGTCGCGCGCCTGGTGTCGGATCGCGCCGTCATCGCGCGCGCGGGTATGCGTTTTCATGTGGAGCACGCGCTGGTCCGCGACGCGTCAAAGACGCGGCAATGCGCGACAGACGGTCGCATCACCACCAGCGTGTCAGCATTCCTGCGCGGCAACTACGACGTCGTCGTCGACGCGCTGGCAGGCGTGGAGCCCGCGCGGACGCTGGTGGCGCGGCTGCTGGACCGCGGCACGCCAGTGGTGACCGCGAACAAGGCCCTCGTCGCCGACTACGGCGAGTCGCTCGACGCGATTGCTGCCGCTCGCGGCGCATCGTTCCGCTTCGAGGCCACGGCGTTGTCGGCGGTGCCCTTTCTGGGAACGCTTGCCGATCGGCCGCTGGTCGCCGACGTCGATCGCGTGATCGCGATCGTCAATGGGACCTCGAATTACCTGTTGTCCTCGATCGCTGAAGGCAGTTCGTTTGACGCCGCGCTGGCGCGGGCGCGCGAGCTCGGCCTCGCCGAGCCCGACTCTTCGCGCGACGTCGACGGGATCGACGCCGCAGACAAACTGCGGGTGCTGACATCACTGTTCGGTTGGGGACGGTTGTCGCGGGAGTCGCTCGACGTTCGCGGCATCCGCGGCGTGTTGCCGGCGGATCTGCTCGCCGCGCGCTCGCTGGGCGGAACGATCAAGCCGATCGTGTTTGCGCAGCGTGACACCGCCGGTCTCCACCCCACGACGCAAAGTCCGCGTCGCGGGGACCCCGGTGTGCGGGCGTTCGTTGGACCAACCTTCCTGTCCTCGACGGAGCCGCTGGCATCACTCGGGGGATCGCTGAACGGGATTCGGATCGATGGCCGGCACGTGTCGAACTTGTTCTTCAGCGGTCCGGGCGCGGGTCCCGAGGTCACCGCGGCCACGTTGCTCGACGATGTAGTGCAGGCGGCAGCGCTCGAGAAACGCAGACCGCGTCGAACGACGCCACGCGCAGGTGCGGTTTTTGCCGATTCGCCCGCCACGCCGTGGTTTGTGCGGTTGGCCTTCCGCGGAGTGGTCCCGGCTCAGCGCGCGCTCGCCGGCGTGGTCTCGTCTGCCGGTCTCCATGTCGAGCGCGTCGTGGATCATGCGAGCGAGGACGCCCGATGGCTGCTGGTGGGCCCGCACAGTCGCCGCGATCTCGACGCCGCGCTGGCGCGGCTCGAAACCACGCATCGCATTCAGTCCGCGGCCTTCCGCCGCATTTGAGGACGTCATGCATTTTGCCACTCGTGCCATTCATGCTGCGCAGCCGAGCGACCCGTCCACCGGCGCGCTGGTTGCGCCGATCTATCAGACCGCAACGTTTGAGCAGGAGGCGCCGGGCCTCAATCGCGGATTCGACTACGCGCGCACCAACAACCCCACGCGGCAACGCCTGGAGTCGGTGCTGGCAGAACTCGAAGGTGTGTCGCACTGTGCGGTGTTTGCCTCCGGCCTCGCAGCAGAGCACGCGGTGCTGCACGCCTACCTTCGGCCGCGCGAAGCGATCGTGGTGCCGGTGGATGTGTATGGCGGGACCTTTCGTTTGCTGAACCGGGTGTTCGCCGGATTCAATCTCTCGATCACCCCGGTTGACACCACCGACCTCGACGCGGTTGCCGGGGCGATCACCCCCGAGACGCGCCTGGTCTGGCTCGAATCGCCCACCAACCCGCGCTTGCTGGTCTCCGACATTGCTGCCATCGCCAACATCGCGCACGCCAACGGCGCGCTGGTGGTGGTCGACAACACCTTTGCCACGCCGGTCTTGCAGCAACCCTTTGCGCTCGGCGCCGACATCGTCGTCCACAGCGTCACGAAATACCTGGCCGGGCATTCGGATCTCATTCAGGGAGCCGTGCTCGCAAGAGAGGCTTCGGTCTTCGAGCCGGTCAAGTTCCTGCAGAATGCGATTGGCGCCGTACCTGCGCCGATGGATTGCTGGCTGACGCTTCGCGGCCTCAGGACGTTGGAACTGCGCGTGCTGCGCCACGTGGAGAACGCATCCCGTATCGCATCGGTGCTGGCGACGCACCCGCGAGTGGGACACGTCTACTATCCAGGCCTTCCCACGCACCCCGGTCACGATGTGGCCCGCCGCCAGATGGCTGGCTTCGGCGGCATGCTGTCGTTCGAGCTCGACGGATCGATCGACGACGTGACGGCGTTCGTCTCGAATCGCCGCTTCTTCACGCTCGGCGAAAGCCTTGGCGGTGTCAAGTCGCTGATCTGCCACCCGGCGCGCATGACGCACGCGTCGATCCCGGCCGATCACCGTGCAACGCTCGGCCTGTCGGATCGTCTGATTCGCGTGTCGCCCGGCATCGAACACCACGAGGACTTGATCGCCGATCTGCTGCACGGTCTCGACGCGCTGCACGCGCGTAGTAAGCTGGTGCGCGAGGAATGGCGAAGTACTTCGTCACCGGCGCCACCGGATTCATTGGCGGCGAGCTCGTCAAGCAACTAATCGGCCGCGGGCACCGGGTGGTGGCGCTGGTGCGCACGCCGGAGCGCGCGTCGATGCTCAAGGCGCTCGGCGTCGAGATGCACGCCGGCGACATCACCGATCGCGAGACGTTGAAGACGCCGATGACCGGCGTCGACGGCGTCTTTCATGTCGCCGCCTGGTACAAAGTCGGCGTCAGGGAGCCGCTGGCCGATCAGATCAACGTCGACGGCACGCGCAACGTGCTCCAGACGATGAAGACCCTCGAGATTCCTCGCGGCGTTTACACCAGCACCGTCGCGGTGTTCTCAGACACGAAAGGCGCGGTGCCCGACGAAACGTATCGCTACGACGGCCCCCATCTGAGTCACTACGACCGCACCAAGTGGATCGCGCACTACCGCGTCGCGGTTCCGAAAATCGAGGAGGGACTGCCACTGTCGATCGTGATGCCAGGCCTCGTCTACGGGCCCGGCGACACCAGCGGCATGCGGACGGCCCTGGTGGATCTGTTACGGGGACGGCTGCCGATGACGCCGGCCCGGACCGCATTCTGCTGGGCCCACGTGGAAGACACTGCGCGAGCGCATCTGCTGGCGATGGATTACGGCAAACCCGGCGAGACCTACATCGTCACTGGACCGCGCCACACGTTTGAACACGCATTCGACGTGGCCGCCCGCATGGGGAAGGTCCGGGCGCCGGTGATGCATCCGGGGCCGCGCACGATGCGCGCGATGGCGGCACTCATGAAAGGTGTGGAACGATTCGCCAAGCTGCCGCCGGCCCTGCGGCCGGAATCACTGCGCGTGCTGGCCGGGACGACGTATTTCGGCGCCAACGAAAAGGCCGTGCGCGAACTGGGGTTCGCGGCACGGCCTTTGGAAGAGGGACTCGCGCAAACGCTCGAGCACGAGCTCAGGCTGCTCGGGCGCGTCTAGTAGCGAAGCACAATGTCGCCGTCACTGATCACGCCCGAATACGACTCAACGACCCTGCCGTTAGGCGCCGTGATGGTCACGGCGAAACGGTCGCGGCGGCCGCGTGGGCCGCGGTCGGTGGCCGTCACGTCGAACCGGTAACCGGGCTTGCCGTTCCAGGGTGCCGTTGCCCTGAAGCGAACGGTGCGGCCCGACTTCGAGAAACGGACGTTGAATACGCCTGCCTCCACGCGGCGATCCGTGCCGCTTCTGTGGTCCTTGACCTTCAGCGCGAACGCCCCGTGGTCGTTGCCCTTCGCAGGGCTGCGGACATCGAGCCCGAGGGTCACGGTTCGTTTCCCTTCGTTCAGGATGCCGACGCCGTGCATGCGATGGGGCACCTCAGCCGATTGGGCGTTGACGGTCACCGTGAACGAGGCCGCCGATGAATTGCCGGCAAAATCAGACGCCTGGCAATTCACCGTGGTCGTGCCAACCGGGAACGTGCTGCCGGATGCCGGCGAGCACACCACAGTCGGCACGGCGGTCACGGCATCCGACGCGCTCACGGTGAACGATACCGCGCGGCCCGCCGGACTGTCTGCGACAACCGTGATGTTGGGCGGCACGACCACGACTGGCGCCGTCGTGTCTCGCACCGTCACATTGAAGGTCACGCTGTTGTCGTTGCCGGCCGCATCGCTCGCCATGCAGCTCACCGGCGTCGAACCAAGGCCGAACACGCTGCCCGTGGTGGGTGTGCACGTCACCGGCACCGGCCCATCGACATTGTCGGTGGCCGTGGGCGCGGTGTAAGCGACTGCGGCGCCCTGCGGTCCTGTCGCCTCAGCCACAACATCCAGCGGCGTGCTGTCGAATGCCGGCACGGTCGTGTCTTGCGCGAACGTGAAGTAGGCGACGGCCGGATCGCGATCCGACAAGTGAAGCGGGTTGTCGCCGAAGAACTGATTGACCTCCGGGAAATCAGCATTGACGCGCGCGAAGGCGAAATTGCTGACCTGCGGCAGCAGGTTGGCGCTGACCAGCACGTGATCGAGCGACTGCGCGTTGCCGCTGCCGACGGAGGAGTACTGCTCGCCCGCCGCAAGGCCGCTGGCGAGGTTCGTCAGATTGGGGGTGACGAGATCGGTCGAGGCGAGCACCACCCGGTCCGGCAGCGCCGGCGTTCCAGACACGGTGCCCATCACATCGACGTACCCGTCATTGAAGGCGTGAGCGTTGAAGTTGCCGAGCGACACGAGTTTTTCACTCGGATCGGTGACCTGGCGGCTCTGAACGAAGCTGGCGAGCCACTCGGCCTGCGCCTGGCGATGGGCGCGAGCGCTCTCACCCGCCGGACCGACGAGGTGAACCTCCGCGTTCGATCGCAGCTGGCTGTTGAGAACCGTCACCGCCTGCGGCGGCTCAGCCGCGCCGCCGGTCGCGACGGCGCGCAACATCATCGGCGCGCGATCGAACAGCGGCCCGCCCAGGAATAACTCGTCCGCGCCTTCGACGCTGGCGGCGACCACCGACACCCGTGAGGCCTTCACGAGGAAGCCGCCAACGTGCGCGACATATCCCGGCGCCGGCTGGCCCGCGGCCGCGGCGTCTTCGTCGATGCGCAGCGCGAGCGCGTCGAGCACCGCCGCATCGCCGAGCTGCACGGCGACAATGTCGGGCGCGTTCAGCACCGTCCTGACCATCATCGACGCCTTCGCGCGCTGGGTCTCCTCATCCGCGAGGAGCTCGCCGAGTGAGAGCGACGCGACTGAATACTCGTCGGCCGGCGTAGGCGGAGCGGGCAGCATGCCCATTCCGCCCGGCGCGAGTATGGATTCGGGCTCTGGGAAGAGCGCGTAGGCGCCCAACTCGAAATGGAGCGGGCCGACGAGGTCGGTCATGACGACGCCCGTTGATACCTCCACCGCCGGTGGCGGCAGGAGTACGTCTGCGTCAACACGAAGGCGCTCCGGATTTCCGTCGAACGTGGTGAAGTTGCATGGACCGACGGCACACTCCAGCGTTGAGCCGGCGTCGATGCCGGGCTCCCGGAAGGGGCGGGCCACTCCGTCCAGCACTGCGGGGAATGAGCCGTCAAAGCCGGTCGCGCCGACAGACCTTACCGACGCTCTGACTCGCATGCCTTCAAACCGCTCCAGTGGTCCGGAGGCTGGGACGACGCCAGGCAATGGAACGTCGATGGAGATCACGCTGTCCACCGCTCCGACAAGGCGCGTCACCGTTCCGCCGTTACCGTCATCGAACTCTTCGACTGTGCCGGTGACGGTGACGAGATGGCGGACGCCGATGGACGTGGCCGGCGTCACATACAGACCTTCCGACGTGTTCGGATCGCCGTCTTCCTCGACGGAGTCTGTCTGAATGAAAAAGGCGTCGGAGGTGTTGGCCGTAATCACGCCCCGCACGGTGACCATTTGGCCGACCAAGGGTGACGTGGCACCGGCTCCTTGCACCTCATGGGGCAGTCGTACCACCTGCGCGGACACAGAAACCGACTGCGTGGAGACTGCGAGAGCCAACACGAGCAGCGGCACGAATACCCAGGGGATGGGTCTCATAACCTACCTCGTTCGTTCCTATCGGTCGAGGGAGCGACCGATCTTACGGTCTGAAAAAGCAGTGCCAACGCGCAGGGCCTCGAATCCGGCCGCGTTTGCGCGTTCGTGGCAGGTCGGACTAGCCAAACGTCTTGTTTTGGGTCAAATGATTGGCCGATTTCGTCAGCAGCCACCGGTGCAGATCCCGGAAAGCCCGCGCACGATGCGAGACCATCGCTTTTTCGGAGTCTGGCAACTGCGCGGTGGTGCGGCCCAGCGGCGGATAGAGAAAAATTGGGTCGTAGCCAAATCCCTGATCACCGGCGGCCGCCGCGGCGACGGCGCCTTCAATCGAGGTTTCAGTTTCGAAGAGAATCTCTGCGTCTCGCGCCACGGCGAGCGCGGTGATAAACCGGGCGCCGCGAGGCTTCGATCCAAGCCGCCGGAAGATCTCCTCGAAGCGCGCGGGATACGGCGTCGACGCGCCGAGGAAGCGCGCCGACATGACACCCGGTTCTCCGCCGAGCGCATCGATCTCCAATCCTGAATCTTCGGCGATCGCGGTATGGCCGGTGGCCGCCGCATAGGCCAGCGCCTTGATGCGCGCATTCTCCCAAAATGTCCCGCCAGTTTCGTCGGGTTCGGGAACCGGGGCGACGTCGGCCAGCGTGAGAAGCTCAATCGGAAGGTCGGCAAGCAACGGACGCACTTCGCGAATCTTGTTTGGGTTCGTCGTCGCGAGGAGAAATCTACCGGCCAAGAATCGGCGCGACGATCTCGCGCTGCCTGGCGATCAGATCGCTGATGCCTTTGTCGGCAAGCGCGAGTAAACCGGTGAGCGTTTCGGTTCCGAAGGGCTCCGCTTCCGCCGTGCCCTGGATTTCGATGAAGCGCCCGTCGCTGGTCTTGACGATGTTCATGTCGACGTCGGCCTTGGAATCTTCTTCGTAGGCCAGATCGAGCAGCGGCATGCCGCCGACGACGCCAACGCTGACCGCGGCGACATAGTCGGAGATCGGAATCGATCGCAGTTGATCGGCCCGCTTCAATTTGTGCAGCGCCAGGGCCAGCGCGACGAACGATCCGGTGATCGACGCGCACCGCGTGCCGCCATCGGCCTGGATCACGTCGCAGTCCAGCCAGACCGTGCGTTCGCCAAGTTGATCGAGCGCCACCACCGAGCGCATCGACCGCCCAATCAATCTCTGAATCTCCATCGTCCGGCCGCCGACCTTGCCGGCGGCGGCTTCACGCCCAGAGCGAGTGGTGGTCGCTCGCGGCAGCATGCCGTATTCGGCGGTGACCCATCCCTTGCCGGTGTTGCGCAGAAAGGGCGGCACCTTGTCGTCGACGCTGGCGGTGCAGATCACTTTTGTATGGCCGATTTCGATCAGCACCGATCCCTCGGCGTGCATCGTGAAATTCGGCGTGATGGTAATCGGTCGAAGCTCGTTCGGGGCGCGATGGTTCGGGCGGCTGGACATGTGAAGGGCTAGAGTCGTTTATTGACTCGGCGGCTGTGGGGGCGCGACCGACGATAGTATCAGCCCTTCATTCTTCCTGAGCGGACGCCGCAAGTCCACATGTCCCGACAACGTATCCACTTCCTGGCCGCCGATCAGGATCTGGACCTCCTGCAGATCCGGCAGATTGGTCACCAGCGCGTTGACGATGGTATAGACCGTCATCAATTCTCGCAGCGTGCCGCCTGGATGGGCGGATCTGATGGCCGGGTCGAGATCGACGAAGGCTTCGTGGCGACCCGAAATGAAGATGCCGCGAAGCGTCGACCCTTGAGGAATCGTCGAGGCGAGCGGCGGCGGCGCTTCGGCCGTCAGCTGCGCTTCGACAATCGATCGGGCCTGCGCGACCAGGCCTTCCGCCAGCGGCACGTCGCGCTCGGCCGCGACGAGTCGGAGGCCGTCCTCAGACGCAAAGTAGAGAGTCGCTTTGATGCGGGGCACCGCCTTCTCAGGTGCGGAGGTGCGGGGCGCGAGAGGTGCGTCAGGTGCGTCGGGTGCGGAGGTGCGAGGTGCGGGGGTGCTGAGCAGCCGCGACAACGCGGTGAACAGCAGCGCCGCAAAGACGACGCTGCCGATCGCGTAGGCGGCCACCATCGCCCATTGACGGGCGGTGAGCGAATTCAGGCGGCGCACAAACGGCCTGGGCGGCTGATCATTTCTTCTCGAACAGCTCGCGGAACCTGACCAGCGCGTCGAGCAGCGCCTGGGCCACGTGATCCTGGTAGGCCGCCGTGGTCAACTGCGTTTCCTGGTCGGCGTTGGAGAGATAGCCGATCTCGACCAGTGCCGCCGGCATGTTGGCGCCGACCAGGACCCTGAACGGTGCCTGTTGGACGGCCCGCGGGCTCATCTCGACGCGATTGGCGAGGGACTGTTCGATATAGCCGGCGAGCGCCGCGGATTGTTCCAGATAGCGCGCCTGCGCGGTTTCCCAGAGGATCAAGTCGATTGCCCGTGTTCCGCCACCCAGCGCGGGGAGGGTGGTGGTGCTCTCCTCGGCCTTCTTGCGCGCCTCGGCGTCGGCGCGCTCCACGGTCAGGTAATACACCTCCGCGCCTTTGAGAGCCGGCCGCACCGCGGAGTTGGCGTGGATGCTGAGAAACACATCGGCGCGATGATTGTTCGCGAATGCCGAACGCTCGTCGAGCGACAGCGTGCGGTCGTCGTCGCGGGTGAGGAACACCTTCAGTCCCAGCCGGGTCTCGATCAGCGTGCGGAGCCGCCGCGCCACCGAGAGTGTGATCTCCTTTTCGAGCGTGCCCTTCGTGCCCTGCGTGCCCAGCTCGTCGCCGCCGTGACCGGGGTCGACCACCACCGTTCGCAGTCCGGTGGACGGACCTTGTGTCGGAATCACCAGGCGGGTGTCGGGTGCGGGCGACGGCGCCGGCGTGGGCGCCGCCTCCGTCGTCGGCGGCAGCAGATCGATCGTCACGCGGCCGGAACCCGCGTCGGCCTGCGTGGTGGTCACGCGATGCATCGCCGTCCGCGGGCCGAGCGCGAGGACCACGCTCGACGGTGTGTCTCCGAGCGCGATCGACGACAGGAACGCCTGTTGCGGCAGCAGCGGCACGTTCAGCTCCAGCGCGTCGGCGTCGAACTGCACTACGATTCGGCCGGCCTGCGGCACGACTCGCGCTTCGCTATTCGGTGTCACCTCGAAGGTCACCGCGACGTTGGTTGTCCCGGCATCCACGCGAGGGACCACCCGCGGCACGCGCATGTCGCCGACGATCAGCAGCCGCACGCCGCGGCGGTAGTCAATGCGGGTGGCAAGCGCGGGCGACAACGCGCGCGACAGAAAATCGATCGGGACCAGCCACCGGTTATCGCGGCGCAGCACCGGTGCGGGCAACGACGCCAGGCGTCCAGACACGGCGACGACGTTTTGATCCGCGGTCAGCACGATCAGCTGACCGCGCGCGGTGATGGTCAAACCACCCGCCAGCCGATCCTCTTTCGAGGAGGTGCCGAAGGTCGAGTTGAGGTCTTCGACGGCGACGTATTCCTGGTTGTTGATGACGGTGATCGGGATCGGCTTGCGTCCCTCGCGCGACAGCATGGTCAGCGCCGGCGCCTGTGCCGTGAGGAAGGACCATCCAATCGCGGCAACGACCACTGCCGTCGCGATCGCAGGTGTAGTGCGAGCGTTCACGCGTACCTCATCATCTCACGCCCGGAGGCGGAGCCTCGCTAGATCTGCTTGGCCATGAAGCGCGTGCCAGCGATCGGCGTCTCGTAGTACGGCGCGATGTCGACGAAGCCGCAGGCTTCATAGAGCGCCTGTGCGTCCCCCATCATCGGCAGCGTGTCGAGGCGCAGCTCGGTGTAGCCGAGCCGTTTCGCTTCGTCGCAGATCCTGGCGACCAGCCGTCGTGCCAGGCCCCGTCCGCGCGCGGCGGGCCGTACATATAGACGCTTCATCTCGCCAACGGGTCCGTCAAAGGGTCGCAAGGCAATCATGGCGAGATGGCGCCCGCCTTCGGTGGCCACCAGCAACGCGCCACGCGGCGGCGCATACTCACCAGGCAACCCATCGAGCTCGGCATCGATCTCCTGGAAAGCCAGATCCTGGGCGATCCACTCGACGTATTCCCTGAGCATCGCGCGCACATCGGGCATGTCGGCGACGGTCGCTGGCCTGATCTGCAACATTTCCAACCGGGAAGCCTCAGCTACAGTCTATGGGTCGTGAGCCTGGCTGAATTAACGCTGCCGATGCTGACCGTGGCGCCGCGGGAAGAGACCGCCGCAGACCCGGAAGTCGTTCGTCTGGTGGCACTTGCGCGCACCGGCGATCGGGCGGCGTTCGGCCGCCTCGTCGAGGGACACCTGACCGCCGCGCGCCGGGTGGCGCGGGCCGCCGTCGGCCAGGCGACGGATGCCGACGAGGCGGTGCAGGAGGCGTCGGTGGCCGCGTGGCAGCGCCTGAACGGGCTTCACGAGCCCGGCGCGTTCCGTGGCTGGTTTCTCCGCATCGTCTGGCGCAAGGCGATCGATCGCCGGCGCTCGCTTCGCACGTGGTTCGATCGATTTGCCTCGACGACTCCTGTTGATGACCGGCCGATGGAGTTCGCCGCGGCCGATCCCGCGCCGGATGCGCTGTTGATGTCGCGTGAGCTCGCGGCGGCCATCTCTCAGGTCGTGCGATCGTTGCCGCGCAAGCTTCGCGATCCGTTTCTGCTCGCCGCCAGCGGCGACCATCGCTACGAAGACATTGCCGTGATGCTCGACACGCCGCTCGGGACCGTGAAGTGGCGCATCGCCGAAGCGCGGCGCGTGATCAGACTCAAGCTCGATCACCTGGGTCATGGAGATCCGCGATGAACGCGAATCGCGAAATGGACAGGCTCGACGCCGCCATCGATCACACCGCGGCGCGGATGGTGGCGGTCACTGACGATCCGGACATGGTGACGCGCATCGTCAGCGCGCTGCCGGAGCGGCCGTCGCGTTTCGGCTGGCTGATTCCGCAGTTGGCGGCGATTGGCGCGATGGTGATTGCCGCGATTGTGTGGACGACGCGCGGTGACACGCCGTCAATCGCCGCACTCCTGTCATCGGACTTTCCGGGAATGACTGGTTTGGCGACTACGGCTGCCGCTCATCGACCTCGAATCGCCGTCGGAGCGGCGCCTGTGCCACGAGTGGAGGAATTGACGCTTCAGGAGCGTTTGACTGCTGACTTTGATCGTTCTCTTCCTGCGATTGAAGTCGCGAGCAGCCTTTCGGTGGCTGACGTTCAGACGCGTGACATTGCCATGCCGGCGGCGATTGGCCTCGCGTCGATTGACATTGCCGATCTCAAACTGACGGCAGAATTCACGACTCAGAAAGAGGAATAGCATGTATCGCATTTCAGTACTGCTGGTCGCCCTCACCGTGGTGACCGGGACGGCGAGCGCGCAAGACGAACAAACGACTTCGTCGTCGGCGACGCAAACCACGCAGGCCACCGCGGCGACGACGGCCGCGAAGGGTGACAAGAGTGAGGCGCCCCGCCCGAGCGTCGCGACGCGCAGCAACGTCCGGGTCGAGCTCACGATTTCCGATCAGCGCGGCGATGGGCCGAGCGAGACGAAGCAGGTGTCGATGATTGTCAGCGAAATGTCGTGGGGCAAGATTCGCACGCACGCCATTTCGCAGCCGCCGAGCTCGACGATGGGCCCGAACATGGATGTCGCACTGAATGTCGACGCGCGGCCGTTCATCACCTCGGCGGGACAAGTCCAGCTCGAGCTGGTCGTCAACTACAATCCGCTGGACAAGACGAACAAGGTCGGACTCATTCGCCCGACAGAGCTGAATCAGAGCATGACGGTCGTCTTACAGAGCGGCAAGCCGCTCGTGGTGGCGCAAGCCGCCGACCCGATGGTGGACCGCAAGATGATCGTCGAGGTGGTGGCCACCATCTTGAAATAACGAAGAACGAGAGCCAATGACGAACGGGCGCCCACGGGCGCCCCTTTGTCATTCGTTATTTCGATTTGCAACCTGCCTGACCCTGTGTGAGAATCCTGTTCGCGCCGCCAGTCCGCACTAGACTGGAAACCCACGAAAGCTGCGTGAACAGGAGATGCTCGGCATGGTTCGTGTGTCCGGATTAGTTGGCGGCGTGGCTCTCGGCTGGGCTATCGCCATGGGTGTTTCCGCGCTCGCGCAGACGCCCGCCCCGCCGAAGGAAGTCCCGGCGGAAGCCAGAAAGATGAAAGCCGCCTTTCCCGCGTCGCCCGCGGCCCTCGACGCCGGCAAGCAGCTCTACACGAAATACTGTCGCTTCTGCCATGGCAACACCGGCGCCGGCGACAGCCCGATGGCGCCGAAAGACATGAAGCCGTCGAACCTCACCGACGAGACGTGGACGCGCGGCTCGAGCGACGGCGAGATTTTCTGGATAATTCAGAACGGCGCGCCGCCGGAGTACAAGATGAAAGGGTTGAAGGGGAAGGTGTCCGACGCGGATACCTGGAACATCGTCCACTTCGTTCGAAGCCTCGCCGTCAAGTAACAACCTTGCGCGTCCTCTTCCCGGCGGCGTTGATTCTCGCGATCACCATTGGCTGCGAGTTCGCCAGTCCGGGGCAGCCGAAGTGGGGTGACGACTCGGTGCCCCGATCGCGGTGGAACACGTCGCCGGTGTTCACGCCGGCACGCGCGTCATTCGGCCAGGCCCTGCGGGAATTCATCGGCTCCACGCCCACTGAAGTGGCGCAGCCGTTTCCGTTCTCGCATCAGATTCACCTCTCGAAGGGCGCCACTTGCACCGACTGCCACACCGGCGTCGAGCAGGGACCGCGCGCCGGATTGCCGGGCATCAACACCTGCATGATCTGCCACTCGCAGATTGCCACCGACAAGCCGCTCATCCAGCAGATCACCGAGATGCAGACCAAGGGCGTCGATCTCAACTGGAACCGCGTCTACAACTACGTTCCGGAATCGCACGTGCGCTTCGAGCACGCGCCGCACATTCGTGCCAAGGTGGAGTGTTCGACGTGCCACGGCAACCAGGCAGAGCAGACGGTGGCTCGCCGCGCCGTGAACATGAACATGAACTTCTGCGTGAGTTGTCATCAACAAAGGCAGGCATCGAACGATTGCCTGACGTGTCATTACTGATGGACCGTCGCCACTTCATCAAGCTGACGGCGATCTCCGGCACCAGTGCCGCGCTCACCGCGTGCGGAAACCCCGAGAACCAGATCATCCGCTTCATCCCCGAAGACGATCTGGTGCCGGGCATCGCGACCTGGAAGCCCAGCGTGTGTCCGCTCTGCGACGCCGGCTGTGGCGTGATGGCGCGCGTGATGGAAGGCGACGCCGAAGTATTTCGCAATGGCCAGCCCGGCGTGATTCGCATGGGCCTGGTGAAGAAGCTCGAAGGCAATCCCGACGATCCGATCAGCCAGGGGAAACTGTGCGCGCGCGGTCAGGCCGCGGTGCAGGTGACGTATCACCCCGATCGACTCGACAAGCCGCGCAAGCGATCGGGTGAGCGCGGCAGCGGACAGTTCGTCGACATCTCGTGGGACGAGGCGCTCAAGGAGCTGGCCGGCCAGCTCGACGCGCTGGCCGCCGCCAACGACCAGGCCTCGCTGGCGTTTCTCACGAAACCTCGGCGTGGCCGGCGGCTCGAGCTGATTTCGCGACTGCTGCAGGGATACGGCGCCGGCGCACCAATCACCTACGAGTTCTTTTCAGACGATGTTCTTCGGCGCGCCAATGCGATCAGTTTCGGATCGCATCAGTTGCCGACGTTCGATTTCGCCAACTCGCGCTATGTGATTGTGTTTGGCGCCGATGTGTTGGGGACCTGGAACTCGACCGTCGCGCACAGCGCGGCGTACGGCCGCATGCGGCAGGGCGGTGCCGGCGGCCGCGCGAAGTTCGTCTACGTCGGCGACCGGTTGTCGCAAACCGCCGCCAACGCCGATGAGTTCATCGCGATTCGGCCGGGCACCGAAGGCGTGCTGGCGCTTGGCCTTGCGCGCGCGGTTGCCGAGCGCCGCGGCAGCAAGCCGGACGCCGACGCGGCGGCATTCACAGCGGAAGAGGTCGCGAAACGAACGGGCCTGGCCGCTGCGACCATCCAGCGTCTGGCCCGCGAATTTGCCGACAACGGGCCCGGCGTGGCGATCATCGGCGGGGCCCCTCTCGCGCACACCAATGGCCTGTTCAACGCCGTGGCGGTGAATACGCTCAATCGCGTCGCCGGAACGGTGAACCAGCCGGGCGGGTTGTCGTTTGTTCCGCAAGGCGCCGCGGTCCCGACGCGCGCGTTCAACGAGCTGCTGCAGGGCAACGGGCCGAAAGTCCTGTGCATTGACGACGTCAATCCGGTGCACGGGTCGCCGGCGGCATGGAAGGTTGCGGACACGCTGAAACGCATTCCGTTCATCGTCGCCTTCGGTGCGTTCATCGACGAAACGAGCGCCCTCGCCGATCTGATCCTCCCGGATCACTCGTTCCTCGAATCGTGGGTCGACGCCGCACCGGAGAGCGGATCGCCGAAGGCCGTCCCCGTCAAGTTCGGTCCGGCGATGCGGCCGCTCTACGACTCGCGCTCGACGCCGGATGTGCTGCTCGACATCGCGAAACGGCTGTCGAAGCCTGTTGCCGGAATGCCCAACAGCTTTGAGGAACATTTGGCCCAGGACCCAAGCCCCAGGGCCCAAGCCGCGGGACCCAAGCCCCAAGACCCAGGACCCGAGTACTCCGACCCGGTCTTCGACGGCGACCCGGCCCAATATCCGTATCACCTGATCCCCCATGCGTCGCAAGCGTTTTACGACGGCTCGCTCGCGCATCTGCCGTGGCTTCAGGAAATGCCCGATCCCATGACGTCGGCCATTTGGTCAAGCTGGGTCGAGATCAACGAGCAGAAAGCCGCCGAGCTCGGCATCCATCAGGGCGACATTCTCGAAGTCACATCGACGCAAGGTACGCTGCGCGCGCCTGCATTCCTCTCGCCGGGGATCGCTCCGGATGCGGTTGCGATTCCCGTGGGGCAGGGACATACCAACTTCACACGCTACGCGAGCAATCGCGGCGTGAATCCGATCGCGATTCTCGCGCCGGTCAACGTCGGCGACACCGGCGCGCTGGCGTGGGCCGCCACGCGAGTGAAGATCGCGCGCGTCGGCGGGCCGGACGAGAGCTTGATTCTGTTCGGTGGCGCCACGCGCGAGCGTCCCGACTGGACCCACGGCCGCGGAGACGAGCACTGATGGCGCACCGATGGGGGATGGCCGTCGATCTCGACACGTGCACGGGATGTGAAGCCTGCGTGACGGCGTGCCACGCCGAGAACAACATTCCAACCGTCTCGCCCGAGCAAGCCTGGCGCGGCCGCGCCATGCACTGGATCCGCGTCGAGCGTTACTACGAGGGCAACTTCCCTGACGTACGGGTCAAGTTCCGGCCGGTGCTGTGCCAGCAATGTGACAACGCGCCGTGCGAGGCGGTGTGCCCGACCTACGCCAGCCACCGCAACGAGGACGGGCTGAACGCGCAGGTCTACAACCGTTGCATCGGCACTCGCTACTGCGCCAACGCGTGCATGTACAACGTCCGCTTCTTCAACTTCTTCAATCCCGAGTGGCCGAAGCCGCTGCACTTGCAACTCAACCCAGACGTATCGGTTCGTGAAGTCGGGATCATGGAGAAGTGCACGTTCTGTGTGCAGCGGATCAAGGCGGCGAAGACCGCGGCCAAGGCCGAGCAGCGCGCGATCGCGGATGGCAGCCTGCAGCCCGCGTGCGCGCAGGCCTGCCCGACCTCGGCGCTCGTGTTTGGCGACCTGAACGATCCGAACAGTCGCGTGGCGCGGCTGTCGCGTTCGCCGCGCGGCACGAAATTGCTGGAAGACCTCGGTGCCGAGCCGAAGATCACCTATCTGCAGAAGCGACCTTGGCATGAACCGGACGCTTACTAAGCCACTCGCCGACGATCTCGTTCGACCGCTATTCCACACTTCGGTGTGGTTCTCCGCCGTCGTGTTGACCGCCGGTACGGTGGTCGCGTGCGGCGCCACCGCGTGGGCGTTCCAGTTGTGGTACGGCATCGGCCTGAGCGGAAAACGCTGGCCGACCTTCTGGGCGTTGTATCTCACCAACTTCGTGTTCTGGATCGGCATCAGTCATGCCGGAACGCTGATCTCGGCGATCCTTCGTCTGGTGAATGCCGGATGGCGGCGTCCGGTGACGCGCTGCGCCGAGGTCATCACCGTGTTTGCGCTGATGATCGGCGCCATGTTTCCGATCATCCACCTTGGCCGGCCGTGGCTGGCGTTCTGGCTGTTCCCGTATCCGAATCAACGCGAGTTGTGGCCGAACTTCCGTTCGCCGCTGGCCTGGGACTTCTTCGCCATCAACACCTATCTGACCGGCAGCGTGCTGTTCTTGTTCTTGCCGATGATTCCGGACTTCGCGCTCGTCCGCGATCGATCGACCGGATGGCGCCGGCGCGTCTATGGCCTGTTGTCGCTCGGCTGGCGCGGCACCACCAAGCAATGGAACCGGCTCGAGTCGGCGATGCAGATCATGGCGATCGCCATCCTCCCCGTCGCCGTGTCGGTGCACACCATCGTCTCGTTCGACTTCTCGATGGCGAATGTGCCGATGTGGCATTCGACCATCTTCGGCCCCTATTTCGTGGCTGGCGCGATCTTCAGCGGCATCGCCGCGTTGATCCTGGCCATGGCGGCTCTCCGCAAAGCGTTGCGCCTCGAGCACTACCTGCTGCCGTTGCATTTCGAGAACCTGGGCAAGCTGCTGCTGTTGATGGCCATTCTGTGGGGCTACTTCGTTTTCAACGAGCGTCTCACGGTCTGGTATGGCAATGAGCCACACGAGATGGCCGTGTTCTGGGCCACACAGCGTGGTGTTTATGCGCCGCTGTACTGGACGATGGTGATCTGCAACTTCGTGCTGCCGCTGATCATCCTGTCGAATTCAAAAACGCGGACCATCGCCGGCTGTGTCATGGCGTCGCTTGGTGTGGTCATCGGCATGTGGCTCGAGCGATTCCTGATTGTGGTCCCCTCGCTGACGCACAAGCAATTGCCGTACTCGTGGGGCACCTACTCACCCACGCCAGTCGAGATCGCGATCATGGCGGCGACCTTCGCGGCGATGGTGCTGCTCTACGCGCTGTTCGCGAAGTTCGTGCCGATCATCTCGATTTGGGAGTTGAAAGCGGGTGACACTGAGAAGGCGCACATCGTGAGCCAGCATGCCAAGGCGGCCACGACATCGGTATCCGCGGGGGCGCATTGATGAAGGCGCTCTACGGCCTCTACGCCGATCCCAACGTCGCACAGCAAGCGGTCAACAATCTGCGCGCGGCCGGTGTCTCCGATGCCGACATCACCGTCATCTCATCGGAGCCGTTCGAACACTTCGAGTTCGGTCACCGTGACGCGAAGACGGCGATGCCTTGGATTGCCGCAGGTGCCGGCATCGCCGGTCTCCTGCTGACGTATCTGCTGCTGGGCGTCTCGCAACGGTCGTGGCCGATCGTGACGGCCGGCATGCCCATCGCGCCGCTGTGGACGAACCTGATCATCATTTTCGAGATGACCATGCTGAGCGCGATCATCGCAACGGTGATCACCTTGCTGATTACCGCCGGCCTGCCGAACCGCGGCGGAAAACTCTATGATCCGGAGGTGTCGGACGGCTACATTCTCGTTGGGGTCGAGGATCCGTCTGATGCCGCTCGCCTGGAGTCCGCGCTTACGCTCGACGGTGGTCGCGTCAAAAAAACCTAGCCACGGAGACACGAAGGCGCGGAGGGGCGCAGCATGGAGCAGGCCCGCGGCGCCCGGCTTCGCCGGGCGCGTGGCACAACCAACGAGGACGGGAACATGAGTCGCTGCAGCGCATGACCGCGACTCATGTCCACGTCTTCGCTGGTTGTGCGACGGCCGTAGGCCGTCGGCGGGCCCTGCTCTCTGTGTCACTGTGCCTCTGTGGCGTTTTCTTGCTGGCGCCCAAGGTATCGGCGCAGGTTCCAGACCGCAAGCAGGCGACGGCGACGCGGGTGCCGAACGGCTCTGTTCGCGTTGACGGCCGCCTTGACGACGAGATCTGGCAGAAGGCGACGCCGATCACGGACTTCGTTCAGAAGGAGCCCACCGAAGGAGCGGCGCCGACCGATCCCATGGAAGTGCGCCTCGTCTACGATGACGCCGCGCTCTACATCGGCGCGCGGATGCACAGCCGCGACGGCCGCATCCAGGCGCCGCTGGGGCGCCGCGACAACACCGATCAGGCGGAGCACATCCTCGTCGCCTTCGACACCTTTCTCGATCGCCGCACCGCTGTTGTCTTCGGCGTCACCGCCGCCGGCGTCCGCATCGATCGCTATCACTCGAGCGACAACGAAGGGTCGTTCGACTCGGGTTTCGATCCGGTGTGGCGCGCGGAGACCGATGTCGCGGGCGATCAGTGGACGGCCGAACTGTGGATTCCCTTCACGCAGCTCCGCTTCAATCCTCGCGCTGATCTCACCTGGGGCCTCAACCTCTATCGCTTCCGGCCGACGCTCAACGAAGAGGATTACTGGATTCTCATCCCCCGCACCGTGCGCGCGTGGTCGTCGCGATTCGGGGACGTATCGGGCATCAGCGGCATCATTGCGCCGCGGCGCATCGAAGCGCTGCCGTACATGGCGGGTGGTTCCACCTTGAACGGCGACCGCGATCGCGCCAATCCGTTCGACGACGGCAGGAACTTGCGAGGCCGCGTTGGCGCCGACCTCAAGATGGGTCTCGGCCCGAACCTGACGCTCGAAACCACCATCAATCCGGACTTCGGCCAGGTCGAGGCCGACCCGGCCGAGGTCAATCTCACCGCTTTCGAGACGCGATTTCCTGAGAAGCGGCCGTTCTTTCTCGAAGGCGCGCAGCTGTTCAACATCGGTCACCCGAATTTCTATTACTCGCGCCGCATTGGCCAGCGTCCGATCGGCATCGCCGATGGCGACTACGTCGACTATCCGCAGGCGAACTCAATCGTCGCCGCCGCGAAGTTGACGGGTCGCCTGCAGTCCAAGACGTCGGTCGGGTTTATCGCGGCCGTCACCGACGATGAAGACGCGCGCGTGGCGAACAGCGGATCGCTCGAACGGCGCAACGTCGACGTCGCCCCGCACGCGTATCACTTCGTCGGCCGCATGTTGCAGGAGTTTGGCGCCAATGCCTCCACCGCCGGCTTCATCGTCAACTACCTGCATCGCGATCTCGAGCCGGGTAGTCCGCTCGCCGACCTGTATTCGCGCAATGCGTTTGCGGCCGCCGGCAACACCACCTTGCGATTCAAGGGCGGCACCTACGAGCTGCGCGCGTCGGGCGGTGGATCGTTTCTGAACGGCAGCGAGAAGGCCGTCGAGCGGTGGCAGCGATCGAGCTCGCATTACGCGCAGCGCCCGGATCGCGAGTACTCACGGCTCGATCCGACGCTCACGTCGCTCGCCGGCTGGACGCTGCAGGTGAACTTCGACAAGGTGAGCGGCCGCCACTGGTTGTGGGGCGGCAACACCAAGATTGACTCCGAGAATTTCGAGGTCAACGACATCGCGCAGTTGAACGGCGCCGACGGCATCATGACCAACGCCAACATTCGCTGGCGTGAAACGCAGCCGGGCAGCATCTTCCGCAGCTATTACGTGCAACTGGACGGGCAGACCGACACGACGTTGCGTGGAGTCATGCAGAGCGGCCGGGTGCGCGGCACCTTCAATGTCACGTGGCTGAATTTCTGGACCTCGTCTGTCAACCTCCAGCGCGATCTGGCCACGACCAGCGTGTCGCTGACCAGGGGCGGGCCGATGATGGGTCGCGGTCCGGGCTGGACACTGAACATGAGCGCCGGCAATCCGTCGACGTCGCGCACGCGCATGACCGGCTCCGCTCAGTGGCGCGCCAATGACGACGGCGCGGCGGTGAAGAGCGTGAGCGCGCTGTTTTCCATGCGGCCGGGGCCGCGCTGGTCCTTCTCGGTATCGCCGTACTACGACCGCGTCACCGAACCGCAGCAATACATCAGCACGCTGTCGGGCGGCCGGCCGGCGACCTACGACAGCCGCTATGTGTTCTCGTTCATCGACCGCAGCACGATGTCGATGGAGTATCGGCTTGGGCTGACGCTGAAGCCGGATGTCAACCTCGACGTCTATGCTGAACCGTTCGCGGCATCTGGCCGCTACTACGACTATGGCGAACTGCTGACGCCTCGCAGCCGCGACCGGTTGACGTACGGAACCAGCGGCACGAGCCTCACCATCAACCCGGATGGCAGCCAGGTGGTGACGGACGGCCGTTCGTCGTTCACGCTGCGCAATCGCGATTTCAATACGCTGTCGTTCCGCAGCAACGTCGTATTGCGATGGGAGTGGCGAACCGGCAGCACGCTCTACCTGGTGTGGCAGCAGGACCGCTCCGGGACCGAAGTGCTCGGCACGCGCGTCGGGGTCGGCGACGCCGTTCGCTCGCTGACCGCGCCCGGGGCCAACATCTTCCTGATCAAGTCGTCCTTCTGGATTCCGGTGAAGTAGGGATGATTGGGGTCAGACCCCGAATTTCGCCCCATGGGTCCCCATTGGAGGGCGAAATTCGGGGTCTGACCCCAATCATCCCTGACGCTCCGCGAGGATCTGGCGGAAGGATTGGCCGCGCAGCTCGGCCTCGCGCAGGCCGCTCGCGGTGGCTTCTTCAACCGTGATCGCGCCCGAGCTGAGCGCGCGATTCATGAAGTTCAGCAGCGCCTGCCCGGTCGCGGCGTCGTCAAAGGCGGCGCCCGCTTTCTCGGCTTTGCTGAAGAACCCTCGCAGCCGCCTGGTGGCTGCCGGCAGCGAAGAGAGGTAGAACGCGTACACCGCCGCATAGCGGGTCGGCAGGTGAGCGGGATGCAAATCCCATCCCTGGTAGAACCCATTTACCAGCGAATGCGTGACGTCGGCGAAGTGCGTCTTCCAGGCCTCGTGCACATGCGGCGGCACCGGCAGGAGGTTGCTCGACCCGTCGGCGATCGTCACGCCGGTCTGCGCCAGCGACACGCGCATCATCTCCCGCGCGAAGTCGCAGGCGAAGTGGCGCGGATGCTGCCATGCCGCGGTGATGCCGCACAGCGCGGTGTAGTCATAGACGCCGAAATGGGCGCTGCGCACGCGGCCTGACCCGGCGCGGACGAGGCTCGGCAGCGCGCAGCTGCCGTCGGGCGCGAGAATTGCCTGCGGTGTTTCGATCATCAACTCGAGCCGAATCGCGCCGCGCTTCAACCGGAGCGTGCGTTCGAGTGCCGCACAGGCGCGCACGGCGACGCTGACGTGCGCCGGCGTCATGACCTTGGTCAACGTGACCGCAAAATTGTCAGGGAGCCGCCGCGCTTTTTTTACGAGTGCGGTCACGAAGAAGTCGAGCGTCCGCAAGCTGCGCGCCTGCAGCTCGCGTGACAGCGGCTTGATGCGAATACCGATGAACGGCGGCAGCGTCGCGGCCTTCAGACCGGCCGCGACTTCGGCCGCGGCCGCGCGCGCGTGGCCGTCTTCTTCGGCATCCGGCCGCGTGCCGTAGCCGTCTTCGAAATCGATCCGGAAGTCCTCGACCGGTTCGCGCCGCAGCTTCTCGACCACGCGCTGCCACACCGTTTCGGCAAGGCTCGCCGCTGTGGAAGTCAGGCCGATGACATCGGCGAAGGCTTTCGCCGTGGGCGCAAACAGATCGAGTGCTTTGAGCGCTTGCTCGCCGGCGTGGCGGCATGCATCGTGGGTAAACGTCTCGCCGCTGCCGATGAAGGTGTGAACCGGCTGCCGACCGGTGGCGTCGCCGGGATACCGGCGCGCCAGCGCCTGATTCGCCGCCTTCAACACGTCGGCCATCGCACCTTCAGGAACCTACTCCTTCGTCGCCGGCGTGGGGATCGTGTAGGTCTGCCCGAAGTAGATCGCGGCGAGATCCCGGCTGATGTTGGCGGCGTTGGCACCGTCGTTGTTCGACAGCACGATGAACGTGAGTTTCGGATCCGGCAGACGCACGATCATGGTCGAGAACCCGTTGATGCCGCCGCCATGCGCGACCCGGCGGTGGCCGCCGTAGACGGCCGCGTCCGCATCGCCGACGGCCCAGCCGTAGGCATAGCTATTCTTGAAGGGCGTCCACATCAGGGATTTGGCGGCTTCGGGCAGCAGCGTGGTGGTGCCCAGCGCTTGATCCCATTTCAGCAGATCCTCGACTGTGGAGTACATCGCGCCCGCCGAGTACGGCTGCTGCATGTCGATCGGTGCGGCGTTGCCGAGCTTCTCGCCCCGACCGGAGTATCCCGACGCCCTTCTCGGCAGAATCGTTCGCGACCAGTCGTAACCGGTGTCGTTCAGCCCGAGCGGCGCGAGGATCATCTCGCCAAGCGCGTCTTCGTATTTCTTGCCGGTCAGCTTCTCCACGATCAAGCCGAGCAGGAAATAGCCGGAGTTGTTGTACTCGTACTTCTCGCCGGGGACCCACTGCAGCGGCAGGTCGCGCACGAAGGCCATCACCTGATCCGTGGTCAGCGGCACCATCATCTTCTCGCGCCATGCCTTCTGGCCGGTGTAGGTGGGAATGCCCGAGGTGTGCGTCAGCAGATGATGAATGTTCACCGGCCGCCATGCATCGGGACATGGCGCCACGTAGTCGCACACCGAGTCTTCGAGTGTCAACTTGCGCTGCTCGCGCAGCTGCATGATCAGCATCGACGTGAACTGTTTGGTGACCGAGCCAAGACGGAACTTCGTTTGAGCAGTGTTAGGAATCTGCCACTCGATGTTCGCGAAGCCGTATCCCTTCACGAGCAGCGGCTTGCCGTCTCTCGCGATCAGGATCGTGCCGCTGAAGTTGTTGACCTTCGCGTGCGCGCTCAGCAGCTCTTCGACCTTCCGCTCAAGCGATGCGGCATCGAGCGCGGCCGGCCTTGCTGGCGCCGCGGAGGCGGTTTGCGCGACGGCGGGAGAGGCGCCGTAGAGGACGACGACACAAGCGATGAAGGCGCGGCGGGTGAATCGCATGGTTAGGTGCCTCGATAGGTGCTGAAACCAAAAGGAGAAAGCAGCAGCGGAACGTGGTAATGCTTTTCGCCCGGCGTGGTCTCGAACACCACCGACACTTCGGGGTAAAACGCCGACACGCCTTGCGCGTCGAAGTATCGCTCCGTATCGAACGTCAGGCGATACACGCCTGGCCGCAGCGGCTGCTGATCCGGGTAGAGCGTGCGCAGCCGTCCGTCGGTGTCGGTGTTCCCGCGGCTGATCGACTGCCACTCGCCGTTGTCGTCGCGGCGCTCGAGCAGCACGTGCACGCCGGCAGCGGCGCGGCCCCGGGAGGTGTCGAGCACGTGCGTGGTGATGGCGCTCATCAGAATCGCGACAATAGCTCACCGGCCGGGGCGCCAACGCACTCGCCGTGCTGGTAGACGATCTCGCCGCGCAGCATGGTCATGGTGATCAACCCCTTGAGCCGCGCGCCATCATATGGCGTCACCGGGTGCCGATGATAGAGACGCGACGCGTCGACGATCATCTCACGCTCGGGATCGATAATCACGAAATCGGCATCGTGGCCGACCGCGATCGCGCCCTTGCGATGATCGAGGCCAGCCAGCTTCGCCGGCGCGGCCGACATCCATTGCGCCAGGCGCCCAATCGGAATCCCCCGCCGCTTGGCCTCGGTCCAGACCACCGGTAACGACACCTGCAACGACGCGATACCTCCCCAGGCCTCGAGGAAGTTGCCGGTGTCCAGGCGCTTGATGTCCGGCGGCGCGGGAGAATGATCGGTTGCGATGAGATCAATCTGACCATCCTGCAGCGCCCGCCACAGCCGCTCCTGATGGTCGCGTTCGCGAATCGGCGGCGCGCACTTCAACGCGGTGTCGCCGTCGCGGATCTGTTCGGCCGCGAACGCCAGGTAGTGGGGACACGTTTCGACGGTGACTCTCGTGCCTGTCGCTCGAGCCTTGGTGATGGATGGCAGCGCGTCCGCTGACGCGAGATGCACGATGTGCAGCCGCGCCGCCACGCGCCTGGCGTAGTCGATCAGCAGATCGATCGCCGCGCGTTCGGCGGCCGGCGGACGCGTTCGCAACCACGTGGCATACCGGCGCGGGTCCGCGCGCGGGTCCGGATCCTCGAGCAGCGGCGGCCACTCCGCGTGCGCGAGCACAGGTAATCGAGTTCGCGCGGCGACGAGCAGCGCCGCGTGCAGATCATCCTCGCCGACATTCGGAAACTCGTCGACGCCGGACGGACTGAGAAAACATTTGAAGCCAAGCACGCCCGCGCGCGCCAGCGGCTCGAGCTCGCGCTCATTGCCGGGAACGATGCCGCCCCAGAAGCCGACGTCGACGTGACAGCACCGCTCGGCCGCCCGGCGTTTGACAGTGAGCGCCTCGACCGTAGTCGTCGCGGGAATGCTGTTGAGCGGCATGTCCACGAGCGTGGTGATGCCGCCGGCCGCCGCCGCCCGTGTCGCGGTTTCGAATCCCTCCCACTCCGTGCGGCCCGGCTCATTGATATGCACGTGTGTATCGACCAGCCCCGGCATGACGACCTGTGAACCGGCGTCGATGAGCTGGGCCGTATCATGCTGTTGGGGATCGATCGCGATGATCCGCCCATTCTCGACCAGGATCGAGGCGGGCCGCATGCCGTCAGGCAAGACCACCCGCTCGCCGGTGATGATCCACGGATTCCACGCCATGTTCAGCGCGACAGCGTGGCCTTGATCAAGCCGTGCGGTTCTTCGGTCGCGACGAACACTTCGTTGCGGTTCTCCATCCCGAATCGGCTGACATCGACCAGCAGATGATGACGATTAGGCATTTCGAGGCGGATGCGTTCGACCACATCAATCGTATCGAGCACGACCTGGCCCATCGCGAACAACGTGTGTTGCACCGACAGGCTGTCGTGCTGGGCAAACGTTTCGAGCAGCGTCGTCCTCACCGAACGGAAGACCGACGCGAAGTCGACGTCGGCATCGCCGTAGCTCCAGAACGCCGTCAGTGACGTGACGAACAACCGGTCGCGGGTTTCCGGCAACGTCGTGAACTCGTCGCGAGGAAAGCCCGCGAAGGCCGAGTTCGACGTCTTCATGATCACCAGATCCGTCACGCCGGCCGCGACCTCATGCCCACGGCGCGTGGTGACCACCTGCACGATACGGACCTCCGGCCCACGCCCGACGAAAGCGCGGCCGTGGTCGCGATCGCCGATCGCGATCCGGCTCCAGCCGTGATCGACGACGTCCACAATCACTCGATCGAGTTTGGGGTTGCGCTCGATGAAGTGCTGTCCGAGCGACTGCGCGAAGGGCTCGGGCTCGCCGACGCCGTCGCGAGCCGCCAGCGCGTAGACGGTATTCTTCATCGTGTCGGTTGGCAGCACGTCGCGGTTGTCGCCGTCCGTGTAGGATGTGTCGTACTTGCCCTCGAAGGCGACGGCCACGGTGAAGTCGCGAACCTGGTGGCGATCGCCGTGGCGGGTGACGCGCACCAGGCGGATGCGCGATTTGCCGTACGACGTTTCAGAGAGCGCCGCTAGGGTGGAAGCAGAAGGCATCAGAGGACTCCGGGGATGGCTACAGGGCCAGAGTTTATCAACCTCGCCGATCTTGCGTCAGCGCGCGTCGGCGGGCGGGCGATTGCGGCGAACGACGATTTCTTCGCGCCGAAATCGAACCTCGTCAAGCCCGAGCCGGCCGTGTTCATCCCCGGCAAGTACACGAGCAGAGGCAAGTGGATGGACGGCTGGGAGTCGCGCCGTCGCCGCATCCCCGGCCACGACTGGTGCATCGTCGCGTTGGGCATGCGCGGCGTCGTGCACGGGGTGAATGTGGACACCAGCCACTTCACCGGCAACTACCCGTCGCATTGCTCCATCGAGGCCCTCGACACCGAGCGCGGCATCAAGCCGTCGTTGCACGCCGTGGAAGAGGAGCCGTGGACCACGGTGTTGGAGAAGACGGCGCTCAAGGGCAATGGCGACAACCTGATTGCGATCGCGGACCGCAGGCCGTGGACGCATCTGCGCCTGAGTATCTATCCCGACGGCGGCGTGGCGCGGCTGCGTGTGTATGGCGAAGTGGCCGTTGACTGGGCGCGCGTCGCGCCCGGCCAGCGGGTGATCGATCTCGCCTCGATCACGAATGGCGGGCTGTTCATGGGCGCCAGCGATCTCCATTACGGCACGCGCGGAGCGCTGATCATGCCAGGTCGCGCGAAGAACATGGGCGACGGCTGGGAAACGCGGCGGCGCCGTGGACCCGGCCACGATTGGGCGATCGTGCGGCTGGGCCATCCGGGCGTGATTGCGAAGATCGAGATCGACACCAATCATTTCAAGGGCAACTATCCGGATCGCGCGTCGCTCGAGGGCGCGCTGGCGCCCGGTGTCAGCCTCGAAGCATTGCAATCGCGAACGTGGACGCCGATTGTGGCGGAGACAAAGATGTCGGCGAACAAGCGTCATTTCTTTTCAGGAAGGCAGCTGCGGAACACCGGCCCGTTCTCGCACCTGCGTCTGAACATGTTTCCCGACGGCGGCATCAGCCGCCTGCGCGTGCATGGAACGTTGGCAAGAGATTGACGCTGCCTCGCCAGACGAGGCGCCGGCACTGTTGCAGCGGGCATGCGGGTCGAGCCGATGGATCGATCGCATGATGGCGCGGCGACCATTCGGCAGCGACGCGGCATTAAAGCACGCCGCACGTGAGGAGTGGTTCGCGCTCACTGAATCCGATTGGCTCGAAGCGTTCTCGCATCACCCGCAGATCGGCGATCGCGCTTCACTGGCCGGGCGCTTTCCTGCGACCCACGATCTATCGGCGAGAGAGCAGTCGGCGGTGAACTTTGCCAATGCGCGCGTGATCGATCAGCTGGCCGAAGCCAACCGCAAGTACCTCGAACGGTTTGGATTCATCTTCATTGTCTGCGCGACGAGGAAGACCGCCGCGGAAATGCTGCGGCTGCTGCTCGAGCGACTCGGCAACGATCGCGCGACGGAGCTGCGCAACGCTGCCGAAGAGCAGGCCAAGATAACTGCAATCCGGCTGGCGCGGTGATCGCAATAATTGCGATCCGAAAATAATCGACTCGCTCGTGCGTATTTCCCTTGACCTGAACTCTCGACGATGAGAGCGTCGGCGTCGAGACTTGGTCAGGGCAGGCCGGAGCGGGGATTGGACATGGAGAGGAGAAACGCCGGTGCGGCGGTGATGACGATGACCGACAGTGACAACGACGTGATCGTGATCGTGACGGAACGGTTCGAGCGACGGCTGGCGGAGGAGAACGGCAAACTCCGCGTCGACATGGCCACAGAGTTTGGACGCGTGCGGGCCGAGATGGCGCAAGGGTTCGGCTCGTTGCGGGCAGAGATGATCGACCGGAACGCGGAGTTGCTGAAGTGGGGACTGGTGTTCGGGGCCGCACAGACGGCAGCGCTGTCCGGCGTGATGGCGCTGTTGAGATAGTTTACCGTCGGGGAACCCGCCGCTCGAGTTCTTGGCGCCAGTTTAGAATCACGCGGATCTCGCCTGCGGAACGGCCGTCGCCGAATTGCGACTGCACCACGGTGACAAACCGCCCGTCCGCGCTGACGTCATATCCGCGCGCTTCACCGGACCGCAGTTGGGACCGCGGCACAGCCGGCAATGCCACTGGCGTTCGGAACGTGACCGACGGAGCGTTCTCGACGTGCATCTCGAGAATCGGGGCCGTCGCAGAGGAGATGAAGAAAATGCGCTTTCCATCCGGCGCCCACACGGGATGGAAGTCGAGGATCACTTTCGGCGCCTGGTGCTTCTCCCCGATGGGCGGGAAACGCTCGACGTAGATGCCGCGATCGGGCGTCTGGCCGCCGCCCCCTCGCGGAGTGTATGCGTACGCGACCCATCGACCGTCAGGCGAGAACGTCGCGCTGAAATACTCCGCGGACTCGGGAGCCCCGAACGGCGTGACGGTCATTCCCTCACGGCCGAGCACCCACAGCGTGATCCTTCCGGCTATGAATCTAGAGTAGAGCAGGAACCGGCCATCGGGTGACCACGACTCAGGGATATGGGCTTCATCGTCGGCAGCCCGGGTGAGACGCGTGGCGTTCCCGCCCGCCAGCGGCTGCCACCAGATGCCGCGATCCTTCTCTCGGCTCGACTGGAATGTGAGACGGTCACCATCGGGCGACCAGATCGGGTAATGATTGTTGCCGCCGAAAGTCACACGGCGGATTTCGGCGTCACTCGCGAGATCGTAGACCCAGATGTCCGACTCGGTTTCACTCTGGCGTTCAACGGCGACGATGTTCCGGCGAGAGACCCGCGGGTAAACATAGCGGCCGGGTGCAACTTTCAAAACCGTGGTCAGCCCACTTCGGTGTTCGACCAGGCCGCGGAGAACGGTGTTTTCGCGTGGCCCTGGGACATACGCCAGCGAACCGTCAGCCGACACGGCGTACTGCGCGGCGCCTGAGATGGAGCTGCGGGCCACGCCTTCGATCACGGGCACCGGCGTTCCGGTCACGCGCACGGCCGCGGCGTCCAAGGGCACAGCGAAAATGGATCCACTCACCGCGTAGAGCAGATGTCCGCTCGGAAGATAACGCGCGTCGGCGCCGCGTTCGACCAGAACGGTTCTGCTGCCATCGGCCGTGACTGTGCCACCACCTGCGCCTGGTCCCACATCTCCACTCCAGACGCTTTCGTGACCGTCAACAGCAGCGTTCCTCCGCCCGGTAACAGCTGCGGGGTGGCAACCGTTTCGTCGCGGCCAACGTCGACGATGCGCTCGGGTATGCCGCCGCCAGGCGACACTCGAAAAACGCCACGCAGCTCAGGATTCTCGGCAATCGAGCCCGGCCCATAAGTGAACATGATTCCATGGCGGTCCCAAGTTGCAGCCAGGGGCACCGACGTTAGATCGGTGATCGTGATTGCGCCCCCGCCGCTGACGGGAATCTTTTTCAATGCACTCGCCGCGATATCCAGAAACGCGATTGATACACCTCGCCCATGCCCCCGGCGCCGATGAGGGCCTCGACCTCGTAGGGACCGATCCTCTGGCCGGCCTCCAGGGTCATGCGCTTCCGTTACTGTCCGAGCTTGTAGACCAGCAGCTCGGCGCCGAAGCCCGGCCCGCTCACCGACACCGTGACGTATTGTGTGCCGGCGACCGAATACGTCATCGGCGATCCGGTCTGCGGCGCCGGCATGAAGATCTGGCCGGCATCCGCGCCGGTTTTCTTGTCATACGCCCGCAGATAGGCGCCGCGGCCTTCTGGTGTGGTGTTGAACCCACCTTCGCCCGCGATCAGCAGCGTCTTCGTGGTCAACACGCCGATGCGTCCCTGGCGTCCCGTGCGCGGAATGTTCAAGCCCCTGAGCGCCGGATGATTCTTGATGTTGTCCGGCGTGTCGCCGTGCGCGATGGTGAACGCCAGCTGGTCGGGGTTGTTCATGTCGATCGCGGTGATGCGCCCGTAGGGCGGCTTGACCAATGGCAGGCCCTGCACGTTCAGCCCGCCACCGCCGCCGGGGCCCGCAGGCTTCGCCGTGGGATCGGGATTCCGCGCCGGTTGCATCACATACAACATGTCCGACCGCTCCGAATCGGGCGTGCCGAGGCCGATTGAGCTGATGTTCGTGTTCGAGAAAATGTAGAAGAATTTCGATTCTGGATCGAACGAGCCGCCCTGCCAGTTCGCGCCGCCGGTGATGTTCGGCAGCATCAGCGTGCCCATCGGACCTTCCCACTTGCTGACCACGGGCGGCGTGAACAACGGTCCGATCTTGTAGCGCGACACCAGCTTGACGGCTTGTTCGCGCAGCTCCGGCGTGAAGTCGATGAGGTCGTCGTGCGACACGCCTTGACGCTCGAACGCCGGCGGCTTGGTCACGAAGGGTTGTGTCGGCGAATACCACTCACCCGGCACCTCACCTTTTTCAACCGGCCGCTCCTCGATCGGCCACACCGGCCGCCCGGTCGCGCGATCGAATACATACAGCCAGCCCTGCTTGGTGGGCTGGCCGACCGCCTTGACCGGTTTGCCGTTGACGGTAATGTCCATCAGGATCGGCGCGCACGGAATGTCGTGATCCCAGATGCCATGATGCACGAGCTGGTAATGCCACTTGCGCTGCCCGGTCTTGATGTCGAGCGCGAGCAGCGATTCGGAGAACAGGTTGACGTCGGCGCCCTTCAGTTTCGCTGCCGCGCTGCGGTGGCCGCCGTAATAGTCACCGGTGGGCAACTCGACCGGCATATAGACGAGTCCCAGCTCCTCGTCGGCGCTCATCTGTGCCCACACGCCGGTGTTGCCGGTATAGGCGGCTGCATCCGGATTCCACGTCTCGTAGCCGAATTCGCCCTTCAGCGGAATGGTGTGGAAAATCCACAGCCGCTTGCCGGTTCGCACGTCGAAGCCTCGAATGTAGCCTTTGGCGTTCGTCTTGCTGCGCGGGGCGCCGCCTTCGCGATGTGCTGCGCCCATCACGATCACGTCCTTGGCCACGATTGGCGCTGAGTGCAGGCCGATCTCGCCGGTGATGAGGTCGATCTCCTGATCGTTGTTCTGTTTCAAATCGACGGCGCCATCGGTGCCGAACGTCGGCACCGGTATTCCCGTTTTCGCGTCGAGCGCGTACATCACATAGCCCGGCGTCACATAGATGACGCGGTTGTCACCTTTGCCGTCGCTCCAGTACGCCACGCCGCGGCCCGACAGCAGGCGCGGCGCCACCTCGCCGCGTTTCCCTTCGTTGACCTTGTGCATCCACAGCATCTCGCCGGTGGTCGCGTCGAGCGCCACCGCCGTGCGGCGCGTGCCGGCGGTGAAATAGAGCGTGTTGTTCACCATCAGCGGCGTGACCTGCAGGTTGAATTCCTGCCGCGGGCCGAGGCTGTCGGTCCTAAAGCGGAACGCGAGCTGCAGTTTGTTGAAGTTGGCGGCGTTGATCTGATCGAGCGGCGAGTAACGCGTGCTCGCGAGATCGGCGCCGTAGGTCGCCCACTCGCCGGGCTTCGGCGTCCACTGCCCGCGCATCGACACGCTCGCGACGCCCACGAAGAGCGCCACGACACTGACCTTCATCATCCAGCGGCTGGGTCGAGTCATAGGCGAAAAGTATAATCGCGTTCCGCCTCGCGGCCGGTCGCGACGATGTTCGCCAGGCTACTGCGCCAGCTTGTAGACCAACAGCTCGCCTGGAAATCCGGCACCGCTGACCGACACGGTGACGTACTGCGTGCCGTCCACCATGTATGTCATCGGGGATCCGGTTTGTGGCGCCGGCATGAACACCTGGCCGGCATCGGCGCCGGTGGTCTTGTGGTACGCCCGCAAATACGCGCCGCGCCCATCCGGCGTGGTGTTGAAACCGCCTTCGCCCGCGATCACCAGAGTCTTGGTGGTGAGTACGCCGATCCGGCCGGTGCGGCCCGTGCGCGGAATGGTGAGGCCTTTGAGCGCCGCGTGGTTGCGGACGTTGTCGGGAGTGTCGCCGTGCGCGATCTGCCACAGCAGTTCGCCCTTGTTCAGATCGATGGCGGTGATACGACCGTACGGCGGCTTCACCAGCGGCAGCCCCTGGACCTGCAACGCGGCCGCGCCGGCGGGCCCGGCGCCAGGCTTGGCATTCGGATCCGGCGCGCGGCCGGAGATGTAGTTCATCTGCGATCGCGTGGCGTCCTGCACCAGGCCGTGCGCGCTGATATTCGTGTTGGTGAAGAGATAGAACACCTTTGTTTCAGGGTCGAACGATCCGCCCTGCCAGTTCGCTCCGCCGGTGTTGCTGGGGAGCATGAGCGTGGCCAGTGGCCCTTCCCACTTGCTCACCACCGGCGGCGTGAACAGCGGCCCGATCTTGTACCGCGACACCAGCTTGACAGCTTCGGCGCGCAGCTCGGGCGTGAAGTCGATCAGATCGTCGACGCTCACACCCTGACGCTCGAAGGGCGGCGGCTTGGTCACGAACGGCTGCGTCGGCGAGTACCATTCGCGCGGCACGTCGCCGGCCGGCACCGGCCGCTCCTCGATCGGCCACACCGGCGCGCCGGTGGCGCGATCGAGCACGTAGACCCAGCCTTGCTTGGTCGGCTGGGCGATGGCCTTGATCGGTTTCCCCTCGACGACGAGGTCCACGAGAATCGGTGCGCACGGGATATCCCAATCCCAAATCCCGTGATGCACGGTCTGGAAGTGCCACCTGCGCCGTCCCGTGGTGAGATCGAGCGCGACGATGCTCTCGCCATACAGCCCGTTGCCGGGGCGATGCCCGCCGTAGTAATCGCCGGTCGGCAGCTCAACACCCATGTAGACGGTGTTCAACTCCTCGTCGACGCTCATCTGCGCCCACACTCCGGTGTTGCCCGCGTTTGCCGCCGATCCCTCCAGCCATGAATCGTGGCCGAACTCGCCGGGTTGCGGCACGGTGTGGAAGATCCACAGCCGCTTGCCGGTGCGGGCGTCGAACCCCCGGATATACCCCATCGCCGCGCGATAGTGTTTTGGTGCGGACCCTTCGATGTGCGCGGCGCCGACGATGATCACGTTGCCGGCGACGACTGGTGCGGCGTGCAGGCCGATCTCGCCGTTCTCGGCGTCGATCGTCTGATCGTTGTTCATCTTGAGATCGACAGTGCCGCCGGCGCCGAATGACGAGATCCGCTGACCTGTTCGCGCGTCGAGCGCCACCAGTTGATAGCCCGGAGTGACGTACAGGATGCGTTCGTCCTTGCCATCGCTCCAGTAAGCCAGGCCTCGTCCCGACAATCGCCGCGGGGCGGCTTCACCGCGTTTGCCTTCGTTGACGCTGTGCATCCACAACATCTCGCCGGTCGCGGCATCGAATGCCACCGCGGCACGACGGGTGCCCGCGGTCATGAACAGACGGCGGTTCACCATCAACGGCGTGCCTTGCAGCTGGAACTCCGGCGTCGCCCCGAAGTTGTCGGTCTTGATCCGGAACGCCAGCTGCAGCTTGTTGAAGTTCGTAGCGTTGATCTGATCGAGCGGCGAGTAGCGCGTGCTCGCGAGATCGGCACCGTAGGTGGGCCACTCGCCAATTCTCGGCTTCCACTGGCCCTGCATCGACGCGGTGGCCGCGGCGACGATGAACACGCCTACGCTAATCGCTATCGAGCTGGGGTGCTTCATGGCGCGAAGTATACTCAAGGGTCCTGGGTC
>Ga0187893_10001395_pt1 | contig 58273 bp, 37 predicted proteins | sample MA1701074metaG_FD_139574 | JGI IMG/M metagenome (GOLD analysis project Ga0187893, IMG submission 139574) | White microbial mat communities from a basaltic lava cave in the Kipuka Kanohina Cave System on the Island of Hawaii, USA - MA170107-4 metaG ...
CTGCCGAAGCCACCCGCGCCGCCCAAGATCGAGCTGCCGAAGCCACCCGCGCCGCCCAAGATCGAGCTGCCGAAGCCACCCGCGCCGCCCAGGCCGCCGCACTTCCAGCCGCCGCCGAACCCGTTCTCGAACGTGCGCGCCGACTCCGGCTCCTTCGACAAGGAATGCGTGCTCGCGATCGACCTGAGCGACAAGGAAGCGAAGGCCCAGGTCGAGGGCCACGACATCCCGATGAAGCTCGGTGGTCGCGTCGAGCTGCGCGCGCTCCTCAAGGCGTCGATCGAGACCGTCCAGGCGGGCCCCGCGCGCGTCCCGAAGCCCGGCGCGCTCCCGCAGGTGACCGGCAGCTTCCCGACCAAGGTCGATCTCAAGGCCGAGCAGGATGAGGTCGCGAAGCGGATCTTCGCCGCGCTCTCGCCGCAGGAGGCTCTCCGCTGTCTCCCCGGCGTCGGCCCGCTCGTCGCGAACGCTTACAAGCCGCACCTCGAGGGCGCCTTCGACCGTCTGAAGGGCGACTTCAAGCTCGACAGCTGGCCGCACTGGAACCACTCCGCGGCGCTGCAGGACCACCTGCGCCACGCGTTCGACACGGCGTGCCGGCCGGCGCGCACGAACCTCATCGAGCAGTTCGGCGCGAAGCTCATGCCGGCGCTCGGCGACCTCCGGGACGCGCTGATGCGCATCGCCGACAAGGAGGTCGACTCGCTCGGCGAGCACGTCCGCAAGGCGGTCGAGCTGCTCGTCCTCATCGGCCACAGCCGGCAAGCGCTCCTCGACCGCGTCGGCGCGAAGCTCGGAGACGCGCTCCGGACGGCGGCCGATCCGGCGCGGATCAAGACGCTGTGGGATCACGCGGGCTGGCTCGTCGCGCTCGCGATCGACGCCAAGGTCGGGCTCGCGAAGCCCCTCATGACGCGCTTCCTCGTCGCCGCGAAGGACGGCTTCGACAAGCACCGCGAGCAAGCCGACCGCTTCCTTCAGGAAGCCCTGCGCGCGCTCCACGGGCGCGGCGTCAACGTCCTCGCCTTCTCCGAGGAGCTGCTCGTCTCGGTCCGCGACACCGCCGGCGCGTCGCCGCAGCACGCGAAGTTCTTCGTCGACCTCGTCGTCGGCTCGGCGTCGGCGGCGGCGAACGCCGCCCAATGCCAGCTCGCGCCGGCGCTCGGCGCGTTCCTCGGGGTCTTCCTGATCAAGGACGCGTCGCCCGACGCGCTCCTCGCCGCCTTCGTCGAGCGCATGACCCACCTTCGCAAGCTGACGAAAGACGAGGCGATGGAGCTCCTCCGCCACGTCGGCGACGAGGAGATGCTGCGGAAGGTCTGCGCCTGGATCCACGCGAACTGGGATCGCTTCAGGGCGATCATCTCCGAGGGCCTCGAGCAGCTCAAGGAGTACATCGAGTTCGTCCTCGGCTTCCTCAAGCAGCCGCTCAAGCTCCCGCAGGAGCTCGAGGACCTGAAGCACCTCCTCCACACGCTCGCGGGGGTTGGAAAGACGCTCCTCCGCGCGCCCGAGTTCCTGAACTTCGAGGCGCATCTCGCCTCGATCGAGCGCGTCTTCAAGGGCGGCATCCACCGCTGGCTCCACGAGGAGGCGAAGAAGGCGAACACGACGGTCGCGCAGTTCGCGAAGGACTTCATCACGAAGACGAACGCCCTCGTCGCCTTCCTCGACAAGATCGGCGGCGCGGCGAAGGAGATCTTCGGCCAGGTCGACGCCACGGCCGGCGAGGTGATGGAGAGGTGGAAGCTCGCCGTCCACAAGCTCGAGGAGCTGAACCGCAAGATCTGGAACATCATCTTCGCCGGCGAGCTCGGCCAGTCGCCGATGTTCGCCGTCTACCGGTACGAGGGCCTGCTCTCCGAGCCGCTCGACGTCCCCGGCGCGACGATCGAGGTCTGCAAGACGATCGCGCAACCCGACCGGCTGAAGGCGGGAGAGTATCCCGTGATCCCGCTCCCGAGCGGCCTCGCCCCCGACATGACCTTCGTCGCCGCCGAGCTCTACCTCGACAAGCTCAAGGTCCCCCACCCGTGCGAGATGCGCCCCATGCGCTGGGAGGCGCACAAGCCGCCCAAGATCGGCATCAAGATCCCGCTCGGGCCGCTCGCTCCGTGGGACTTCTCGGAAGCGATCGCCCACCTGCCCGAGTTCTGGGTGATCGACATGCGCTACCACATGCCGTACGGCGACGTGGGCCTCTTCCGCACGGCCGACCTCGACAAGGACGGCTTCGTGCGGCGCTGGGAGGTCGAGGCCGTGCGCAAGGCGGTCACGACCGGCGAGTACCGCCTCGACCTCGACTGCGACGGCGACGGGAAGGTGACGGCCGACGACCTCCAGCTCGCGATCGAGCAGCAGAGCCGGCTCGTGAACGGGATCATGTACCGGCCCACGACGGGGCCGCTCGGCTTCTGGTACTCCTACAGCCCGTACGACTGGTTCTTCACGGCGTTCGGGGCGCTCACGGACGAGAGCATCGAAGGCAAGGTCCACCGCGACGGGATCATCACGGTCATCGACGGCCAGGTCGTGATCCCGCTCATCAACTACCCGATCCGCTATCACTACGAGGGCCGCTACTTCATCGACCGCTTCCCCGCGCTCGCCCTCCTCCCCGGTCTCGCGCCGATCACGGCCAGCACGCGCCACGACATCGTCGTGCGCGGCGGCCGCACGGGCCGGGACTGGCAGCTCTACTTCACGACCGAGCCGCTGAACCCGATGCTGCGCACGTGGGTGCTGCGCGCGACGATCTACGCGCGCGCGCTGCTGACCGGCGGCCTCGGCCTCGGCACGCTCGTCGGCGCGGCCACGGGCGCGGGCGTCGCCGGAAAGGGCGACGTTCGCATCCAGGTCGTGTACGAGACCTCGGCCCCGCTCATCGCCGTCGTCCAGGAGTGGCACGACCGGATCAAGAACCTCTCCGAGACGAAGCCGCAGGACCTGCCGATCCCGTTCGACTTCTTCAAGTCGATCTTCGAGTACACCGACGTCCCGCGCCTCTGCCGCGCGCTCATCCAGATCGCCGGCCCGTTCGTCGACCTCCTCTTCGACTGGTGCGACGAGGGGCATCGCGTGCGCGCAGCGCTCGGGTACATCCGCACCGTCACCTTGAACAGGTGGAGACCGGCGCCGACCTGGGAGGAGCTTCGCTTCGAGGTCTCGCAGTGGCCGGCGACGGAAGTGCCGGCGCCCGAGCGCGAGGCGGTGCTGGCGGCGATCGCCGCCGTGCAGAAGGAGCTCACGGCCGCGGATGAGGACGCCGTGTACACGCCGGCCGCGATCGCAAAGCGCGTGCAGGATGCCGTCGCCAAGATCGCGCCGCCGGTAACGGAAGCAAGAGCGGCGCCGAAGGAGGAGGCGGTCCCGGCGAAGGAGGCGAAGGAGGCGGTCCCGGCGAAGGAGGCGAAGGGCTCGCGCATCGACGAGAAGCTCAAGGCGCTCCTCGACGACCGCGGCCGCTTCGCCGCCGGCTTCGACCAGCTCGTGCAAGACCCGGACGCGAAGTCCGTGCGGATCCCGCTCTGCGGCAAGTTCGAGATCCGCAACCCGAAGATGGTCGCCGTCCCCTTCGCCTACAAGGACGTGAAGAACCTCCAGGAGAAGAAACAGGAAGCGACGATCGACGACGTCCTCGCCGTCCGCGGAAACCCGTTCTACAAGCCGATCTATCACTCGATGGTCGAGTTCGGATCCGACGCGCAGCTCTGCACGGCGCCGGACGAGGACCTGTTCTTCGAGCCGGTCGGCGCCGGCACGTACGGGATCGTCGAGGGCAGCCGCGTCCTCGAGGACGAGCGCGGCCACTGGTGGCTCTGGATCCGGCTCGAGAGCTGGCGCCACGGCTGGCTGCGCCTCGACCGGGAGATCGTCGAGCGCGTCTTCTCGAAGACGGGCGACGCCGAGCGCGCCGCGAAGTCGATCGAGGGCATCGTCAAGGACGCCGCGAAGGACTTCATCTCCCAGGCGGTCGACCCGAGGCTCGTCGACGAGCTCGAGAAGCTCGGGGACCAGCTCCGGGGCAAGCAGGCCATCACGCGCGTCGAGGCCTCGCCCCGCGACACGGTCGACGAGACCCGCTACGCGCGCATCGCCCGCGCCGCCCTCGCGCGCGCGCGCGTCGGCCGAAGCGCCCCCGGCGACCGCGTGAAGCCCCCCGCGCCCGGCCTTCCCGCGACGGGCCTCCTCGACGTGTTCGAGGACTCCTTGAACGAGGTCAAGACTCGCGTGTTCGGCTTCGAGAACCGCGACCAGACGGACGAGAAGCTCGCCGAGACGTTCAACTCGCTCTCGGCCGCAAAGCGTGAGAAGCTCTGGGCCGCGACCGCGAGTTGGCTGAAGCTCCGCCACTACACGCCGATCATCACCGAGCACCTCATCCACTCGTTCATCCCGCTCATCCTCCAGGCGAGGTTCGAGGAAGCGTGGAAGCTCGTCCTCGCCATGATGCGCAAGGCGGCGGACTTCCCGCTCGAGGAGGCGCTCGTCGCCGTCCAGTCGGCTTCGCCCGCGATCAAGGAGGTGGTCCTCACGCTCATCGACATGGGCATGAAGCTCAAGTCGATCAAGGACATGATCGCGACCGGCGAGGGCGACATCGCCGGTGCCGGCGAGATCGGACCGGCGGGAGCCAAGGGCAAGCCGACGTTCAAGGACGCGGGCATGCTCCTCGCGCGCCTCCTCATCGACGACGAGGAGGAGCCGGGCCGCCCGCCGCCGCCGCCGTCGGATGGCAAGAGCAAGGACCTCGGCATCAAGTTCAGCTTCTCGGCCTCCGTGAAGAACCGCGAGCCGAAGCCCGGGGACGAGCAAGCCGCCGGGAAGCGCACCCCGAACGAGTGGTACGTGCTTCTCGCCGAGCCCGCGGTCGGGTCGATCCACACGCCGAAGAACCTCGAGAAGATGGAGGTCGGGCAGGAATACGAGCTGCAGGTGGGCCAGTGGGCGGCGCTCGTGCACTCGAATCCGAAGCAGCTCGTCCTCAGCGTCGATCCCACGCGCATCCCCGAGGACGTGAAGGCGAAGGTCGAGTGGCGCGTCTTCGACGGCAAGAAGTGGTCAGTCCTCCGCGAGAAGGGGGCGCGCATTACCTTCAAGATGAGCGAGGCGTACGCCGACGCCGAGGAGCTCACGTTCGAGGCGTACCTCGGCCAGCCGGTCGCCGAAGGGGTCGAGCGCAAGACGAAGGACGAATGGAACAAGGACGCTCCGTCGCCTGCAGCGCCGAACGCGACCGGGACGGCGGCGAAAGCATGAGCGAGAACGCCGAAAAGCCCTCGGGAAGCGGCAAGAACGCACGGGGCGGGAACCTGGTCAAGGAACCGGGGAACACGAACACGAGGTCCCGGGATCGCAGGGAGCAACGAATGCGTCGGAGGAGCGGACGAGAATGACCGAGACGGCAAAGAAGCCGCAGAAGACCGACAAGGCCTCGGGCTCGAGCTCGGGTGCCGGCAAGGGCTCGGGCAGCGGCACGCTGGTCAAGGAGCCCGGGAACAAGAACACGAAGGTCCCGGGCTCCCAGGGTCCCGGGACGGAGAAGAAGCCGGCCCAGAAGAAGGTCGCCGGTCCGAAGGCCAAGAAGAACGAGGTCTGGAGCCTCAAGATCGTCGACGGGAAGAACCAGGTCCCTCCGAAGTCCCTTCTTCAGGGTGCGAAGTTCGACATGCTCGCCGAGCTCGTCTACACGCTGAAAGGGAAGGAGATCAAGAAGGAGAACCGCCCCAAGGACCCCAAGGGGCGGTACGTCTGGAAGGTCGCGCCCGGATCCGAAGGAAAGATCAAGATCGAGGCGGGCAACAAGGAGTACAAGGCGAAGCTTGCGGTCGAGGCCGCGGCGGAGGGCAAGGCGGAGGTCATCTGCACGCACGAGCCGCCGCCCGCCGCCCCGGACGCGACGCCGGCCCCGGCCGCCCCGCCCGCCGCTACCGCTACCGAGGCCGAGCCCGCTCGCAGGGGGTCGTGGGCCATCGACATCATCAAGCCCGGCGACATCGCGGTCTCGATCGGCCGCAAGGGCGGCGTGGGGGCCATGGGGTTCATCTCGCGCGGCAACGTCGAGCTGGAAGCGACCGTCACGCCCGCAGGGCTGGCCGGGATCAAGTACAGGTGGGAGTGCAAGGCGCCGCTCGAGATCGAAGGCGACAACAACAAGCCGACGGTCAAGATCAAGGCGACGCTGCCCGCGAGCACGAGCGACGTCGTCACGCGCGAGGTGAAGTGCACGGTCACGGTCGGGGGCAGCCGCGATGGCAAGGTCGAGGTCAACGTCCTCAACGCCAGGCTGCAGTTCGCGACGGACAATCCCGGCAACGACTCGGGCTTCGTCCCCGCCGAGAACTTGAAGTTCCTCGACAAGCACCGCTCGGTGACCGCCCGCGTCTCCGGCCTGGCTCCGGGTCTTTCCGTCGGCTGGAACGTGGAACCGCAGAACGAGGACTCGGGACCGAAGGACTTTCCGTTTACGGTCGACAAGAAGGGCGACGACGCCAAGACGAGCCGCGCGACGTTCGAGCCACGCTGGGGACGGTTCATCTCCTACAAGGTCACGGCGACGATCCTGCGCGAGTCCGAGGTCCTGAGCGAGCTCTCGCGGACGATCAAGAACGAAGCGGCGATGGAGTTCGCCGGCCGTCCCGCCGAGGCGTCCAACCGATCTCTGGCGGCGACGTTCGTGGCGGCTGGGAAGTTCCGCCCGCTCGTCGAGGGCCCCGAGCTCTGCGCGAAGCTGACGAAGATCCCGAAGGGGGCCACGGTCGCCTGGAGAGCGACGGCGGAAGGCGCCGACAGCGGCACCGTCGAGCCCGCCGACGGCCGCGAGGAGCTCTATCGCTTCCGCTACGCGCGCGAGAACCGGATGGGCAAGGTCGCCTACAAGATCACGGCGACCGTCAGCCGTGACGGCAACCTCGGCGAGATCACGGAGACGATCGAAGACCAGTGCCGGCTGGAGCTCGCCGGCGCGGACAACCAGTGGGTGCAGGCGACCGCTCTCCGCCCGCCGGTCGGGGTGGGGGCGAAGGTCAAGGCCCACCTGATGCCGGTCCCGAGGGCCGACATCGCGTGGGAAGTGAAGCGGAAGGACCCTCCCACCTCCGTCGTGACCCCGTCGGAGAGCAGACCCGACCAGACCTTCGAGTTCACGCTGCCCGTCCCCGGCGGACCGGAGGCGGAGAACATCGTTCACGTCGTGACCGCCCGGGTGCCGGGCGGCGCGGGCGGCTCGACCGCCGCGACGTCGGCGGAGATCACGTGGCTCTCCACGCCTCCGAAGACGCTCAACGCGATCGTGCTGGGGCTCATTCCCTCCTATCCCGAGAACACGCACTTCTACAATCAAACCAAGGAGCTCGCGGCGACCGGCTACGACGGCGTCACCCAGGACCTCCACTACCGGAAGGACAGCGGCGAAGCGTACTCCATCCTCAACCGTGAGAAGGGAGCCGGCCCGGGCCGCTGCCACTGTGTCGGGATCACGTTCGAGGTCTGGTGGCGAGCGCTGGAGATCGCCTCGGGCGCCAGGCAGGGGCAGTTCCGCATCCTCAAGAAGGATGGCTCGGAGCTGAAGTCCGGTGAAGTGACGGACATCATCAAGGGCTGGTACATCAACCACGGAGACCTGCGGATCGGCGTGGCCTACATCGCCGATCCGCAGTACGGCCTCGGAGAGCGCATCCTCCGTCTGGAGGACGCCCAGGCCGGTGACTTCGTCCAGCTCTGGCGGGGGGAAGGCACGACCTCGAACGGCCACGCCTGCATCTTCCTCGACCGGGTCTACGACGGCGGAAAGCTCGTCGGCCTCAAGTACTGGACCAGCAATGGGAGCGGAAGCGAGGGCGCCGGCATCGAGCCCGCGCGGATCGAGCGCTTCGACAAGCTGGCCAGGGGGGCGTCGAACGGTACCCAGCAGCCGTCAAGGCAGCCGCAGATCACGCTGCTCAAGGAGAACGAGATCTACATCGCGCGCGCTTACATTCCCGGCTTCTCGGTTCCGAGGTGATGCCGTGTCCCAGAAGCTCTACTTTTTCCCCTGGGAAGAGGTCGAGATCCCGATCAAGGCCAAGCCGGGCGCGCCGCCCAGCAAGGTCTCGGTCTACACGAACGGCACGGCGACCGAAGACAACCTCGCCGTCGGCGACCTCGAGCTCAAGCCCGGCGAGCCCTTCTTCAAGTTCGGCCCGCTCGAGGGGCTGAAGTTCGAGGAGTCGCCGCTCCTCGTCAAGTTCGCCGCGGACGTGTCGGCCGGCGAGAAGAACGTCCTCGGCAAGCTCAACGACAAGCTCGACGAGTTGCTCGAGAAGAAGGAGGCGAAGGGCTCCTTCGCCCTCAACTTCGGGAACGACACGCTCACGATCACGATCGCGACCGAGGGCGGCGGCGGCGCGGGCGTGGGCGACGAGGCGGGCTCGGGGGCGGCGGCGGCGCCGACCGGGAACGTCAAGTTCTTCACGGTGAAGCCCAAGTTCCCGATCGCGCTCATCCTCGAGAACGAGGAGACGGTCGTCATCTGCATCCGGTTCATGATCCGCTTCTTCTATCACTTCTGCGATGCGCTGAACCTCGCCCTCGATTACTGGAAGAAGCTGCCGAAGGACCGGCCGCACGACTGGCCGACGGCCACGCTCGGCTTCGCCTGGTGGCTGAACGTCTTCAGCGTGTTCGCGATCAAGGACGCGCTCTACGACATCGTGAACGACCACGCCCAGTTCGTGGCGGACGCGCTCCAGAAGCTCGGCTTCGAGTTCGAGCTGAACGCGCGGGCGGCGCTCTCGGGCACGGTCTACGTCCACATGGACGCGAGCTACACGGTCGCCGGCAAGTGCTGGGTGCCGCTCGCGACCCTGCTCGCGCCGATCATCCAGTTCCTGTGCGCGGGCGCGCCGAAGCCGCCGGCCGAGGGCGCGGGGCTCGCGGACCTGATCGAGCCCCGGATCGAGGCGAAGGCGAACGACCACTTCGACCTCAAGGTCGGCGGGTTCCCGGTCCAGCTCGAGGTCGAGTCGCGCGGCGTGCTCGCGCAGGGCAGCTTCTGCGTCCCGAAGGGCTCGCCGCTCCGGAAGAAGATCGAAAAGATCGGGAAGGACATCGCGGATGCGGCCGACACTTACAAGAACAGCCGGATGAAGTCCCTCCCGGACGAGATGAAGCTCCCGCGCATGCTCCTCGACCTCATGGACGCCGAGGTGAGGAGCATGCTGCAGCTCATGAAGGCGGCGTCGAAGCTCGTGAAGCGCGCGAAGTCGACGGCTGCCGGCGTCCAGGGCGCGCTCGCCGACGGTCAGGTGAACCAGGCCGAGCTCTCGAAGGGCGCGGGCGAGGCCGGCGAGGCCCTGGGCGAGGTCAAGGAGGCGGGCGACGCCATCAACAAGTCGTTCCAGACCGCCTCGCCGCACGTGAGCAAGATCATGGCCTACCTCCGGGGCGAGCGTCCCGCCGACGAGCCGCGCGGCGTGGGCCCGCAGGCCGAGGCGGTGATCCGCGCGCTGCGCGAGTCGAAGGTCCACGGCATCGCGATCGAGCCCGGGTCGCCGCTCCAGTCGGCCGTCGAGGGCGACCGGAAGAAGGTCTGGATCCACCTCGACGACGAGGAGAAGGCGAAGCTCGAGCGCGCCTGCTTCTCGCCGCCGGTGCCGGCCGAGTCGGTGCTCGAGACCGTGGTCTTCCGCGTGCCTCTGCCGGTGCGCCCGCAGGTCGTCGGGTGGGACGACTACCATGACCCCGAGAAGAAGCTCACGGTCTCCGGCATCGTCGTCGGCTTCGACATCGTCCCGGACGCGGAGGCGTTCAACGCGCGGCGCCCCGCCGGCCAGGTCGCGGCCGGGCTCGGAAGCCGGCGCTGGACGCGGGATGCCAAGTTCTGGGTCTGGGTCGAGACCGGTCTCGTCTCGCATCTCAGCTCGAAGAAGATCGCGCTTCCCGAGCTCTCGCTCGACGACTCGGGGGCGCTCCTCCTCACGTTCGACAAGCTCGAGAAGGGCAAGGTCACGGACGCCGAGATCGCACCCCTGAAGGGCGCGTGCCGCCAGAAGACGACGACGATCTGGAAGGTCACGCTCATGACGAACGCGACGACGGACGAGCTGCGCGAGATCGAGGAGCAGGTCGACCGGAACCAGCCCGACGACGACCCCTACGCGACGCCGGGCCTCGACAACATCATCGCGTCCGTGAAGGGCTGGGCGGAGGCGCAGGGCGCGGGCGGCGGCGTCCCCGGCCTCACCGGTGCGGACGGCGACGCCGCGAAGAAGCGCTTCGAAGCGCTCGGCAGCGCCCTCCCGACGCACGGACCGCGGGCGAAGAAGTAGCGGCGGGTTACGTGGCGCCGAGCGCAGGCTGCGTCACCCGGCGCTCGCGCAGGTAGCGGGCGAAGGCTTCGAGACGCGGGAGCGACTCGCGGTCCTTCGGGCGGTTGGCGGCTCTCTTGCCGGCGATGATGTCGTCGAGGCTTGCGACCGAAACCGCCGCGGAGTCGCTTCTCCGGAAGCCGAACCCAGGCGTGAAGGCTCAACGCCACGGTCACCAAGACGGGAACCGCAGAGATGGAAGGCGCGGAGGACCGTGGTACAATGGCCGGACCGGGGTCTCGTGGAGGGATCGATGCTCGCTGCCCGCCTCTTCGGTGCGATCGCTCTCTCGGTCGTCGTCTTCTGCGGCGCCGCCAGCGCGGACGACCCGCCCGCGCCGCCCGCGAGGTCGCGCGAGCCCGACAAGGCGCTCGTGAAGACGCTCAAGGACGCCGTCATCCGGGCCGCGACCGGCGCCAAGGAGGAGACGCGCGCGAAGGCGCAGGCCGAGCTGGCCGCCGCGCCGCGCCTCGAGCGCGGCCTCGCGTACCTCGACCAGCTCGACTACGGCCACGGCGACGTCCGGCTCTACGCCGCCCGCGCGCTCGCCGAGGCCGGCGAGAAGGGCGCGTCGCCGGCTCTGGCCCAGGCCGTCGTCCGCGAGGAGAAGAAGGAGCGGCGCGTCGACCTGCTGCGCGCGCTCCAGACGCTCGCCGCCCCCGACACCGCCGTCCACTTCTCGGCCCACCTGGCCGAGAAGGACGCCAACCGGCGGCTGCGCTCGCTGGTCGCGCTCGGCACCTTCCGCGACCGGCGCGTCGTCGGCCTCCTCATCCTCCACCTCGAGAAGACCCTCTCGGGCTTCGGCCAGGCGGCCGTCTCGTTCCGCACCGAGCGCTCGGTCATCATCGGCTGGCGCCTCATCTCGGGGGGGACGGGCCTCTCCGTCGTCGAGGTCGCGGACCCGATCATCGGCACCGTCTCGACCGGCGTGACGATGGAGGTGAAGATCCGCCGCGTCGAGATCGCCTACACGGTGGCCGTCCTCCAGGACCTGACCGGCCAGGAGATCGGCGCCGACCCGGCCGCCTGGCGGGCCTGGGTGGCCGCGAACCCGAGCTTCGAGCTGGCGCCGGCGACCGACAAGTAACGGGCGACCGCCCCGCGCCGGCCGCCTCGCTCCGCCCCTGCCGCCGGGCCTCACCGGTCGCTCGCCCCTACGCTGCTCCGCGTAGGGGCATGGCGCGATTGTATCGGGGCGTCCGATAGGGTAGGTAAGGGTCGTCGAGGGGGCCGATCCGGCGGCCTACGGTAAACACGCTCCGTCTCGGGAAGACCGCGGAGGGGATCGGAGGACATCGCCCGGTGGGCTCGCGCCCGGTCTCGAATCCAGCACCGCGTGTGGACCTCCTGACGTTCGAGCTCGGCGGCCAGCGCTGCGCCCTCCTGGCCCCGGACGTCGTCGAGGTCCAGCGGGCCGTCTCGATCGCGCGCCTGCCGCGCGGCCCCGAGATCGTCGAGGGCGTCATCGACCGCCGCGGGCAGGTCGTGCCCGTGCTGGGAATCCGTTCGCGCTTCGCCCTCCCGCCGAGCCCGCTCGCGCCGTCCGACTGGCTCATCTTCGTCCGCGTCCCGCACCCGTCGGGAGCCACGCGGGTCGCGGCGATCCGCGTCGACCGCGCGCTCGACCTCGTCCCGGTCGAGACCGGCCGGATCGAGGACGCGCGGTCCCTCCTCGCGGGCGTCGAGCACGTGGCCGGGGTCGCCAAGCTCGACGACGGGACGGTCGTGATCCACGACCTGCGGAGGTTCCTCTCGCTCGAGGAACACGGGGCGCTCGACCGGGCGCTCCCCGGCGAGGGGGGCGAGCCGTGACCCCGCCCGGGCCGTCGCCGGCGCTCGACGCCGTCATCGCCTTCCTCGCGCGGCGGACGGGCCTCGTCTTCCCCGAGAACCGGCTGCGGCCGCTCGCGAGCGCCGTGGACGAGGCGATCGCCCGGACCCGCGCCGGCGGGCCGGAGGACCTCGTCCGGGTGCTCGAGAGCTCGGCGCCGGCGCTCGACGACCTCGTGGCCGATCTCACGATCGCCGAGAGCTACTTCTTCCGCGGGGTCGAGCAGTTCGACCTCCTGCGCCGGACGGTCCTCCCCGAGGTCGTGCGCGCCCGGGGCCCGGAGCATCGCCTGCGGGTCCTCAGCGCCGGCTGCGCCGGCGGCGAGGAGCCGTACTCGCTCGCCATCCTCCTCGAGGAGGAGGGCCTCGCCCGCCGCTCCCGGGTGGTCGGGACGGACATCTCGCGGCGGTCGCTCGCCCGGGCCGCCTTGGCGACCTACGGCGAGTGGTCGCTGCGCGGCTCCGCGGAGGCGTTCCGGGCCCGCTACTTCCGGGCCTCCGGCGGGCGCTGGCGCCTCGTCGAACGCATCCGGGAGCGGGTCGAGCTCGGGTACCTGAACCTCGCCGAGGACCTCTACCCGTCCCACGTCACCGGCATCGCCGGCTTCGACGTCATCTTCTGCCGGAACGCGCTCATCTACTTCTCCGCCGACGCCGTCGCCGGCGTGGCCGCCCGGCTCTTCGCCACGCTCGCCGAGGGCGGCTGGCTCTTCACCGGCGCATCCGACCCGCCGCTCGGGGCCCACGCGCCGTTCGAGACGGTGACGACGCCGGCCGGGATCCTCTACCGCCGCGGCCCGCGGGCGGCGAGCCCGTTCGAGCCGCTCGAGCCCGAGCGCTTCCGCCCACCGGCCGAGGCCATTTCCCTTCGCGGCCCGACCCCTGCCCCGAGCCCCACCCCCACCCCCACCCCTACCCCCGCCCCCGGCCCCGGCCCCGGCCCCGCCCCTGCCTGCGTTCCCGCTCCCGCCCCGTCGCGCGCCCCCGCGCCGCGGGCCGGAGCCCCCGCGCCCGCCCCCGCCCCCGACGCCGCCGACCGCGAAACCGACGTCGCCCGCGTCCGCGGCCTCGCGGATCGCGGCCTCATCCCCGAGGCGCTCGAGGCGGCGACCGCGGCCGCGGGCCGGTTCCCCCTCTCGGCCGAGGTCCAGTACCTCCACGCGGTCCTGCTCTCCGAGGCCGGGCGGGACCGCGAGGCGGCCGACTCGCTCCGGCGCGCGCTCTACGCGGACGGCGGCCTCGCCGTGGCGGCGCTGGCGCTCGGGCTCGCGCTCAGGCGGCTCGGCGACGTCGCCGGGGCCCGACGCGCGCTCGGGACCGCGCGCCGGCTCCTCGCCGGACGTCCGGCCGACGAGGTCGTGCCCCTCTCGGACGGGGAGCGCGCCGGGCGGCTCCTCGTGACCGTCGACGCCCAGATCCGGCTGCTCGAGGAGAAGGCGGCGTGAGCGGATCCTCCACGGAACGCGACGGTCCGGACGGCGAGCGGGCGCGCGCCGTCCTCGAGGCGCGGGCGCGGGCCCTCGCCAGGCCGCAGGCGGCCGAGGCGGGACCGGCGGACCGGCTCCCGGTGCTCGTCTTCGCGGTCGCAGGCGAGACCTACGCGGTCGAGCTCCGCCACGTCCACGACGTCACGCGCTTCACGGACTTCACGGTCGCGCCGGGCGCCCCGCCGATCCTCATCGGCGTGACGAACCTCCGGGGCGAGATCCTCCCGGTGTTCGACCTCGCGAAGCTCGTCGGCCTGCCGCCGAAGGGCCTGACGGACGGCTCGAGGCTCGTCGTCCTCGGCGGCGACCGGGCCGAGCTCGGCCTCCTCGCCGACGAGGTCCGGGAGGCGGCCACCATCGGGCGCGAGGAGGTCCTCGACCCGCCCGACGCGCTCGCCCGCATGGGTCGCGGCGTCCTCCTCGGCGTGACCGCGGCCGCGACGATCGTGCTCGACGGGGCGGGGCTCCTCCGCGACCCGCGTCTGTTCCTGGACGAGGCGGCGCCGGCCGCCGCCTCCGCGCCCACGAGAAGCGAGGGGATCGAATGACGATCGGCAAGAAGCTCGCGGTCGGGTTCGGAGTGGCGCTCGTCTTCCCGGTGCTCATCGGCGCGATCGCCTACCGCAGCACCGCCCAGCTCATCGAGGCTCGCAAGGCGCGCTCGCACGCGCGCGACGTCCTGGCGGCGCTCGACGGCCTTCATCTCTCGCTCTTCGAGTGCCAGACGGGTCAGCGCGGTTACGTCCTGACCGGTGACGACCGGTACCTCGCCCCCTACCAGACCGGGCTCTCGGCCCTCGAGCCGGCCCTCGCGACCGCGGAGTCCCTGACGACCGGCAACCCGAAGCACCAGCTCAGGCTCAAGTCGCTGCGGCGGCTCGTCGCGGACATGGTCGAGGAGTTCCGCGAGACGATCCGCCTGCGGCGGGAGAAGGGCTTCGACGCCGCGCTCGAGGTCGTCAAGACCGGCCGCGTCCAGAAGTCCGTGGACGAGGTGCGCTCGCTGGTCGAAGAGATGCGGGAGGACGAGGAGGCCGTCCTCCGCGAGCGGGACGCCGAGTCGGACAGCCGCGCCGAGATCACGTTCGCCAGCATCACGTACGGCACCGGTCTCGCCGTGATCGTCCTCGCGGCCGCGGCGTTCTTCATCACGCGGAGCATCACCCGTCCCGTCCAGGAGATGGTGCAGGGCCTCACGGCCTCCTCCGCCGAGATCCTCGCCGTGACGACGGAGCAGGCGAGCGGGGCGGCCGAGTCGGCCGCGGCCGTGACCGAGACCGTGACCACCGTCGACGAGGTGAGCCAGACCTCCGATCAGGCCGCACAGCGCGCCAAGGCCGTGGCCGAGTCGGCGAGACGGGCGGCCGAGATCGGCCGGGCGGGGAAGAAGGCGATCGACGACTCGCTCGCGGGCATGCTGTCGCTCAAGACCCAGGTCGAGGCCATCGCCGAGCGCATGGTCGCCCTCGCCGAGCAGAGCCAGGCGGTCGGCGAGGTGACGGCGACGGTCACCGAGTTCGCCGAGCAGACGAACCTCCTCGCCCTCAACGCCGCGATCGAGGCGGCGCGCGCGGGCGAGCAGGGGCGGGGGTTCGCGGTCGTCGCCGCCGAGGTCAAGAGCCTCGCCGACCAGTCGAAGAAGGCGACGGCCAAGGTCCGCGAGATCCTGGGCGAGATCGAGAAGTCGACGAGCGCCGCCGTCCTCGCGACCGAGCAGGGCACGAAGAGCGCCAGCGCGGGGCTCCGGCTCGTCGAGGAGGGCGGCGAGACGATCCGGACGCTCGCCGAGACCGTCGCCGAGGCGGCCCAGGCCGCGCAGCAGATCGCCGCCTCGGCCGGGCAGCAGGCGGCCGGCATGGCGCAGATCGGCTCCGCGATGCGAAACATCAACGAGGTGACGACCCAGACCGTCGTCTCGACGAAGCAGGCCGAGCGTGCGGCGCAGGACCTGAACGAGCTCGGGACGAAGCTGAGGGCGCTCGTCTCGTGACGGGATAGCGCGCGACCGTGGACCGGGAGAAGCAGGACAGGCTCGCGAAGCGCCTCCTGGCGACGTTCCAGGAGGAGCTGGGCGAGCACATCCGGGCCCTCAACGAGAACCTGCTCGCGCTCGAGAAGGCCCCGCAGGCGCCCGAGCGCGAGGAGCGGCTGAAGTCGCTCTTCCGCGCCGCCCACAGCTTGAAGGGCGCCGCCCGCTCCGTCGCCCTCCGGCCGATCGAGGAGATGTGCCATCACCTCGAGGAGGTCCTGCGCTCGGTCCAGCAGGGGTCGGTCGCGCTCGAGGCGGAGGTCTTCGCGCTCGTCTACCGGGCCGCCGACGCCCTCGAGGACGCCCGGGCCCGGATCGCCGCCGGCCGGACCCTCGTCCCCGGTCCGCTCCAGGAGGTCGCGCCGCTCCTGGCGGGGATCGGGAGAGGGTCCCCGCGGCCGCTCGCGCCCGCGGTCGCTCCCCCCGCGCCCGCGACGGCCCCGACCGCGCCTCCTCCCGCCCGGCCGTCGTCTCCGGCGGGCCCGCCCCCGCCTTTCCCGGCCCCGCCCGCGGCCGACGACGCGCCCGGGGCGGCGTCGGGCGGCGAGGCGGCCGTGCGCGTCCAGGCGGTCAAGCTCGACCGGCTGCTCGCCCGGAGCGGGGAGCTGATCGTGGCCGGGCGGCGGCTCGAGGGCGCCGACGCCGCCCTCGACGCGGCCGGCGAGGCCCTCGCCCGCCTGCACCGCGCCTTCCAGCGGGCGAAGGAGGAGGTCCGCCGCGGGCCCGGCGGCGCGCCGGGCGGCGGGGCCAGACCGGCGCTCCCGGCCGCGTTCGGCCGGCTGGAGGAGGACATCCGGGCGGCGCGGACCGAGATCGAGCGGCTCGAGGCGCGGCTCAAGGGCGACCGCCGCGCCGTCGGTCGGGCGGCCGCCCGCGTCGACGAGGAGGTCCGCCGCGCCCGGCTCCTCCCCTTCGCGGAAGCCTGCGAAGGGCTCGAGCGCGCCGTTCGCGACCTCGCGAAGGAGAAGGGGAAGGGGGTGGAGGTCGTCCTCGAGGGCGCGTCCATCGAGGTCGACCGCTCGATCCTCGACGCGCTTCGCGACCCGCTCCTCTGCCTCGCGCGGAACGCCGTGGACCACGGCATCGAGGCCCCCGAGGCGAGGCGCCGCTGCGGCAAGCCGGAGCGCGGACGGATCGTCGTGTCCGCGGCCCTCCGCGGGGCCCGGATCGAGGTGTCGGTCGCCGACGACGGCGCCGGGGTCGACCTCGACGCGGTCCGCGCGATGGCGCGGCGCCGCGGCCTTCCCGAGCCCCGCGACGAGCGGGCCTGCGTCGACCTCCTCTTCGAGCCGGGGTTCTCGACCGCCGCCCGCGTGACCGAGATCTCCGGGCGCGGCGTGGGCCTCGACATCGTGAAGAACCGGGTGAGGGCGCTGCACGGCACCGTCGACATCTCCTTCGAGGCCGGCCGCGGCTCGCGCGTCGCCCTCGCGCTCCCGCTCACGCTGACGACGATCCGGGCGCTCCTGGTCGCCGCGGGGGGGGAGACGTACGCGATCCCCGGCGCGAGCGTCGTCCGCCTCCTCCGCCTCGACCGCTCCGAGATCCGGGCGGCCGGCGGGCGCGACGTCATCTCGGCGGGCGACGGGCCGCCCGTGCCCATCGTCTCGCTCGCCCGCGTCCTCGGCCTGCGCGGGCGCGAGCCGGTGGCCCGGGCGGCCGGGAGGGTCCCGGCGGTCGTCCTCGGCGCGCCCGCCAGGGCGGCCTTCGCCGTCGACGAGCTCATCGGCGAGCGCGAGATCCTGGTGAAGACGCTCGGCCCGAGGCTCCGCTCGCTCCGGACCGTCGCCGGCGCGACCGTCCTCGAGACGGGCAAGGTGGCCCTGATCCTCGGGGCCGCGGAGCTCGTCCGGACGGCCCTCGAGCAGCCCGGTGAGGCCCCGCTCTCGGCCGCGTCGGGCGCGCCGCCCGCGGCGGCGAGGCGCATCCTCCTCGCCGACGACTCGGTCACGACCCGGAGCCTCGAGCGCGCGATCCTCGAGGCCGCCGGCTACGAGGTCCTGACGGCGGTCGACGGCGAGGACGCCTGGCGGATGCTGAAGGAGCGCGGGGCCGACCTCGTGGTGAGCGACATCGACATGCCGCGCATGGACGGGCTCACGCTCTGCCGGACGATCCGCGGGGCCAAGCGCTTCCGCGACCTCCCGGTCGTGCTCGTCACCGCCCTCGAGAGCGAGCCGGACCGGGCGCGCGGCGCCGAGGCCGGGGCCGACGCCTACATCGTCAAGTCGGGGTTCGACCAGCGCGACCTGCTCCGGACGATCGACGCCCTCCTGGGGGGCGGGTCGCCGTGATCCGCGTGCTCGTCGCCGAGGACTCGTCGACCGCGCGGGCGCTGCTGGTCGAGATCCTCTCGAGCGCGCCCGACGGGCTGACGGTCGTCGGGGAGGCGAGGAACGGGCTCGAGGCGATCGAGATGACGAAGCGCCTCCGGCCCGACGTCGTGACCATGGACATCCGCATGCCGCTCCTCGACGGCCTCGAGGCGACGCGCCGGATCCTCAGGGACGTCCCGACGCCCGTCGTCGTCGTCTCGGGGAGCGACGTCCTCGAGGTCGAGACGAGCCTCGAAGCCCTCCGCGCCGGCGCGCTCGCGGACCTCGAGAAGCCGGCGGGACCGGGCGCGACGGGCTTCGAGGAGCGCCGGCGCTCGCTCCTCGACACGGTCCGGGCGATGGCGGGGGTGAAGGTGATCCGGCGGTTCCCGGACCGGTCGGCGAGCCCGACCGCGGCGCCGGCGCCGGCGAGCCTCGAGCCGGGGCGCGCGCGCGCCGGGCGCGGTCGGTCCGAGCGCGTCCTCGCCGTCGCGATCGCCTGCTCGACCGGCGGTCCGGCCGCCCTCCAGGCGATCCTCACGCGCCTGCCGTCCGACTTCCCGGCGCCGGTCCTCGCCGTCCAGCACATCGCGGGCGGCTTCGTCGGCGGCCTGGCGACGTGGCTCGGGGGCGGCTCGCGCGTCCGCGTGAAGGTCGCCGAGGCCGACGAGCCCCTGGCCCCGGGGGTCGTCTACCTCGCCCCGGACGGTCGGCACCTGGGCGTGAGCGCGGCCTCCCGCGTCGTGATCTCGTCCGCCGCCCCGATCGAGGGGTTCCGGCCGTCCGCGACCTTCCTGTTCGAGTCGGCGGCCCGGTCGCTCGGCCCGGGGGTCCTGGCGGTGATCCTCACCGGGATGGGGCGGGACGGCGTGGAGGGCCTGCGGCGCGTGAGGGCGGTCGGGGGGACCGTGATCGCCCAGGACGAGGCGAGCTCGGTCGTCTTCGGGATGCCCCGGGCCGCGATCGAGGCGGGGCTGGCGGACGAGGTGCTGGCGATCGAGGCGGTCGCGCAGCGGCTCATCGAGCTCGCGCGCCGGGATCCGGATGGGGGAGGAGACGCATGATGACGCGCGTGCTGGCGATGGAGGACAGCCCCACCCAGGCGGAGACGCTCCGCTTCATCCTCGAGGATGCGGGCTACGAGGTCCAGCTCGCGCGGAGCGGCGAGGAGGGGCTCGCGAAGCTCGCCGCCTCGGCGCCGGACGTCATCATCACCGACGTGGTGATGCCGGGCATCGACGGCTTCGAGGTGTGCCGGCGCGTGAAGGGCGACCCCGCCTACCGCGCCCTCCCCGTGATCCTGCTGACGACCCTCGCCGACCCGACCGACATCATCCACGGCCTCGAGTGCGGCGCCGACAACTTCGTCACCAAGCCCTACGAGGCGAAGTACCTGCTCGCGCGCATCCAGACGCTCCTCGAGAACCGGCGGCTCCGCTCGGCGAGCCACCTCTCCCTCGGCGCCGAGATCGTCTTCCGCGGCCGGCGGTTCGTGATCACGGCCGAGCGGGAGCAGATCCTCGACCTCCTCGTCTCGACCTTCGAAGACGCCGTCCTGAAGAACATGGAGCTGAAGGACCGCGAGCGCGACCTGGCGGCGGCCCAAGAGCGGCTCGAGGAGCGGAACGAGGCCCTCTCGCGGCGGACGCGCGAGCTCGCCGAGAAGAACCTCGAGCTCGAGCGCGCGACCCAGGCGAAGTCCGACTTCCTCGCGAGCATGAGCCACGAGCTAAGGACGCCGCTCAACTCGATCATCGGGTTCTCCGAGCTGCTGGCCGAGCAGATCGCCGGGCCCCTCGAGCCGCGCCAGCGCGAGTACCTGGGCCACGTCGTCGAGGCCGGCAAGCACCTCCTCTCGATCATCAACGACATCCTCGACCTCTCGAAGATCGAGGCCGGACGGGTCGAGCTCAGGCGCGAGACCGGCTCGCTCGCCCTGCTCGCGCGGAGCGTCCTCGAGATGGTCGCGCCGATCGCGGCCAAGAAGCGGATCCAGGTCGCGGCCGACGTCCCCGACGACCTGCCCGCCCTCGAGGTCGACCCGGTGCGGACGAAGCAGATCCTCTACAACCTGCTCTCGAACGCGATCAAGTTCACGGCGGTGGAGGGGCGGGTCGCGCTCGAGGCGCGGGCGTCCGCCGACCGCATGACCGTCTCCGTCGACGACACGGGCATCGGGATCCGGAGCGAGGACCTGTCGCGGCTCTTCCGGCCCTTCGGCCAGCTCGAGGCCGGGATGCGGAAGCCCGAGGGGACGGGGCTCGGCCTCGCCCTCTCGAAGCACCTGGTCGAGCTGCACGGCGGCTCGATCCGCGTCGAGAGCGAGCTCGGGCGCGGGAGCCGCTTCACCTTCACGCTCCCGCTGCGCGCCGGCGCGGGCGCGCCGGCGGCGCCGGCCGAGGTCGTCTCGGCGGCGCCGGCCAAGGCGCCGACCGGCTCGCAGCCGCTCGTCCTCGTGATCGAGGACGACCGGGCGGCGGCGGACCTCATCGCCGCCGAGCTGGTCGAGGCGGGGTACGCGGTCGTCGTCGCCGATCAGCACCAGGCGCTCGAGCGGGCCGAGACGCTCGAGGCATCCGCGATCACGCTCGACCTCATCATGCGCGACATCGACGGGTTCGAGGTCCTCGCCCGCCTCAAGCGGTCGCGGCGCGCGCGCCGGATCCCGGTCGTGGTCGTGTCGGTCCGCGACGACACGGCCCAGGCCATCCTCCTGGGCGCGGTCGACGCCCTGGTGAAGCCCGTCCCGAAGGGGAAGCTGGTCGAGGCCATCGAGCGCGCGCGGCGCGCCGGCACGATCGCCCGGCTCCCGCGCGTCCTGCTCCTCGCGCCTTCCCCGGGGCCCTGCCTGCGAGCCCTCGAGCCGCTCGCCGGGACCTGCGAGGTCTTCCCGATGCGGCGGATCGAGGCCTCGGCGCCGGTGTTCGCGAGCGCGGCCCCCGACCTCGCCATCGTCGTCGTCCCGGTCGGCGGGGCGGCGGGCGAAGCCGGGCCCTTCGCCGCCGCCCTGGAGGCGCCCCCGGTCGCCGCGTGCCGGGTCATCGTCGTCGGCGAGCCGCCGGCCGCGGCGGCGGCCCTCGGGGATCGGCTGGCGGGCGTCGTCGCCCCGGCCGAGATCGACTCGCGTCTCGCGCCGCTCGCGCGCGAGACCCTCTTCCGGGAGCTGGCGCCGCCCGCGAGCCTCCCCGATCGGGTCGCCCTGCTTTGCGAGCTCGACGGGGTCGCGCGCGAGGGGGGCGGCGCGCTCGCGGGCGTCGCCCTCCTGGCGGTGACCTTCGCGCCGGGCGTGTCCATCGGGATCCGGCGGCTCGAGAAGCGGCTCCGCCGGCGGGACTTCCTCGCCTGGCTGCCGCCGAACCACTACGTCCTGCTCGCGTCGGACGTGGTCGCGGAGGACCTGCCGGGCCTGAAGCGGCGGTTCGCCGAGGCCATGGGGGCGGCGGCCGCGTGCGAGGTCCCCGTCGACGGCGTCCGCGTCGCCTACGCCTCGCCGGACCACGGCGTCACGCCCGAGGACCTCATCCGCTCGATCCTCGCGGAGCCCGGTCCGTGAGGGTCCTGATCGTCGACGACCAGGCGGTGAACCGCGAGCTGGCGCGCGCGCTCCTCGAGCACCGGGGCCACGCGGCCGACGAGGCCGCGTCGGCGGCGGCCGCGATCGCCGCCCTCGACCGCGGGCCCGCGCCGGACGTGGTCCTGCTCGACATCGACCTCCCGGGGGGCGGGCTCACCGTGGCCGCCCACATCCGGGCCGCGCCGGCCCTCGAGGGGGTGACGGTGATCGCCTACACCGCCCTCGCGATGCGCGGCGACCGGGAGAGGTTGCTGGCGGCGGGGTGCGACGGCTACATCTCGAAGCCGATCAGCGTCCGGACGTTCGTCGCCGAGATCGAGGCGGTGCACGAGGGACGGAGGCACGGCCCCACCGGCCCGCCTTCCGCGGACCCGGGACCGAGAGGCGCCGGCTAGTCCAGGTCTAGTCCGCGAGGAGCGCCTCCGCCTCGATCGTCACGATCCGGAGCCTCTGCACGAGCGGGGCCAGCCTCCGATCCCGGCTGGTCGCCCGCTCGAGCTCGTCGTAGAGCTGGCCGAGGTCGGCGACGAGGCGCTCGAGGCGGGCGGCGAAGTCCTTCAGCCCGCGCGGCGAGTCGACGTGCAGGGCGGGCCCGGCGCCCGCCTCCACCGCCTCGAGGTAGCAGGTGGTGTCCTCGCCGATCGCCGGCCCGGCCGACGCCCCGGCCTCGCCCGCCAGCGCCGCGGCCCGCGCGGCGGCGGATCCGCTGCCGACGACCTGGCCGGCGAGGAGGGCGATCCGGACATCGCCGATCGCGACCTCCTCGCCCGGCTCGATCCGGGCGCAGGGGACGCGCTCGCCGCGATGGTAGACGCCGCTCCCGGTCTCGAGGTCGGTGACGACGACGCGCCCGTCCTCGATCGCGAGCCGGCAGTGGCGGCGCGCGAGGCTGCGGTCCGCGATCCGCACGTCCGCCTCGTGGCCGCGCCCGAGCGTGAGCGGGCGGTCCGCCAGCGCGAACCCCTGAACGAGCCTGTCGCCCTTCAAGACCTGGACCTGCGCCATCGCGTGGCCTCCTTGCCCCTTCACCCCTTCTCGTAGACCCAGAGCGCGTTCGCGTCCGGGAGCTCGCACGGCCGGCCGCGATCGTCCTCGATGGCGACCTTCCCGGCAAGGCCCGTGCGGTAGCCGTCCTGGAGGTAGCTCCGCTCGGCGGCCGGGATCGGCACGGCCCGTGGCGGGTGCCCCGGGTCGGCGGCGGCCAGCCACTCGAGGACCGAGTCGCGGTACTCCTCGTACGGGAGCAAGCAGTACTGCTCGCGGATCTCGTAGGGAAAGCTCGCCGCGCCCCAGGTGTACTTGAAGAGGAACTCGGCGGCGTCGGCGGCCGGCACGCGGACGCGGTCCGCGTCGGCCGGCTCGAACGCGACCTTGCGGCCCTCGAACTGGGCGGCGAAGAGGTGGAAGAACTCGCGCGCCTCGGGGACGAGGAAGCGGAGGGACCGCGCGCCCGGCGGCGGCAGGACGCCGTCGCGGACGACGATCCGGCCGCCCGGGACCAGCGCCCGGTACGTGGCCTTCAGAAGGTCGCGCACCGGCTCGATCCTGAAGGGTCCGACGTAGCGGCGCGATCGTACAGTCAGTCGACCCGCAGGGCGAGCCCTTTCCCGAGCGACCGGAAGGTCTCCGTCCACTCCTTCGCGGCCGCGTCCCCGCGCTCGGCGGCGGCGCGGCGCTCGGGATAGGTCGCCTTCACGATCCGGTAGCCGACGTTCTGCGCGTTCCAGAGGTCGACCGCGAAGGGGAGCGCGCGCGCGAGCTGGATCGCCCCGTCGAGGGCCCTCAGCGCCTCGGCGTCCCCGGGCCGCTCGGCGAGCCGCGCCGCGACCCGGTCGACCGTGCGCTCGAGGGCGAAGCCGAGGCCCGGGTCGTCGAGCGAGATCCCGGCCGTCCGCGCCTCGTCGAGGAGCGTGCGGATGCGGTCGAGGTCGAGCGGCTCGGCCTCGAGCGCCCGCCTGAGCGTGCCGGTGAGGACGAGCTCGGCCGCCTTGAGGAGCGCCGGCGGGCACGGGATCGAGAGGTCGCCGAGGAAGCGCAGGAGCGGGGCGTGGTGCTCGTAGACCTGGCGATACACGGCCTCGGCCTCGGCGAGCGTCGACTCGAGGAGCAGGCCCAGGATCTTCCGCTGCTCGTCCCGGAAGAGGCGGCGGAGCGAGTACGTCGTCCCGTCGAAGTCGCGGTCGAGGAGACGGAGCGTCTCGGGGACGTCGGCCCGGCCGAACGCGGCCTCGAGCCGCTTCACGAGCGCGCCGTAAGCGCCCGGCTCGAGCGCGCGCACGGCCCCGTGGAGGTTGTGGTCGCCCAGGTGGACGACGCCGAACGCGAGCGTCGCCCGCTCGCCCGTGACGTCCGACCGGACGCGCACCCGCCCGTACGCGAGCTTGCGCTTGCCGGCCGAGAGCTGGCGCCCGTCCTGGCGCTCGATGGTGTAGGCGTGGATCTGCGCCCGCGGGGCGTACTTCTCGAAGAGGGAGCTCAGGGCGTAGTGGGCGGTGACGGCCGGCAGGTCCACCATCGCCGGCTTCACCATCTTCTCGTAGACGCGGGCGCCGTTCTCGTGCTCGGGGACGTTGCTCCGGGCGGACGCGAGCCGGTCGAGGAAGCCCGCCTCGAACGGGCCCTCGGACAGGCTCTCGGCGAGCTGGATGGCGCGGCCGGCGTACTGCATCACCTGGACCGTCTCGATCCCGGAGATCTCGTCGAAGAACCAGCCGCAGCTCGTGTACATGAGCATGGCGTGGCGCTGCATCTCGAGGAGCTTCGAGGCCTCGACGCGCTCCGCCTGGCCCATCGGGCGCGGCGCGTGCTTCTCGAAGAAGCGGTCGAGGCGCTCGGGGGTCCGCTCGAGGACGATGTCGGCGTAGTCGTCCCGCGCCGCCCACGGGTCCGAGAGCCACTCGCCCGCGCGCCGCTCGTACACGGGCGCGAGCGTGTCGCGCAGCCAGTCGAGCGCCGCCCGGAGCGGCGCCCGCCACTCCTGGTTCCAGCCCGGATGCCCGCCGCTGTTGCAGCCGCAGGCGCTCATCCAGCGGCCCACGCCGTGGACGCAGCTCCAGGCCGTGCGCTCGACCACCTCGACCTCGTGCGTCGGCGGGTGCCGCTCGAGGAACTCCCCGTAGTTCGTGAGGCGCGCGCTTCCCTGCTTCTCGATGAGGTCGAGGGCGAAGGCGAGCGCCATCTCGCCGAAGCGATGGTGGTGGCCGTAGCTCTCGCCGTCCGTCGCGATGTGGGCGAGCTGCGGCCACGTCCGCTCCTTCGAGAACGCGCCCTGGAGGCGGCTCGCGAACGACTCGCCGCTCGCCAGCAGCCCCTCGAAGGCGACGGCGCGCGCGACCGGCCCGTCGTAGAAGAAGAGCGCGATCCGGCGGCCCGAGGGCAGGACGGCCTCGTAGGCGAGGGTCGGGTCGATCCGCCCGCCGTCCACGTCGTGCCAGGCCTTCGCGCCCGTCGCGCCGATCCGGCGGACGCGGCGCGCCTGCGACGGGGCGAGGACCGTGAACCGGATCTCGTGCTCGGCCAGGACCTCGAGCGACGCGACGTCGACCGCCGTCTCCGGCAGCCACATGCCCTCGGGCGCGCGCCCGAAGCGGCGCTCGAAGTCGCGGATGCCCCAGCGGACCTGGGTCCGCCGGTCGCGCGGGCTCGCGAGCGGGAGGATCATGTGGTTGTAGGGCTGGGCCATGGCCGAGCCGTGGCCCGAGAAGCGCTCCCGGCTCTCGCGGTCGGCGGCGACGATGGCGTCGTGGACGTCCCGGCCGTGCCGCTCGAGCCAGGCGAGCAGCGTCGGCCCGATGTTGAAGCTGATCCGCGCGTAGTTGTTGACGATGGCGACGATCCGCTTCTCGTCGTCGAGGATGCGCGCCGCCCCGTTCGGGGCGTAGCACTCGTACGTGATCCGCTCGTTCCAGTCGTGGTAGGGGTACGCCGAGTCCTGGAGCTCGATCGCCTCGAGCCACGGGTTCTCGCGGGGCGGCTGGTAGAAGTGGCCGTGAATGCAGATGTAACGATCGGTCATTCGCGCGGCTTCCCCGACTCCAGCACGTCGAGGATACCACGCAGGGGGATGCCCACCCAGGTCGGGCGGTTGTTGAGCTCGTAACCGACCTCGTAGACCGCCTTCTCGAGCAGGAAGGCGTCGAGGAGCAGGGCCAGGTCGGCGCGCGCGCGCGGCGCGAGGGGCGGCGTCACCCGGGCCGCGGAGACGCCCTCGACGTAGGCGCGCAGGAAGGTCGAGGCGACCCACTCGTACCAGGCCCTGGCCCAGGGCGCGAGCGCGGCCAGGTCCTCGGGCCTTATGCCGCCGGTCGCGCGCCCCGAGAGGGCGGCGGCGGCGGCGTAGTGGAAGGAGCGGAGCATGCCGGCGACGTCGCGGAGCGGCGAGCGCTTGAGGCGCCGCTCGCCGAGCGGGCGCGCGGGCTCGCCCTCGAAGTCGATGATGACGAAGTCCTTGCCCGTGTGCAGCACCTGCCCGAGGTGGTAGTCGCCGTGGTGCCGCGTCCGCGCCGTGTCGAGCTTGCGGTCGACGACGGCCCGGAAGCGGGCGACGATCTCGGCCTCGCGCGCGAGGACGGCCTCGGCGTCGCGGCGCGCCGCGCCCTCGAGCTCGGTGAAGCGCCGCTTGAGGAGCGGCAGGACGAGCGAGGCGTGGCTCCGCATCGACTGGTAGATCGAGCGCTGGTAGTGGCTCGAGAACGCCTCGGGGGCGAAGTCCTTGTCCCGCGTGTCCGAGGCGAGGGCGACGTGCATCTCGGCCGTGCGCTGCCCGAGGAGCCTCGCCGACTCGAGGTAGGCGCCGACCATCTCGCGGGCGAGCGCCGGCGCCTCGCCCTCGAGGAGGTCCGCGACCCGCGTGCGCGCGGGCGGCGCGCCCCGGGCCTCGGGCGGGCGCGCGAGCGCGCGCTCGAAGAAGCGGGCGAGGTCGTCGAGCGTGTAGCGCCACGCGTCGCCCTGGTTCTTGACGAAGCCCTGGAGGAGGGCGACCGTCGCCGTCCCGGCCTCCCGGGCGCGGTACTCGACGAGCCCGGCGACGGGCGGGATGTTCTTGAACGGCGCGCGCTCCGTGAGGAAGCGGCCCACCTCGACGTCGGGGTTCAGGCCCTCCTCGAGGCGCCGGAAGAGCTTGAGGACGAGGCGGTCGCCGAAGACGATCGACGAGTTGCTCTGCTCCGAGCGCATGGGCGTCGGCTCGAGGCCGTCGAGCCCGCTCTCCGTCTCGCGGGCGATGGCCTTGAGGGTCGCGAAGGGGGAGCAGACGACCTCGCCCGCCGCGCCGCGGATGCGCCGCTTGCGCTGGATCGCGTCGAGGAGCGCCGCGCCGAAGCGCGGATCGACGACCGCGTCGTGGAGGAGGCCCTCGGCCGGGGCGGCGTCGCCGTTCCCCTCGGGCGCGACCGTGAGGCGGGCGAGCCCGGCGCGCGGGTTGCGGCGGAGCACGGCCTCGGCCTGCGCGCCGGCGGCGAAGGCGAGCGGCAGCGTGTAGACCTCGGTCTCCTCCTCGGCGTAGGCGACGGCGAGGAGGACGAGGCGGAAGTCGTCGCCGACCGGGACCACGTCGCGGATCGAGACGCCCTTGATCTTGCGCGCCTTGCCGCCGAACCAGCGGCGAGCGGCGAGGTGCTCGGGGAGGGCGGCCTCGAGCGCCGCGCGGGCGGCGGTGCCGCGCGCGAGCACCCGCTCCCAGCGGCCGGCGACCTCGAGCGCCGGGAGGTCCAGCGACGGCTCCGCGGCGCCGGCCCCGACGCCGGGGGCGGGCTTCACCCGGACCTCGGTCGGGCGGGCCGGCTCGAGGGCGAACCAGTAGAAGGCGTGGGGGCCGAGCGTGATGAAGTACGGAGAGTCGGGGATGCGCGGGAGGGACGTCCGGCCGAAGAGCTCGACCGGCACGTGCCCGCGCCACTTCGAGAGGTCGAGCTCGACTCCCTGAACGAAGCGCGAGAGGTTGGCGACGATCAGGATCGTCTCCTCGGGCGGGCCGGGGTGGTGGCGAACGAACGCCAGCACCTTCCGGTTGTCGGGGAAGAGGATCTCGGTCGTGCCGCGGCCGAACGCCTTGTAGCCCTTGCGGAGCGCGATCAGGCGCTTCGTCCACCAGAGGAGCGAGTGCGGGTTCGCGTGCTGGGTCTCGACGTTCACCGCCTCGTAGCGGTGCTGCGGGTCGATGATGACGGGGAGGTAGAGCTGCTGCGGGTTCGCGCGCGAGAAGCCGGCGTTGCGGTCGGCGCTCCACTGCATGGGCGTGCGGACGCCGTTGCGGTCGCCCAGGTAGATGTTGTCGCCCATGCCGATCTCGTCGCCGTAGTAGAGGACGGGCGTCCCCGGGAGCGAGAAGAGGAGCCCGTTCATGAGCTCGATGCGGCGGCGGTGGTTGCCGAGGAGCGGGGCCAGGCGGCGGCGGATCCCGAGGTTGATGCGGGCCCGCGTGTCCTGCGCGTACACCCGGTACATGTAGTCGCGCTCCTCGTCCGTCACCATCTCGAGCGTCAGCTCGTCGTGGTTGCGGAGGAAGAGCGCCCACTGGCAGGTCGGCGGGATCGCCGGCGTCTGGCCGAGGATGTCGACCAGCGGGAAGCGGTCCTCCATGCGGATCGACATGAACATGCGCGGCATGATGGGGAAGTGAAACGACATGTGGCACTCGTCGCCCTCGCCCTGGCCGAAGTAGGCGACGGAGTCCTCGGGCCACTGGTTCGCCTCGGCGAGGAGCATGCGCGCCTCGTGGTGATCGTCCACGTGCCGGCGCAGGCGCTTCAGGAAGGCGTGCGTCTCGGGGAGGTTCTCGCAGTTCGTCCCCTCGCGCTCGTAGAGGTAGGGGATCGCGTCGAGGCGAAGCCCATCGATGCCGAGGTCGAACCAGAAGTCGAGGACCTTCAGGACCGCCTTCTCGACGTCCGGGTTGTCGTAGTTGAGGTCGGGCTGGTGGGAGTAGAAGCGGTGCCAGTAGTAGGCCTTGGCGACCGGGTCCCACGTCCAGTTCGAGGTCTCGAAGTCCTTGAAGATGATGCGCGTCTCGCCGTAGCGCTCGGGGTCGTCGCTCCAGACGTAGAAGTCGCGGGCGCTCGAGCCCTTGCCGGCCTGGCGCGCGCGCTGGAACCAGGGGTGCTGGTCCGAGGTGTGGTTGATGACGAGCTCCGAGATCACGCGGAGCCCCAGGCGGTGGGCCTCGGTCAGGAAGGCCTTGAAGTCCTTGATCGTCCCGTAGCTCGGGTGGATCGAGAGGTAGTCGGCGATGTCGTAGCCGTCGTCCTTCAGGGGCGAGGGGTAGAACGGCAGGAGCCAGATCGCCGTGACGCCCAGGTCGGCGAGGTAGGGGAGCTTCTCGGTGAGGCCCGGGAAGTCGCCGATGCCGTCCCCGTTGCTGTCGTGGAAGGCGCGGACGTGGATCTCGTAGATGATCGCGTCCTTGTACCACTGCGGGTCGGCCGCGTGGACCTTCTGGGCGCGCTTGCGCGCCTGGGGCCCCGTCGTTCCCGTCGTTCCCGTCGTTCCCGTCGTTCCCTTCGTACCCGTCGTTCTCGTGCTCATGCGAAGTACTCGAAGTCTCCCTCCCGCCGCACCTGGCGCCGCAGGCGGAAGACCTGGGCCGGGAAGATGCGGGGGTCGAGCTCCACGCGGTTGCGCGCCCCGTGCCAGAGGAAGCGGGCGTCCGAGAGGAGGTCGTGGACCTGGAACGGGCGCCCGGGCTCGATCCCGAGCGTCTCGAGGGGCATCTCCACGTCCGCCGAGCGCACGTGGTGGGGGTCGAGGTTGACGACCGTGAAGACGACGTTCGAGAGGTCGGGCGTGGCCTTGCTGTAGGCGAGGATGGAGTCGTCGGTCGTCGGGTGGAAGCGGAGCCCGTCGTCGGCCTGGAGCGCCTTGTTCTCGCGGCGGATCCGGTTCACGCGGGCGATGGCGTCGCGCAGGCTGTCCTTGCGGTCGAGGTCCCAGGCCTTGATCTCGTACTTCTCGGAGTCGAGGTACTCCTCGCGGCCGGGCGCGAGCGGGCGCGCGTCCAGGAGCTCGAAGGCCGGCCCGTAGATCCCGTAGCTCGCGCCGAGCGTGGCGGCGAGCACGAGGCGGACGAGGAACATCGGCCGCCCGCCGTGCTGGAGGTGCTCGGGGAGGATGTCGGGCGTGTTCGGCCAGAGGCTCGGCCGGAAGAACTCGCGGACGGGTCCGCGCGCGAGGTCGGAGAAGTAGGCGACGATGTCGGGCTTCGTCGTCCGCCAGGTGAAGTAGGTGTAGGACTGCGTGAACCCGAGCTTCGCGAGCCGGTACATGACCTTCGGGCGGGTGAAGGCCTCCGAGAGGAAGATCGCATCCGGGCGCTCGCGCTTCGCCTCGCCGATCACCCACTCCCAGAACGGGAAGGACTTCGTGTGCGGGTTGTCGACGCGGAAGATGCGCACGCCGCCCTCGCGCATCCAGAAGCGGACGACCGAGAGCAGCTCGTCCCAGAGCTCGCGGAAGCTCTCGGACTCGAAGTCGAACGGGTAGATGTCCTGGTACTTCTTGGGCGGGTTCTCGGCGTAGGCGATCGAGCCGTCCGGGCGGCGGCGGAACCAGTCGGGATGCGCGCGGACGTAGGGGTGGTCGGGCGCGCACTGGAAGGCCAGGTCGAGCGCGACCTCGATCCCGTGCTGGTCGCGGGCGCGCGCGACCAGGCGGCGAAAGTCGTCGAGCGTGCCGAGGTCGCGATGGACGGCCTTGTGGCCGCCCTCGGCCGAGCCGATCGCCCAGGGGCTCCCGGGGTCGTCGGGGCGGGCGGCCGGGTCGTTGTTGCGGCCCTTGCGGTTGACGCGGCCGATCGGGTGGATCGGCGGCAGGTAGAGGACATCGAAGCCCATGGCCGCGACGTAGGGGAGGCGCGCCTCGACGTCGCGGAACGTGCCGTGGCGCCCGGGCTCGGGCGACGTCGAGCGCGGGAACAGCTCGTACCAGGTCGAGAAGCGGGCCTTCGGGTCGTCGACGACGACCGCCAGCTCCCTCGCGTACTCGGTCGCGAAGCGGCGCGCCTGGCCGGCGGCCGCGAGCCGCTCGAGCTCCTCGCCCTCGCGGAGATCGAGGGCGACGTCCTGGCCGGCGGCGACCTTCTTCTCGAGCCCGCGCCGCCAGCTCGCCAGGTGATCCACCCAGGCGACGACGGTGTAGAGGTAGCGGCCGGCCGCCGGGACCTGGAACTCGCCGCGGAAGCGGTCGTTCCCGAGGGCGGTCATGGGCGACTCGGCCCACGTCGTCTCGTCCTCGCGGCGGTGGCGGAGCGCGGCGGCGACGATGTCGTGGCCGTCGGCGACGACGTCCGCCTCGACGACGACGGGGTCGCCGGCGCAGCGCTTGATCGGGAAGCGGCCGCCGTCCACCTCGGGGGCGACGCCCTCGATCGCGCAGCGGCGGCGGCCGTCCTCCTCCGCTCTCCCGGAGCGGACGTCCTTCGAGATGGGGCGTGTCATGAGTCTGGTTTAGCACGATGGCGATCGTGGGACAAACATTTCGCGCGGAGGTGACCGAAAGAAGTACGCGGTCAGGCGATCTCCCGGTGACCGGCCCGGATCAAGGGTTCCGGGACGGGGCCCGCCGCGGACCCCGGCGCGGGGCGCGGCGGGGAGCCGGCGCCGCGACCGCTTGATTCGGCGCGTCATCGCCGCTAAAATGCGCAATTCCGTAAGCTTGCGGAGGGCGCGCATGGCCGTCTCGTTCTGCACGATCGAGGAAGCGCTCGCGGAGTTCCGCGAGGGTCGGATGGTCGTCCTCATCGACGACCCCGATCGCGAGAACGAGGGCGACCTCGCGATGGCCGCCGAGCGGGTCACGCCCGAGGCCATCAACTTCATGGCCAGGCACGGGCGCGGGCTCGTGTGCCTGTCGCTGGCCGAGTCCATCTGCGACCGCCTTCGCCTGACCCCTCAGGCGGATCAGAACACGGCCACGTACGGCACGGCCTTCACGGTCTCGGTCGACGCCAAGTTCGGCGTGACGACGGGGATCTCGGCCGCCGACCGGGCGCGCACGATCCTGACGGCGATCCGCGACGACTGCCGGCCGGACGAGCTCGCGCGGCCGGGGCACGTCTTCCCGCTCCGGGCGCGCGACGGCGGCGTGCTCGTGCGCGCCGGCCAGACCGAGGGCTCGGTCGACCTCGCGCGGCTCGCGGGCCTGAAGCCGGCGGCCGTGATCTGCGAGATCATGAACGACGACGGCACCATGGCGCGCGTGCCGCAGCTCATGGACTTCTGCGAGATCCACGGCCTCAAGATCTGCTCGACGGCCGACCTCATCGCCTACCGCAAGCGGACCGAGAAGCTCGTCGAGCGCGTGACGAGCGTCAAGCTCCCGACCGAGTACGGGATCTTCGACGTCCACGCCTACAAGAGCACGATCGACCACAACCCTCACCTCGCGATCTGCCGCGGCGGCGTCGGCGACCGCGCCCCGGACGGCTCGATCGTGAAGCTCGCCGAGCCGGTGCTCCTGCGCATGCACTCGGAGTGCTTGACCGGCGACGTCTTCGGCTCGCTCCGCTGCGACTGCGGCTCCCAGCTCCACGAGGCCATGCGCGCGGTCGGCCGCGAGGGCCGCGGCGCGATCGTCTACATGCGCCAGGAGGGCCGCGGCATCGGCCTCATGAACAAGATGAAGGCCTACGCCCTCCAGGACCAGGGCATGGACACCGTCGAGGCGAACCGCCAGCTCGGCTTCGCCCCCGACCTCCGCGACTACGGCATCGGTGCCCAGATCCTGGTCGACCTCGGCGTCTCCAAGATCCGCCTCCTGACGAACAACCCGCGGAAGGTCGTCGGCCTCGAGGGCTACGGCCTGGAGATCGTCGAGCGCGTCCCGATCGAGTCCCAGCCGACCGAGGCCAACCTCGCCTACCTCCGCGCCAAGAAGGACAAGCTCGGGCACCTCCTCGAGAGCGTCTGACGCCGCTCCGCCCCGGCCCGCGCGCGCCCGCGCGCCGCCGCCCGGCCCGCCCCGGCCCCGCCGCCCGGCCCGCCCCGGCCCTGTCGCCCGGCCCCGGCCCCGCCGCCCGGCCCGCCCCGGCCCTGTCGCCCGGCCCCGGCCCCGTCGCCTTCGCAGAATCAACTTTTCGTTGATTCTAAGGGCCTCTCGACGTCGAAGGGGCCTTAGAATCAACTTTTCGTTGATTCTACGGCGCTCGGACCTCCGTGCCTGGGCAAGCGACGGCGTGTCTCCGGGTCACGAACCAGCGTGCGTGCGATCCCGAGTGCGCGTTCCTCTCCCTCGAGGGGCGACGCGGCCAGCTTGCACATCCAGGACTTCGTCCGGCCGATGACGAGCCCGGCCTGCTCGAGGCTGTAGCTTTCGAGGAGGGCCAGCCGAACCAGGAGCGCGCGGGCCGAACGGACCCGCGGGGCGCGCGAGCGGCCGGCCACGTCCCAGGGCGGAACGCCGTAGACGTCGGCGGCGGCGTGGAGGAGCGTGTCGAGGCTCGCCGTCGGGGCGGGCACGGGGTCGAGGTCGGGGAGCGCGGCCGGCTGGCCGACGACGCGGCGGACGAGGCGCGGGTCGGCGCAGAGCTCGAAGACGCGGGGCACGTTCGCGATCTCGGCCAGCGAGAGGCCCAGGAAGGCCCGGCGGCTGCTCCACGGGAAGTGGCGGGCGCGCTCGACGAGCGGGGGCTGGGTGGCGCAGGGGTTCACGTGCACGTACCGGATCGCGCGCGTGAGCTCGAAGGGTTCCTGGATGCGAGAGTGCGCCTCGACGGGGCCGCGGAGCAGGCGGCCGTCGCGGCCGTGCTTCGCGTTGAAGCTGCGCGTGTAGGCGTGAAGGGCGTTCTCGAGCCAGCGTTTCGTGTGCTCGGCGGGTCCTTCCGCGACGACGTGGAGGTGCGTGTCCATCACGCAGTAAGCGAGGACCAGGGCGCCGAGCGCTTCGGACAATCGGTCCAGGAGGTCGTAGCGGTCGGCGTCGTCGATCACGAGCGCGAGACTCTCCCGCGCGCCCGCGGTGAGGTGGTGAACGTCGGTCTCCATGGGCGCGGAGCTTACCAAACAGGTCTGACACTTTTCGGGACGCCATCCGAGTACGGGCACCGCCGCCGTTGACAGAAGCCCCGTCGCGCGGCTACCATGGCGCGCCCCGCGGGGTCGCCGCGGGAGGCGGAGGGGAAGCATGAAGTCGATCTTGATCCGGACGGCGATCGCGCTTGCGATCGCGGCGCCGGCGCTCGTGATGCTCGGCGTCTCGGGCGCGAGTGCGGTGGCGCGGGCGGATGAGAACGCCCCCTCCCTCAAGGTGGGGGTCATCGACCTCGGAGCGGTCTTCAAGGGCTACGACCGCGCCGCCGACCTCGAGAAGGAGATCAACGACGAGAAAGACCGGCTCGACTCGGAGCAGCGCGAGCTCCGGTCCGAGGCCCAGAAGATCCGCCGCGAGCTCGAGCTCGCCGAGCCGGACTCCGATGAGTACGAGACCTTGAGCGCGAGGCTCGCGGCCCTCCTCGGCCGGCTGGAGCACGCGAAGAAGCGGCGCGACGAGCGGCTCAAGGAGCGGCTCGAGGAGTACAACGGTCTCGTTCGAGCGGACATCAAGGTCGCCATCACGGAGTACGGCGAGGCGCACGGCTACAACCTGATCCTCGCGCGCCAGTCGGGAGACGCCGGGAACGAGCCCTTCTTCGGCGCCACCGGCGTGCTCTTCGCCAAGGGCGTCGAGGACGTGACGGCCGGCGTCACCGCTCTCCTGAACGAGAAGTACGCGAAGCGGCCGAAGACACCCGAGCCGCATTGAGAGGCCCGCGCCCGTGGACATTCGACCTTCGAAGCGGGTCTCCTCGATCGGCGCGTACGCCTTCGCCGAGGTCGACCGCGCCGTCGAGCGCTTGCGCGAGCAGGGGATCGAGCCGATCGACTTCGGGGTCGGCGACCCGACCGACCCGACGCCGGCGCTCGTACGCGAGGCCTGCCGGGAGGCCGTCGACCGGCACGCGCGCTCGGGATACCCGAGCTACATCGGGGCGGCGGCGTTCCGCGAGGCGGCCGCGGCGTGGCTCGGGCGGCGCTTCGGCGTCGCGATCGACCCGAGGACCGAGATCTGCTCGACGATCGGGTCGAAGGAAGCCATCTTTCACTTCGCGGAAGGCTTCATCGACCCGGGCGACGTCGCCATCTGCCCGAACCCGGGCTACCCGCCGTACTACCGCGGGACCCTCTTCGCCGAGGGGACGCCCTGGCCGCTCGCCCTGCGCGCGGACGACGACTTCCTCCCCGACCTCGAGGCCGCCGTCCCCGAGGACGTGCGGCGGCGCGCGCGCGTCGCCTGGGTCAACTACCCGAACTCGCCGAGCGGGAAGGTCGCGCCGGCCGGGTACCTCGAGAAGTGCGTGGAGTGGGGCCGGCGCCACGGGATCATCGTCGCCTCCGACGAAGCTTACAGCGAGATCCACTTCACCGAGGAGGCGCCGCGCTCGGCCCTCGAGCTCGGCAAGGAAGGCGTCGCCGCCTTCTTCTCGCTCTCGAAGCGAAGCGCCATGACGGGCTACCGCGTCGGCTTCGTCGCCGGCGACCGCCGCCTGATCGACGTCTTCAAGAAGGTGAAGACGAACATCGACAGCGGGACGCCGAGCTTCGTCCAGGACGCGGCGATCGCCGCCCTCGCGGACGAGGCGCACGTCGCCTCGATGCGCGACGAGTACCGGCGCCGCCGCGACGCGCTCGCCGCCGGCCTCGAGGCGGCCGGGCTCGCGCGCTGCGTGCCCGAGGGGACGCTCTACCTCTGGCAACGCGTCCCGGAGGGCATGACCTCCGTCGACTTCGCGAAGCGACTCCTCGACCCGGAGGTCGCCGTCGTCTGCACGCCGGGCGCCTGGATCAGCCAGGCCGGCCCGGACGGGACGAACCCGGGCGAGGGCTACATACGGTTCGCCCTGGTCGCGCCGTTCGAGAGGACGGTGGAGGCGGGGAAGCGGATCGCGCAGGCGTTCTCGAGCACGAGCACGACGGGGGGGAGGCGGACGTGAACCGCAGACAGCTACTGGGCTTCGTGATCTTCCCCGCCGCGCTCGCCGGGATCCTCGCGTTCCTCTTCTTCGTGGCGAACGTCGGCGTCTTCTTCGACCGCCCGCAGCTCGACCACCGCGACCCGCAGGTGCGCGTCCACGCCGCCCTCAAGGCCGGCCACGACAGGGACCGCACGGCGCTCCCGAGGCTCCGCGAGATGCTGGCGAAGGACCCGTCGCCGAGCGCCCGCGGCGCCGCCGCCGAGGCCCTCGTCCGCATCGACCAGGCCGCCGCCGGGCCCGACCTGGTCCCGCTCCTCGAGGACCCGGACCGCACGGTCCGGAAGCTCGCCTGCTACCTCCTCGGCGGGCTCCGCCACGAGGCGGCCCGCGAGCCGCTCCGCAAGCGCCTCGCCGCCGGCGAGGACGCGCCCGTGCGCTGGCAGGCCGCCGTGGCCCTGGCCGCGATCGGCGACAGGGCGGCGCTCCCCGTGCTCCACGACACGCTGAAGACGGCCGCCCCGCGCGGCCTCGGAGAGCGCGCGGCCGTCCTCGTGCCGGGCGCCCCGCTGGCCGACACGCCCCCCGGCCCCGACGAGCAGCGGAACGCGCTCCTCGCCCTCGGCTGGCTCGCCGACCCGTCGTCCGTCGAACCGGTCGAGCGCCTGCTCGCGGCGCCCGACCTCGACCCGGAGGTCGAGAAGGCGGCGCGCCGCACGCTGGAGCGAATCCAGAGCAACCGCCCTCACCCCGACCCTCTCCCGGAGGGAGAGGGGAGTCGAGAGGGGATCTCTCTGCAAGACAGGACCCCATGACCTGCGACTGCACCCGCCTCCAGCCCGCGGACCCCGGCGCCCGCGGCCCGCGGCCCTTCGCCCTGCCGGGCGCCGAGCCGCGCTACGCGCGCGACCGCGAGATCGACATCCACCACATCCGGCTCGACGTCACGGTCGACATCGAGAAGAGGCGGATCGACGGGATGGCGACGATCAAGCTCGGCGCGATCGGCGACCTCCTGAAGCGCATCGAGCTCGATGCGGTCGAGCTCGACATCAAGGCGGCGCACCTCACGTCGCTCGGCGGCGACATCCTCGCGCCCGTCCCGCTCCGGTTCGAGAACACGGGGACGAAGCTCCGGATCGAGCTGCCGCGGCCGCTCGCGGGCGGCGAGGCGGCGACGCTCCGCATCGAGTACGGGGCGACGCCGCGCCGCGGCTTCTACTTCGTCGGCCCGGACGAGATGCACCCGGCGAAGCCGCGCCAGGCGTGGACGCAGGGCCAGGACGAGGACTCGCGCTACTGGTTCCCGTGCTACGACTACCCGAACGAGAAGGCGACGAGCGAGGTCGTGGCGACCGTCGCCGAGCCGTACATCGCGATCTCGAACGGCGCGCTCGTCGAGCTGACGGAGGACGAGCAGCAGGGCACGCGCACGTGGCACTGGTCGCAGAACGTGCGCCACGTCGCCTACCTGATCACGCTCGTCGTCGGCGAGTTCGTCGAGATCCGCGAGGACCTGAACGGGGTGCCGATCACGTACTACGTGACGCGCGGGCGCGAGGCCGACGCCAAGCGCTCCCTCGGCAAGACCCCGCAGATGGTGCAGGTCTTCAGCGAGCTCACGGGGATCCCGTACCCCTACGAGAAGTACGCCCAGGTGTGCGTCGCCGACTTCATCTTCGGCGGCATGGAGAACACGTCGGCGACGACGCTCACGGACAAGTGTCTCCTCGACGAGCGGGCTTTCCAGGACTTCGACGAGCAGACCGAAGGGCTCGTGTCGCACGAGCTGGCGCACCAGTGGTTCGGCGACCTGCTCACGTGCAAGGACTGGTCGCAGGGCTGGCTCAACGAGGGGTTCGCGACGTACTTCGAGCTGCTCTGGCAGGAGTACCACCGCGGCTGGGACTCGTACCGCTACTACGCGTCGAAGGACGCCGAGGAGTACTTCGAGGAGGACGAGAAGAGCTACCGGCGCCCGATCGTCACGCGCGTCTACCGCGACCCGATCGAGGTCTTCGACCGGCACCTCTACCAGAAGGCGTCGCTCGTCCTCGACATGCTGCGCGCGCTGCTCGACGACGGCCCGTTCTTCAAGGCGCTCCGCTACTACGCGCAGCGCTTCCGCGGCGACGTCGTCGTCACCGCCGACTTCGCGGACGCGCTCGAGGAGGCGACGGGCAAGAACGTCGAGTGGTTCTTCGACCAGTGGATCATGAAGGGCGGGCATCCCGAGCTCAAGGTCGCCTACGATTGGGACGACGAGAAGAAGCTCGCGAAGGTCGCCGTCCGCCAGACCCAGCAGGGCGACGACGTCACGCCCGAGGTCTTCCGCTTCCCGGTCGAGATCGGGTTCCGCACGGCGCGCGGCGACACGCTCGAACGGGTCATCGTCGAACGACGCGAGCAGACGTTCACGTTCCCGCTCCCGGCGCGGCCGAAGCTCTTCCGGTTCGACCCCGGCGACCGCGTGCTCAAGCGGCTCGAGCTCGACCTGCCGCGCGACCTGCTCCTCGAGCAGCTCGCGAACGACCCGGACGCCATGCTCCGGATCCGGGCGGCGCGCGCGCTCGCCAAGAAGGCCTCGCCCGAGGCGATCGCGGCCCTCGCGCGGTCGCTCCTCGAGGACCCGTTCTTCGGCGTGCGCGCCGAGGTCGCGAAGGCGCTCGGGGAGGCGCGCGGCGACGCGGCCCGGGCCGCCCTGCTGCGCGGCCTGAAGGACGTCGAGAGCAGCAAGGCGCGGCGCGCCGTCGTCGAGGCGCTCGGCGAGTTCCGCGACGAGGAGGTCGGGGCGGCGCTCCGCGCGCTTCTCGAGCACGGCGACCCGAGCTACGCGGTCGAGGCCGAGGCCGCCTGCTCGCTCGGGAAGACGCGGACGAAGGGCGCGTTCGAGGCGATCGTCAAGGCCATGGAGCGGCCCACCTGCAACGACCTGATGTCCGAGAAGGTGTGCGAGGGGCTGGGCGAGCTCCGCGACCCGCGCGGCATCGAGGTCTGCATGAAGGTCGGGCGCTACGGCGGCCCGGCCTGGGCGCGCGGCGCGGCCGTCCTGGCTCTCGGCAAGCTCGGCCGGGAGCACCAGGGCCGGCGCGACGACATCCGCGACTTCATCGAGCGTCTCCTGCTCGAGGATCCGTGGTTCCGGGCGCGCGTCAACTGCCCCAAGGCCCTCGAGCGGATCGGCGACGCCGCGGCGATCTCGGCCCTCGAGCGCGCGGAGGCCCGCGACCTGGACGGGCGGGTGCGAAGGCGGGCGGCCGACGCGATCCGCAAGCTCCGCAAGGGCCTCGACGCCGGCGACGAGGTGAAGCGCCTGCGGGACGAGGTCGAGCGGCTGCGCGAGGACAACGTGAAGCTGCGCGACCGCGTCGATCGGCTGGAGGCGCGGGGGGAGAAGGAGCGGGGGGGCTAGGGCGGCGGCGGGGTCCTTGAGCGGATAGACCGCGCCGCCGCGTAAACGAGGAGTCCAAGAATGGTGCAGCCAATAACGAAGCCAGCCGCCAAGTACTGCAATCCCAGCCTTATCTGATCGGCCGCGCGAAGGAGATCCGCCGAGTAGACCGTAGTTGAGTCCACGGCGGTCTCAGCTACTTGTCTTTCGCAAAGAACACCGTTTTCGCAACGGTCAGGTACTCATCCCGCTGCGTCTGGCTCCACGGCTTGTCCTCGTTGTGAACGAGACTGTTGAAGTTCACTTCGAGGTTCTGGAGGACTACCGCGTACGGGCGTGCCCCTTTTTCATTTAGAGCCTTGATGAGCTCACCAGCCTCCCATGTCACCGCACCACTGTTCACTGACACACCACTGAACGCGGCACCTTCCATACGAGTCGACACCGCAACCCCCAAATCCTCCGCCCCCGCCGCCACCGCCCACTGCAGCCTCGGGATCTCCCGCGGCGGCGTCTTCTCGAGGATCTCGGTCAGCCTCTTGTTCGCCGGGTTGCCGTCGCCGTCGATCTCCGCCAGCATCGCGCGCCCGAGCGGGCGCAGGTCCTGGTTGCTCGGCGCTCCCTTGCCGAACTGCTTGAGAATGGCGCCGGGGTCCGTGTCCAGGATGCGGTAGATCGCGTCGCGCTCCATGCTCATGACGCCCCGGACGCGCTTCTCCTCGAGATCCACGACGTTGCCGCCGGCGGCCGCGCCGCCGGGGTTCGTGATCCACTGGAGGGCCCAGCCCGTGGTGCCCAGGCCCCGCTCCAGCGTCCCCGGCAGCCGGGAGCGCTGCTCGTCGACGTTCCGGGCGATCGACAGCATGACGGCCTTCTTCGGCTCGGGCGCGACGTACCAGCCCTCGCGCGGAGCGACCAGGTTCACGAGACGCTCGAACTGCTCCTTGTCCTCGGCCGCGTTGTCGACGAACGTGTCGAGGAGCGGCTTGCCGGTCTCGGGGTTCGTCTCCTTCGCGAGCCGGTCGATGATCTGGTCGAACTCCTTCGTCCCCTTCCGGGCCTCGAGGACCTTGAGGGAGCTGGCGACGTAGCCCTCGCTCACCCAGGAGCCGGTGAGCCGCTTCTTGATGGCCTGGAAGTCCTGCTCGACCGTCCGGACCCCGCCCTCCGTCGTCCCCGCCGGCGCCGGCCCGGGCCCGCCCCCGAACCCGCTCAACGCCTTCATGTCGGGGCCGCCGTCCGCGAGCTGCCCGCGGATCTTGAGCGCCGCGTAACGACCGGTACCGGGGATGTTGGCGTCGCCCGTCCCGACCGGCGCGGCCGGCGCCGAGCTCGCGTCGTCGGCGCCCGCCGGCGCCGCTTCGGCGTCCTTCTTCTTCGTGCTCGGCGGCTCGAGATCCGTGCGCAGCACGGGGAAGGAGCCCGATCCCGATCGCTGGATGCCGTCGGTGCCCATGGCCGTCCCCTTTCCGTGGAAAGAATCCCCTACGGCCGTCGTCGGTGAACGACGCCAAGGGTAACTCTCCCGGCGGTGGGGGATCAAGCCCCGGCCCCCTGAGCCGTTCTCTTACGAGATTCGGCTCAGGGGACGGAAGAGGCGGCGGACGGGCGGCGGGTTACGGGAACTGCTGCCCGTTGCGCTTCTTGCCGGGCGAGAACCGCGGCCCGGTCGCCGGCGGCGGGGGCGGGCCGCGATGCGGCTCGAACGTGAGCGTCGTCGCATCGGCGTCCACTGCCCGGTTGAGCGACTGATCGAGGGTGTCGAAGTTCGTCACGCCGGGCGTCTGGCTGCTGACGTACGTGAAGTCGGCCAGCAGGTTGTTGGCGCTGTCCCTCAGCCGGATGAAGTCGGTCGTGTTGGAGAAGCTGTGCGTGGCGCTCGAGCGCGTCGATGTGCGCGCCTTGGAGCCCCCGATGTCGAGCGCCAGAAGGTTCGGCGATCCGCCGCCGAAGATGACGAGGGCACGCCGCGGAGGCACGACCGAGCTCGGGTCCACGGTCGACGGGAAGGTCAGCCAGTTGCCGCTGCCGCTCTGCTTCTGGTTCTCCTCGATGAAGTGACTCGAGAGGTCCAGGTAGTCGCTCGTGAGGTTGACGATCTCGACGAACTCGTCGAGGCCCGAATCCACGGTTCCGTCCTTGTTCGAGTCCCCCTCGAGGCCCAGGCTGGCCGCGGGCACGTCCTGCAGGATCTCGTTCAAGAAGAGGTCCGGCGACTGCGGCGGGAACATGGCCCCGGGCTGGGGCGCCGGCGCGGGCGCGGGCGGTCGCAGCTTCGCCGTGCGGAACTCGATGATCAGATCCTGCCCGGGCGAGAGGCCTCCCATGAGGGTCCGGACGCGCTTGGTCGTGACGAACTGGTAGTCGGTGTCGAACTTGAGGGCGGCCACGCTTGCGAAGCCCCCCGTCGTATTGTGCCCCGTCTGCGCGAGTGAGATGATCGCCGTCTTCGTCGGCGCGTCGTACGTCACGGCGCCCGTGAGCGGGACCTGCGTGGACTTCTCGACGAGCAGGATCGTCGTCTGGTCCACGGTCGCCGGATCGAGGTCGATGTTGTAGGTGACCGTCGCGATCTCGAGCCTCGCGGCGGGCGGTGGGCCCTGTGACAGCACCCGCAGTCGGTTCTCGATCAGCGCCTCCTGCGAGCCGTTGGCCGGGTCGCTCGCCGTCGCCGTGATGTTGAACGGCTCCGTGAAGAAGTCGAGCACGAACGTCCGCAGGATCCGGCCGCCCGTGCTCTTGATCGCGTTCGTCGCCGTCAGCCGGTACGGCGTGTCGTAGGCGAGGACGGGCTGGTTCGGGAGGATCGGGTTCTCGTTGGTCGCCGTGACCGTCAACGTCGCCGTGAACGTGCCCGGGTCGTAGCTGAGCGTGAAGGCGACCGGCGTCGAGACGCCCTGGTTCGTGTTCTCGAGCAGCACCGTCGAGCCCGGGATCAGCGTCGCCGGGTCCACGTCGTTATTGAAGGAGAGCGTCAGCACCTGGGTCACGGGCTGGTTCGTCGTCCCGAAGCCGGGCGTGGAGGAAACGACCTGGAGGAAGAGGTTGTTGAGACCTCCGCCGCCCCCGCCCCCGCCTCCGCCCCCGCCGCCGCAGCTTGCCAGCACAAGCACGGAGGCGACCGCCAGCGAAGTCCGGAGCATCGTCGTGCGTGTCGTGAACATGGCGAAACCCCTCGTCTCAGCCCCCAGCCAGCCTACCGCAAGGCGGGACATTATAACGCCCAAAACGGCTAAACCGAAGCGAAAAGCGGCGAGAGGACGGCGAAGCCTTGTGCGGGGCGAACCTGGAGCGGCCCGTGAAGCCTACTCCTCTTCCTCGCGGGCGACATCGCCCGCGCGGGCGGCCCCTTCCTCGGGGCCGGCGTCCTCCCCGCGCGCCCTCCGCGCCAGGTCGTCCTCCGCGACCGCCTTGTCGATCAGGGCCGACATCTCGATCGACTTCTCGACCGAGGGGTCGTGGTGGAACGCCAGGTGCGGGGTCACGCGCGTCGTCAGGCGCGACGCGACCTCGCGCTGGATGAACCCGCGCGCGTGCTCGAGGGCGCGGCCGAGCGTCTTCCGGTCGCCCTCGCCGCCGAGGCACGACCAGAAGACCTTGGCGTGGCGGAGGTCCTCGGACAGCTCGACCTTCGTGATCGAGCAGAAGCGCAGCCGCGGGTCGCTCATCTCGTAGAGCACGATGCGCGCGACGTCCTCGGCGATCCTCTTCTGGAGCCGCTCGATCTTGACGCTGGCCATGTTCTCAGTCGAAGTGCAGGACGTCGAAGCGCGAGTCCACGAGCTCCGCGTGCGGGTTCGAGCGGATGTGGTCGATGACCCGCTGGATCAGGCCGGTCAGGTACTTCGAGTCGTTGCCGACCGCCGCGACGCCGAGGACCGCGCTCTGGTGCAGGTCCAGGTCGTCGACCTCGGCCACCGCCACGTTGAACGCGCTTCCGACGCGGTCCTTGATGGACCGGATCGCGCTCCGCTTCTCCTTGAGCGAGCGCGATCCGCGGACGACGAGGCGGATCTCCGCGGCGGCGACGACCATCGGGTCTAGCCGAGCGTGCGCGCGACCTTCTCGACCGCGAACGCCTCGATCTTGTCGCCTTCCTTCACGTCGTTGTAGCCCTTGATCGTGACCCCGCACTCGAAGCCCTCGCGGACCTCCTTGGCGTCGTCCTTGAAGCGCTTGAGCGACGCGATGTCGCCGACGTGCACGATCACGCCGTCGCGGATCAGCTTGATCTTGTTCGTCCGCTCGACCTTGCCCTTCGTCACCATGCAGCCGGCGATGGTGCCGATCTGGGAGGCGTGGAAGGTCTTGCGGATCTCGAGCATGCCGACCGTGACCTCGCGCTCCTCGGGCTCGAGCAGGCCCTCCATGGCCTTCTTGATGTCGTCCGTGATCTGGTAGATCACGCGGTACGTGCGGATGTCGACGCCCTTCTGCTCGGCGACCGCCTTCGCCTTCTCGTCGGCGACGACGTTGAAGCCGATGATGATCGCGTCCGACGCGTCCGCGAGGAGCACGTCCGACTCCGTGACCCCGCCGACGGCCGCGTGCAGGAGCTTCACCTTGACCTCGTCCGCCGACAGGTCCGGGATCGCCTTCTGGAGCACCTCGGCCGAGCCCTTGACGTCCGTCTTGAGGACGATGCGCACCTCCTTCGCGCCCGCCTTGAACAGGTCCTCGAGCTTCGTGTGCGCCGGCCGCGCCGCCAGCGCCTCGAGGCGCCGCCGCTGCTGGCGCTGGCCGGCGATCTCCTTCGCCTTCGACAGGTCGTCGAGGACGTAGAAGTTCGCGCCCGCCTCGGGCAGCTCGTCGAGGCCGATGACCTGGACCGGCGTCGCCGGCCCCGCCTCCGCGAGCGGCTTGCCCGTGTCGTCGTAGATCGCGCGCACCTTGCCGTAGCCGGTGCCGCAGACGACGACGTCGCCGCGCTTGAGCGTCCCCTCCTGCACGAGCAGGTGGGCCACGATCCCTCGCCCCTCGCTCTTCCGCGCCTCGAGGCACGTGCCGCGCGCCGGCTTGTTCGGGTTCGCCTTGAGGTCGAGGATGTCGGCCTGGAGGGCGAGCGTCGTCAGGAGGTCGTCGATCCCCTTGCCCGTGATCGCCGAGACCTCCATGACCTCGGTCTCGCCGCCCCACTCGACCGGCTGGAGCCCGAGCCCGGAGAGCTGCTGCTTCACCCGCATGGCGTTCGCGGTCGGCTTGTCGACCTTCGTCAGCGCGACGACGACGGGCACGCCCGCCGCCTTCGCGTGGTTGTAGGCCTCCTGCGTCTGCGGCATGACGCCGTCGGCCGAGTCGACGACGAGGACGGCGACGTCGGTCACGTGCGCGCCGCGCGCGCGCATCTCGGTGAACGCCTCGTGGCCGGGCGTGTCGATGAAGGCGACCGAGCGGCCGTCCGGCAGGAACACCTTGTACGCGCCTATGTGCTGCGTGATCCCGCCCGCCTCGCCGCCCGCGACGTTCGTCTTGCGGATGCGGTCGAGGAGCGTCGTCTTGCCGTGGTCGACATGGCCGAGGATCGTGATGACCGGCGCCCGCGGCTTCAGGTCCTCGGGGCGGTCCTCGGCGCCCCCGGCGAGCTCGGTGAGCTCCTCCTCGGCCGCCTTCTCCTTCTTGATGTCGACCTCGACGCTGTACTCGATGCCGAGCTCGACGGCGAGATCCTCGGGGAGGATGTCGGTGATCCGCATCATCCTCCCCTTCTTCATGAGCTTGGCGATGATGTCCGGCACGCGGACGCCGATCGCCGTCGAGAAGTCCTTGAGCGTGATGGGCGGCGTGAGCGTCACCTTCTCGGGCCTCTGGAACTCCTGGCGCGGACGCTCGCCCTTGAGGCCCGGGCGGCCGGGGCCCATCGGGAAGAACTGCCGCCGCCCGCGCTGCTGGGCGGTCTGCCCCCCGTAGGACGAGCCGCCGTACCCGGGACCGCGCGCCCCCGGGCCGCCGAAGCCCGGCCGGGCCTGGGGCACGACCGGACGCTTGTCCTTGCGGACGATGGCCTCGACCTTCTTCGGCCCCGCGAGCGGGATCTGCCCGCCGAGGGCGACGACGATCTCCTCTTCCTCGTCCTGCTTCACGACCGGGCCGAGGTCGACGAGGGGCTTCGCCGCCTCGGCGGCCTCCTCCTCCGTCTCCTCCTCGGCGGGAGCCCCGGCGGCGGCCGGCGCGGCGCCGGCCGGCGCCTTCTCGCCCTTCGCCGCGGCCTGGGCGGCGGCGGCCGTCTTCTTCTTCTCCTCGAGGGCCTGGGCGACGGCCCGGGCGGCGGGGGAGAGCTCCTTCTCGCGCTTCTCCCGCTCCTTGCGCTCCTTCTCCTCGCGCTCGCGCCGCTCCTTCTCCTCGCGATCCTTGCGGTCCTGGTCGGCCTTCGCGTGGCGCTCGGCCATCGCCGCGCGCTCCTCCTCGGCCTTGCGGGCGCCCTCGTCGTCCGCGGCCTTCTTGCGGGCGGCGGCGGTCGCCGCGGCGCCTTCCGCGGCGGCGTTGGCGGCGGGCGACGGCGCCGGAGCCGCCTCGACCGGGGCGGGCGGCGGCGCCTCGCGGGCGACGATGGGCGAGGGAGCCGTCGGCTTCGGCGGCTCGAGGGTCGGGACGGCGAGGGCGGCCTTGATCACGTCGGAGACGCCTCCGCGCGTCGGGATCGAGTCGATCTCGCTCGACTCGTCGGATGCCTCGACCGGCTGGAGCCGGCGCGACTTCTTCTTCTCGCGAGGCGGGGCGGCCTCCTTCGCGACCCAGGCGTCGAGCTCGTGCGTCTCGGCCGACCCGGCGCTCTCCTCGGTCCAGCGCTTGGGCTGCGGCGTCGCCGGCGCCTTCGTGCGGCCGCTCGTGGCCGTCTTCTTCGCCGCCGGGGCCACGGCCGGGGTCCGGGTGCTCTTCTTCGTCGCCGTCGCCACGGCCTGCGCCGCCGCCGCCTTCTCGGCCGCCCGCTTCTGGGCATCGCGCAGGCGGTCGCAGAGCGGCAGGAGGCGCTGCTCCCACTCGGGCGAGATCGTGCTCGACGGGGAGCACTTGCTGGCCGGCAGGCCGGCCCGCTTGAGCACCTCGATGATCGCGTTCGTGTCGACGCTCTGCTCCTTCGCGAACTCGTGGATGCGCTTCATCCCGTGCGCGTCCTTCGAGTCCTTGGCGTCCTTCGACTCCTTGGCGGCGTCCTTCGCCGCCTGGGCGGCCGCCGCGGGCGGCGCCGCCGCCTTCTCGTCATCCCGCGCCCGGGATCCGGTACGCGCCCGATCCTTGCTCGTCATGCGGTCGCTCCGGCCTCGGCGGGCCCGGCCTCGTGTTCGCGATCCCGGCCGCCCTCGCGGGCGGCCTCCTCGGGTGTGGTCTTCGTCGTCTCGCCTTCGGGCTCGGGCATGGCCTCGGGCTCGGGCTCGGGCGACGCCTCGGGCTCGAGCGACGCCTCGGGCTCGGCCGCCCCCGCGGCCTCGGCCTCGACGGCCCCGGCGTCCTCGCCGCCCCCGGCGCCGGATGCCTCCCCGGCCTCCTCGTCCCCGCCCTCGGACCCCGGGGGACGGCGCTTGTCGCGGTCGACGAGCCACGGCGCCGGCCCGCTCGCCGCCTTCTTGCCGCCGCCGAGCAGCGCCTCGAGCGCCGCCCGCCCGCTCAGGCTGCCCGGGCTCGGCCGGCGCACCTCGCGCGGAGGCGGCGCCGCCGCGGCGGCCGGGACCTCGGCCCCGGCGGCGGCGCCCGCCAGGGCCGGCTCGCCCTCGACCGGAGCGCCCTCGGCGGCCCCGCCGCCCATGATCGACGCCGGGATCGGCCCGCCGCCCAGGGCGGCGGCCGCGGCGGCCGCGGCGGCGGCCCGCTCGGCCTGGACCTCCTCGAGCGGCCGGCTCGTGACGAACTTCTCGACGTAGCTGTCGGGCGTGCCCGTCACGATGTCCACGTCCCAGCCCGTGAGGCGCGAGGCGAGGCGCACGTTCTGGCCACGCTTGCCGATCGCGAGCGAGAGCTGGTCCTCGGCGACGAAGACGAGCGCCCGGCGCGAGTCGTAGTCGAGCTCGATCCCCTGGATCTCGGCCGGCTTCAGGGCGTTCATGATGTAGACCTCGGCCGACTCGTTGAAGCGGACGATGTCGATCTTCTCGCCGTTCAGCTCGTCGACCGTGTTCTTGATGCGCGAGCCGCGGATCCCGACGCAGGCGCCGACCGCGTCGACCTTGGCGTCGAGCGAGGCGACCGCGACCTTCGTCCGGTAGCCGGGATCGCGGGCGATGCCCTTGATCTCGATGATCTTGTCCTGGATCTCCGGGACCTCGCGCTCGAAGAGCGTCTTCACGATGTCCGGGTGCGTGCGCGAGCAGATGATCCGGACGCGCTGGCCGACCTTGCGGACGTCGATGATGAGCGTCTTGATCCGCTCGCCGACGTGGTAGGTCTCGCCGGGCGGCTGCTCGCGGCCCGGGAGGAGCCCTTCGGCCTTGCCCAGGTTGATGATGACGTTCGGCTTCTCGTAGCGCTGGACGACCCCGGTGACGAGCTCGCCGATCTTCTTCACGTACTCGTCGAAGATGACGTCGCGCTCGGCCTCGCGGATCTTCTGGATCATCACCTGCTTGGCCGTGAGGGCGGCGATGCGGCCGAGCTCGGCCGGGTCGATGGGCTTGTCCCCCTCGAGGGCGCGGATCTCCCCCGATCCCCGGTCGATCGTCACGATGACGTCGTCCGGGTTCTCGAGACGCTTCTTCGCCGCCGACGCGATCGCCTGCTCCAACCCCTGGAAGATGATCTCCTTGTCGATCTTCTTCTCGCGGTGGATCGCGTCGACGATCCTGAGGACCTCGCTCCCCATCGACACCTTGGTTCCGTCCCCCAAAACCAAAAAGAGTGGACTTTGCGAGCCCACTCTTCCCTCCGGAGCGCGGGGCCCCGGATGGTTGTCAGAGTGTGTGCGGCCGGTCACGGGCCGAATCCAGATTCTAAACGAACCCGGAGGGCACGTCAAGCATCGGCGTCGCCCGCGGCGGAGCGGGGCGCGCGAGCGGACGCGGCCGCCGCCCGCCCGGCCGCGAATCCGCGCGCGCCTTGCGTTTGCGGCTCCCGGGCCGGCGGCCGCGCGCCTTGACAAGCGGTGGGGGCGCTGTTAGAATCCAGGAGCCGCCGGGCGGCCGCGATTCGTGCACGGAAGCCAAGGCGGCAGGAAGGATTACGACTCCGGGCGGGCGCCTTGTACTACCTCTCCGTGACGGCGCAGTTCTCCGCGGCCCACTCGGTCCGCGGGCACCCGGGCAAGTGCGCCAGGCCCCACGGCCACAACTGGACGATCGAGGCGGCCGTCAAGGGGCGGGCGCTCGACCGCATCGGGATGCTCGTCGACTTCGCCGTCCTCAAGCGGCGGCTCGAGGCGCTGCTCGAGGCGTACGACCACCGCGACCTGAACCAGGTCGAGCCGTTCACGACGGTGAACCCGACGGCCGAGAACCTCGCCCGGCACATCTACGCGGAGCTCGGGCGCGACCTCCCCGAGGGGGTGACCGTCGACCGGGTGTCCGTCCTCGAGACCGATCGCTGCTCGGCCACGTACCGGCGCGATGAGGACGACGCCGCCGGCCGGGCCTGAGCCCGGGGGAAGGCAGGGGGACGGGCCATGGTTTGCGAGAACTGCAACAAATCGGTCGCGACCGTCCACCTGACCGAGATCATCAACAAGAAGAAGAAGGAGCTGCACCTCTGCGAGGAGTGCGCCCGCGAGAAGGGCGTCACGCTCAAGGCCCACTTCTTCGCGAAGGAGACGCAGCCATCCGCCGACGCCCCGGCGATCGAGAAGGCGGCCGGGAAGTCGAAGATCGCCGCCGAGGACGTCCTCTCCGGCCTCTCGTGCTCCGTCTGCGGCCTCACGTTCGCCGAGTTCCGGGCGAGCGGCCGCCTCGGGTGCGCGAACGACTACAACGCCTTCAAGAAGGGCCTCTCCCCGCTCCTCGAGAAGATCCACGGCCACACCGAGCACCGGGGCAAGGTGCCGCACCAGGTGGGCGAGCGGCTCGAGCGGCAGAAGAAGCTCATGAGCCTGCGCCAGTCGCTCAACCGGGCGATCCAGCGCGAGGAGTACGAGAAGGCGGCCGAGATCCGCGACCAGATCTACGAGCTCGAGGAGCGCGCCTGATGGACCTGGCCGGCAAGTCGCAGGGCGAGTTCTTCGAGTCGTTCCGCTCGAGCCTGGGCGAGTGGCTCACGGGGCGCGGCCCGGACGCCGACATCGTCATGTCGACCCGCGTGCGCCTCGCCCGGAACATCGTCGAGTACCCGTTCCTGACGAAGGCCACGCCGCGCCAGCGGACCGAGCTCGAGCGGCTCCTGCGCGAGCGCATCCACAAGGCGGCGATCGCCGAGGTCGATGACGGAGGGGCGAAGGAAGGGGACGGCCCGAGCTCGCTCTCCGGTCCGGGCCCGGGCCACATCCCGAGCCCGGGCCCGACCGCGAGCCCGAGCCCCGGCCCCGGCCCGATGCCCAAGATCGCGGGCGACGGGGCCAGGACGGCGAACGGCGGCATCGTCTACGCCAACCTCCAGGAGACCTCCCCGATCGACCGCCTGTGCCTCGTCGAGCGCCACCTCATCTCGCGCGACCTCGCCTCGGGCGAGGGCGACCGGGGCGTGGCCCTCGGCCGGCGCGAGATCGTGTCGATCATGGTGAACGAGGAGGACCACCTGAGGATCCAGGTCCTCCGCTCGGGCTTCCAGGCGGACGAGGCCCACAAGCAGATCGACCGCATCGACGACCGGCTCGAGGGGAAGCTGAACTACGCCTTCTCGCCCCAGTTCGGCTACCTGACGGCCTGCCCGACGAACTGCGGGACGGGGCTTCGGGTCTCGGTCATGCTCCACCTCCCGGCCCTCGTCATGACGAAGCAGATCGAGAAGGTCTTCCAGGCCGTGTCGAAGATCAACCTCGCCGTCCGCGGCTTCTACGGCGAGGGGACGCAGGCGTCCGGCGACTTCTACCAGATCTCGAACCAGATGACGCTCGGCCGCTCGGAGATGGACATCATCGACCAGGTGCGCGAGGTCGTGCCCCAGATCATCAAGTACGAGCGCTCGATCCGCGAGACGCTGCTCGCCGAGAACCGCAAGACGATCGAGGACCGGGTCTGGCGGGCCTTCGGGATGCTGCGCTCGGCCCGGACGATCACGAGCGACGAGACGATGGACCTCCTCTCGGCGGTCCGCATGGGCGTGAACCTCGGGATCCTCGAGGACATCGCCATCCGCACGGTCAACGAGCTGTTCATCCTCACCCAGCCCGCCCACCTCCAGAAGATCGAGGGCCGGCGCCTCGACACCCCCGAGCGGGACGTGACGCGCGCCACCTTCATCCGGCAGAGGCTCGAGAACCTCAACTGACCCGGTCCGCGGCGGCGCTCCCGGCGCCGAAACTCCAGGCCCGAACGCAAGAAGCGCGAACGGCGATCTTGATGCGTCCATCGACCGGGCTATAATGGAGGCGCTGGTATCCCCCCGAACCGGCGAGTTCCCGTAGGCCATAAGGAGCACTCGATTCACATGTTCGACCGCTTCACGGACCGCGCGAGGAGGGTGATGGGCCTCGCACGCCAGGAGGCCCAGCGGTTCAATCACGAGTACATCGGGACGGAGCACATCCTCCTCGGCCTCATCCAGGAGGGGAGCGGTGTGGCGGCGAACGTGCTCCGCAACCTCGACATCGACCTGGACAAGATCCGGCGCGAGGTCGAGAAGATCGTCCAGAGCGGGCCGTCGATGGTGACCATGGGCCAGCTCCCCTTCACGCCCCGGGCGAAGAAGGTCCTCGAGCTCGCGGTCGAGGAGGCGAGCAACCTGGGACACAACTACATCGGCACCGAGCACCTGCTGCTCGGTCTGATCCGCGAGAACGAAGGCGTCGCGGCCCAGGTCCTCCTGAACCTCGGGCTCAAGCTGGAAGATGTGCGAGAGGAAGTCCTCGAGCTGCTAGGAGCCGATATGCCCGCCGAGTCGTCGTCCACGCCGGAGCAGAAGAAGGGGGGCAAGTCGAAGACCCCCGCCCTCGACGCGTTCGGGCGCGATCTCACCGAGCTCGCCCGCGAGGGCAAGCTCGACCCGGTGATCGGGCGCATGAACGAGATCGAGCGCGTCATCCAGATCCTGTCGCGGCGCACGAAGAACAACCCCGTCCTCCTCGGCGAGCCGGGCGTCGGCAAGACGGCGATCGTCGAGGGGCTCGCCCAGGACGTCGTCAAGGGCAACGTCCCCGAGCTCTTGCGCGACAAGCGGATCGTCGTCCTCGACCTCGCCATGATGGTCGCCGGGACAAAGTACCGCGGGCAGTTCGAGGAGCGCATCAAGGCCGTCATGACCGAGGTGCGGCGGGTGCGCAACGTCATCCTCTTCATCGACGAGCTCCACACGCTCGTCGGGGCGGGCGGCGCCGAGGGGGCGATCGACGCCTCGAACGTCCTCAAGCCGGCGCTCTCGCGCGGCGAGGTCCAGTGCATCGGGGCGACGACGCTCGACGAGTACCGGAAGTACATCGAGAAGGACGGCGCGCTCGAGCGGCGGTTCCAGACGATCATCGTCAACCCGCCGACGAAGGAGGAGACGCTCGAGATCCTCCAGGGGCTGCGCGACAAGTACGAGGCGCACCACCGCGTCCAGTACACGGACGCGGCCCTCGAGGCGGCGGTCGAGCTGTCGAGCCGCTACATCACGGGCCGGTTCCTGCCCGACAAGGCGATCGACGTGATCGACGAGGCGGGCGCGCGGCTCCGCATGAAGACGATGACGCGGCCGCCGGACCTGAAGGACTTAGAGGGCGAGATCAAGAAGCTCGAGAAGGAGAAGGAGGAGGCCGTCGCGGCCCAGGACTTCGAGCGCGCGGCCGCGCTGCGCGACAAGGCGGACAAGCTCAAGAAGAAGAAGGAGCAGATCCGCCGCGAGTGGCGCGAGCAGTCGACCGAGTCGGGCGGGATCGTCGACATCGACATGATCTGCGAGACCGTCTCGAAGATGACGGGCATCCCGCTCACCCGGCTCGAGAAGGCCGAGGCCGAGCGGCTCCTCCAGATGGAGGAGGAGCTGCACAGGATGGTCGTCTCGCAGGACGAGGCGATCAAGGCGATCGCGCGCGCGATCCGGCGCTCGCGGAGCGGGCTCAAGGACCCGAAGCGGCCGATGGGCTCGTTCATCTTCCTCGGCCCGACGGGCGTCGGGAAGACGCTCCTCGCCAAGGCCCTCGCCAAGTTCATGTTCGGCGAGGAAGAGGCGCTGATCACGATCGACATGTCGGAGTACATGGAGAAGCACAACGTCTCGAGGCTCGTCGGCGCCCCGCCCGGCTACGTCGGCTTCGAGGAGGGCGGCCAGCTCACCGAGAAGATCCGGCGCCGGCCGTACGCGGTCGTCCTCTTCGACGAGATCGAGAAGGCGCACACGGACGTCTTCAACATGCTCCTCCAGATCATGGAGGAGGGCCACCTGACGGACAGCTTCGGGCGGCGCGTGGACTTCAAGAACACGATCCTCATCCTCACGTCGAACCTGGGCTCGCAGGCGCTGAAGCAGCAGGCGACGCTCGGCTTCGCGACGAAGACGGCCGACGCCGACTACGAGGGGATGAAGAAGACGCTGAAGGAGGAGCTCGAGAAGGAGTTCCGCCCCGAGTTCCTGAACCGCCTCGACGACGTCATCGTCTTCCGCCCGCTCACGCGCGACGACCTCGTCCGGATCATCGAGATCGAGCTCGGCCGCGTGAAGAACCGGCTCAACGAGAAGTCGATCTCGCTCGAGCTCACCGACCAGGCGAAGGAGTTCCTGATCGAGAAGGGCTTCAACCCCGACTTCGGCGCAAGGCCCCTGCGCCGCGCGATCGAGCAGTTCCTCGAGGACCCGCTCGCCGAGGAGCTGCTGCGCGGCAACTTCAAGGGCAAGGGCCACGTCAAGGTCCGCGTGAAGGACGGGACCCTCGTCTTCGATGCCATGGCCAAGAAGGAGCCGGAGGCGGAGACGGCGGCGGCGAAGTCGTAACGGGCGCTCGCCGGGCGGCGCCGGCGGATCGCGGACCGAGACGGGCGCGGAGGGCAAGGCTCTCCGCGCCCGTCGCCTTTCTCTTGACGACGCGCTCGAGCGAGGGGCCCCGGGCTACGGGATCGGGTCGCGGTGGGCGGCGCCGCGATCGAGCCGGGCCGCCAGGTGGTCGAGGAGACGCGGCCCGGCGAGGACCCCCGTGTGGTCGCCCGGGAACCGCGGGAAGTGGCGGCGCAGGGCTTCGCGCACGGCGGGCGCGTCGAGGCGTCGGGCGGCGGCGAGGGCGTGCATCTCGTCCTCGAAGGCGGCGTGGCCGCTCGACGACTGGAGGGCGCGCCAGAAGTTCAGGAGGCGGCGGTCGCCCTCGACCGGGACGGCCTCCCGGTAGTGGGTGGCGAGCCGGTCCGCGAGCGGGGCGATCGGGCCCTCGGTGTAGTCGTGGACCTGGTCGCCGCGCTCGGCGAAGACGAGCTCGGTCGACACGTTCGGCGGCAGCTCGACGTCGAAGAGGCCGGCCCGCGCGGCGGCGGTGCTCGCGTCGGGGTCGCCGCGGAAGAGGGCCGACTCGGCGCGCATGTCCTCGAGCCCGTCGGGCATGAACGGGCGAGCGAAGCCCATGAAGAAGCCGTCGATCCCGCGGTCGCCCGGGCCCGGGTAGCCGTGCCAGGGCGTGTCGACGGCCAGGAAGCGCACGTCGCCGAACCGCTCGAGGCCGCGGCCCGGGCCGGCGACGAGCTCGTTGAGCGCGCGCCGCGTGACGATCCCGCCCAGGCTGTGGGCGACGATCGTCACGTCGCGCTTCTCGCCGAGGTGGCGCTCGCGCAGGGCACGCAGCTCGCGGCCGAAGTCGATGCCGTTCAGGCTCGTGCGCCGGCCGTAGTCGTCGTAGGCGAGGACGTAGAGCTGATAGGGCGAGTCGCGGAAGCGGTCGACGATGGCCTGGAGGTCGGGGCCCGGGTCGCCCCGGATCCCGTGGACGAGGATGAGCGGCTCGCGCTCGGGGTGGAAGTCCCCCGGCCCGTCGCCCAGGGCGTGGAGCGCCACGCGGTGGGTCCGCGTGAGCAGGTCGTCCTCGCGGATGCGCGAGAGGTCGAAGGGGAGGATGCGCCCGTTCGGGGCCGACGGACACGCCCAGCCGTTCACGGGCGGGGGCGTCGCGGGCGCGCGCGCGGCCCCGGTGCCGGCCCGGGCGGCGGCGGCCCGGAGCGCGCGCGCACGGGCGTCGCCGGCGCCCGCCGCATGATGGCGCCAGGCCTCGCGGGCGGCGCCCGGGGCACCCGGCGCGCGCGGCGAGGGCGCGGGAGCGGGGGCAGGAGCGGGGGCAGGGGCGGGCGGGACGGGCGGCCCCGCCGGCCCGGGGCGCGGGCTCTCCCCGTCGGGGGGGCCGGGCGGGCGGGGCCCGCCGGCCGGCTCGCTCGGGACGCGGCCGATGCTCATGGCGGTCGATCCTATCGCCCGGCTACCCCCCCGCGCAACGGCGACCTCTCGCGAGCCTTCCTCCCCGCGTCACAATGTCCTCATGCTCGAGGCCCTGCGCGAGATCGAGGCCGACCTCCGGCCGGGCGCGCTCCTCACGCTGCGGCTGCAGCCCCTCTACGAGCAGTACGCCGAGGACCTGAAGGCGGCGGCGCGGGCGGCGCGGACGACGCGGGACCTCTTCGACCGGGCGCTCGACCAGCGGGCGGAGCGGGCGCTCGCGGACCCGCTCGTCCGCGAGGCCATGGAGTACTGCGGCCGCACGGGGTTCGAGATCTCGAACTCGCGGCGCGTCCGCAACAGCCGCTTCGAGCCGCCGAAGCACCGGTGGCGGCCGTTCGTCCCCAACACGCCGTTCGCCTGCGCGCGCCGGACGCACCCGCTCGGCCGGCTCCAGCGGCTGCTCTTCGCGCGCGTGTTCGAGCGCGTCGCCGGCACGTACATCTTCCCGGCGGCCGGCGAGGACAGCGAGTTCTTCGACCGGCACGTCTTCATCACGGTCGCCCCGCACCAGGAGCTGCCGCGCGTCCCGTCGGGGGTGCGGCTCCGGCACCTCCCCGTGCGGGCGCAGGACCTCGCGGCGGAGGACCTGCGGCTCGCCGAGCGCGGCCTCGGCGTCGCCGGCGGGAAGCGGGTGCTCGTCCTCAAGGGCCTACAGGCGATCCTGGCGCCCGTCGAGCTGGGGCCGTTCGTGGCCATGGTCGCCCCCGAGCACGTCGTCGCGTTCGGCACGGCGGCGAGCGGCTTCGCGGGCCGGGCCGTCGGGCTCCCGGTGATCGGCGACTCGCTCCGCGAGGCGATCGCGCGCCAGGGCCTCGCCGACATCACGGGCGAGCTCTTCTCCGAGGAGGAGCTCGACGCCCTGCGCCGCATCCACGAGGTCCTGGAGACCTGCTTCGCCTGGCGAACAGGCCTCTTCCCGGCGAGCCAGGTGCTCGTGTATCGTCGGGTCATGACGCAGGCGGAGGAACGAGAATGACCACGGGACGTGCTCGGGCAACCCTCGCGTGGCTCGCCACCCTGGGGGCCCTGGTGTGGAGCGCGAGCGGGTGCGGGGCGGACCGACGGGCGGAGGGGGTCTTGGTCGCCGCGTCCGCGCCGGCCAGAACCTTGGGAGACCCAGGCATGCTGCGCCTCGACCGCGTCTTCGTGTACGTCCAGGACATGGGCCTGCAGGTGAGGTTCTATCGCGACACGCTCGGCCTGCCGGTCATCTACCCGGCGGGGGAGGCCGACCTCTCCGGCGAGTACTTCGTCCAGCTCGACGCCGGCCCGTGCCGCCTCGTCCTGCACGGCGGGGGAGAGAAGCGCTTCGGCGAGGACGCGCCGGCGCTCTCCTTCCACGTGGACGACGTGAAGGCGGCGCGGGAGCGGCTGCTCGCGAAGGGTGTGAAGCTCGGGGAGGTGCGCTCGCCCGCGCCGGGGGTTCTCGTCTCGGACGGGGTCGACCCGGAGGGGAACCGCTTCTCGCTCGACCAGTACTGAGGGCTTTCGATGCCCCGCTTGGACGGCGGAGTCTCCCCCGACGCCTGGGGCCTGCTACACGGCGCACCGGCGCTTACCGTGGCGGGACTTGCACCCGCAGGTTCGACGAAGCGGGAAACGGGCCTCGCACGACGATCCGTTTCGTCAGGACGCGACATGCGGGGCCTGTATCACGGGCCTCGCGCCCTCGCAACGGCGGCGCGGCCCGGCTGGCGATGGCGGCGCGCGAGCCAATGAGGTCTTTGCTCGGGTGGTGTTGCCCGGAGCCGATGGAGAATGGTACACTCGCGCGACGGCAACGGAGGGAAACACCGTGAGAAGGAGCTTCGCCGTCCTCGTCGTCCTCTTCGTCGTACTCGCCGCCGGGAGCGGCGATGCCGCCCGCGCCGGCGACTGGCGCCCCGAGATCGAGGTGACGCACAACGACCCCGCCCTGCCGGGCAACCTCGAGGAGGTCGTCGGGAACCCCGCGAACGCCTGGACGGTCGTCCGGATCCGGCCCGGGACGTACGGGCTCCGGGCCGAGATGCGGCTGCAGCCGGGCATGTGCCTGGCCGGGTCTCAGGAGCTCGTCGACGCGGACGGGGACCTCGTCCCGGATGTGGCGTCCGACGGGAGCCCCGTCGTCGTGGCGGGGACGCACACCGTCATCGATGGAACGAGCGTCGCGCCTCCCACGTTCCAGCGCACCGACTGCAACGGCAACGTCTTCACCGCCACCGAGCCGCTCATCGCGTTCGGGAAGTGGAACCGGATCGCCAGGCTCACGATCCAGGGCGCGAGCATCCCGGTCGGCGAGTCGTCCATCCCGATCGGGGACGGCGACATCGAGGTCGAGGTCACGGAGTGCGTCCTCACGGCGAACGCCACCGGGACGACCCGCAGCCTGACCTTCGCGAACTCGGGTTGCGCGGCGCGCGGGGCGCGCTCGGTCCTCGTCCTCACGCGGAGCGTGGTCCGCAACGGCGAGGTCGGCGTGACGATCGCGAACCTGATCGCCGGCGACGTCGGGAACTCGACGGCGAACGGGCCCGTCCTTCACGCGATCCTCGGCTGGAATCGCATCACCGGCCGCATCGCGGGTGTCACCGCCTTCGGCGGGGCCTTCGGGACCGACGGCGCATCGATCCGGATCGACTCGATCGGGAACATCTACGAGAAGTGCTCACGGACGGGGATCCTCCTCATGGGCGGGAGGGGGAACGGGATCGCCGATCCGGTGAACGAGAACTCCATCCGGTTCCTGTCGATCCGCGACACCCTGCGCGCGAACGGGACGGGGGCCCTGGCGGACCGGGCGCAGGTGAGCCTGTACGGCGCCGAGCTGACCCGGGCGGACGCGGACGTCGCCGGCAACCGGCTCGGCGCGACCCTCTGGTACCCGCGCTTCGAGCGCGGCGGCGCGCCGGTCGACGTCCGGGTCTACGGGGCGAACCTCGGCGGGTCGGGGAACACGGCCGACGTGAGCATCCACGCCGCGACCGTGGTGGCGTTCCCGGGCGCGGAGCCGGTCCGCGGGACCATCACGTTCCGGGACAACCAGCCGGCGACGCTCGCGCCGCCCGTCCCGAACGTGGCGACCGTCAAGGGCTGGCAGGGGAAGTTCGACCGCGTCGACTGAGCCCGAACCGGGCGGGTGCGATCGGGCGGCTGAACAAGTACCGGCCCGTCGCCGTCCCAAGGTTCAGCGAGACGGTGGGTGGGGAGGAGGGACGTCATGGGCGCGCGCCGCGCGATCGTCCTGGTGCTCGTTCTCTCGCAGTTCGCGGTCGGTTGCGCCAGTCACCTGGACGTCATCCGGTCGCCCCACCCCGATCCGGGGGAGATCCGGGGGTCGATCGCCATCGAGGCCCACCCGGATGTCGGCCCGCCCGTCGACGGGGTGCGCTTCCGGATCTACGACGAAGAAGACGACCTCCTGGGCGAGTTCAAGACCTTCCCCGACCGTCCCTTCCGGATCGACTCCCTGCCGCCCGGCGAGTACCGGGTGGTGATGTTCGCGGACGACATCGGCGACCGCATGATGGAGAAGCAGTTCGACCTCCACGCGGGCGAGTCGATCCTCGTCCGTTACGACGACCGGCGCGACGACAACGCCCGCACGGGCCGCGCCGTCCTCAAGGGCCTCGAGGTGACGGGCTACGTGCTGCTCGTCGCGACCGTGGTCGCCGCCGACGTCGCGCTCGTCGCGCTCTCCTGCGGCTGCTGGCGGCCGTGCCTCTATCGCGCCGTCTGTCGCTGATCGTCATCACGCTGATCGCGATCGCGATCTGGCGCACGTGGGGCGGTGGTCCCCGGGTTCCCACGGCCGCCCCTCCCTCTTCCCCCGCCCCGGTCCCCGTCCCCCTCCCCATCCCCGCCCCGGTCCCCGTCCCCCTCCCCATCCCCGCCCCGGTCCCCGCCCCCCTCCCTGGCCCCGTCCCC
>Ga0187893_10001396_pt1 | contig 58216 bp, 40 predicted proteins | sample MA1701074metaG_FD_139574 | JGI IMG/M metagenome (GOLD analysis project Ga0187893, IMG submission 139574) | White microbial mat communities from a basaltic lava cave in the Kipuka Kanohina Cave System on the Island of Hawaii, USA - MA170107-4 metaG ...
AGCGGATTCGACGCGACTCCTTCTTCAGCGTCGATGATCTCGTTGCCGCCATCAAAGAGTTCCTGGCCGCCTGGAATGAGAAACCCAGACCCTTCGTCTGGACCGCCACAGTGGATTCGATCGACGCCAAACTGGCTCGTTGCCGCCAAACCCTGGAGCAGATCCAACCTGGCTGTACACTCCCCAAAACGCGGAAACGAAAGTCCATCTAATTCTTGGACACTACACTAGCGTGCACCTGCACCGCGGCGCCGCTCTCGAACTGGTAAGGCAGCTCAAGAGAGAAAAGGGCAGGGACATCTGGCTTTGCGGCGGAGCCAAACTGGCTGCCGGGGTTCTCCCCGAGATCGATGAACTGATTCTCAAGATCAATCCGGTTCTGATTGGTGCTGGCATTCCTCTTTTTGACGGCGCTCCGGTTACTCGGCCGGCAACTTTGTCCGAGCACAAGGCTTATCCGAATGGTTTCGTGTTGGTCCGCTATCACTTTTCCGGCTCAGTGGTCAGCAGCCAGAAGGAATTCACTGAGACGTAAAGTTGGCCATTCCGACCTTGCCCGCTGTCGGCTTGGTTTTTTGTTCCGTGGACTTGCGGATTCGAAAGTTTGCGGCAGCCCCGGGCGAATTCGAACCAACCGTCTCCGGGCGTTGCCCGCCGGGGCGCCCGCGTTCCACTCCGCTGGCCGCATTGAGTGGCTATTCCACGCATCCTATGAGTTACTACGGGCAGGGCGATGTTAGCTGGGATTTTGCGGGAATGGCGAGATCGAGGCCAGGCAATGAATGATGCCTGGCGTGCAATCAAACCGCGTCCCGGCGCAAGCGGTTCCATGCGGCGTTGGGCTTGAGTTGGCTTCGGCGGCTGGAGCAGTCCACGCCTATCGATGTGCCCTGTTTGGACCTGGGAGGGGCGTTTTTGTCTTGCGCTTACCGGCCGAGGCGTTTGTGCAATATCAGCTCTGGGCGCAAGAGAGGAGGAAAAGCACCTTTGTCTTGAGTTCACATAGAATAAGGTGGAGAAAGGCAGATCGATGGAAATCCTTGATACTTTGAAAATGCGGAATTCAGGCGAGCGACTCTATCAGGTGAGCCTGATTCTATTAGTTGCCACGGGCGTCTGTCTTTGCCAATCAGTGAAATCGGGTTCAAGCGGCCCCGTTCTGGGCTATAAGCTTGTGGACTGGCCCACACAAGCGCAGTCGGTGGCGGGCGCTCCCGCCGGTCCATGGAATTTCATCCAGGCGCCTGCCGTTGCTGTCATCTCCAATGGCAACATCATTGTCCTTCACCGCGGCGCTCACCCGATCATGGAATTCGAGCCGGGCGGAAAGTTTGTGCGCTCCTGGGGCGACAGGTTGATCAGTGAAGGAAAGGTGGTGAGCGTCGCCCCACAACTCAGACGTCCGGGTTCGTCGGGATATTCAGCCGTGTATGGACCCGCGGGATGCACATCGTGCGGCGCGCATTCGGTGCGCACTGATCCGGACGGGAACCTCTGGGTGGTCGACGCCACCGGACACATTGTCTACAAAATGAACCAGGGCCGCGTGACCATGCGAATCGGCAGGCAAGGAGTCTCCGGCATGGGCCATGACACTTTCAACCTGCCGACCGATGTCGCCTTCGGCTCCAATGGCGATATTTACGTGAGCGACGGGTACGGCAATGCCAGAGTCGTGAAGTACTCCAAGGACGGGAAATACATCCTGCAATGGGGAAGGCGGGGGTCGGGTCCCGGCGAGTTCCAATTGCCCCATAATTTGGTGGTTGATTCAAGAGACCGGGTCTACGTTACAGATCGGGACAACCGGCGAGTCCAGGTGTTTGATTCAAGCGGTAAGTTCCTGAGCCAGTGGCCGACCGAAACAGGTGTTTCCACGCTGCTTCTGACTAAAGACCAAAAGATCTGGGCTGGAGGGGTTCTGCGGAACCTTGACGGAACTGTGGTTGGAAGACTGCCGGAAACAGGCGGGCACGGCACGGCCGTCACTGCGTCAGGGGACGTCTATCTGGGGCAACTCAGCGGCATAGTGCAGAAGTTCGTCAAACAGTGACATCCGTCTAGTTCGTGAGGATTTTCCGCCGGATCACCTTCGGATAAAATAATACTCATGTGTGAACCCAATGCAAAATAGGGTCCAGGCCTTCACGCGGCTGCTGGCAGTGAGTAGCCTTTTGGTTCTCTCCGGGCACGCGGCCGAAACCAGCGATCCAGGTCTGGAACGCAGGTTTGCGGAAACCGTCCGTCCATTCCTTGCGAGCTATTGTGCTGGATGCCATGGCGGCAATTCGCCGGCCGCCCAGTTCGATCTTCAACAGTACTCCAACGTCGCGGCGGTAGTCCGGGACTATTCTCACTGGAATTTAGTGCTTGAGAAACTGGCGTCCAACAAAATGCCGCCGAAGGATGCAAAACAACCGCCGCAACACGTACGAAAAGCGATCATCGACCACGTGCAAGCCATACTAACCGGCGAGGCGCGTAGAAATGCAGGCGATCCAGGACTGGTTCTGGCGCGCCGTCTGAGTAACGCAGAGTACAACTACACGATCCGGGACTTGACCGGCGTCGATATCCGTCCCGCACGCGAGTTCCCCGTGGATCCCGCCAATCCGGCGGGGTTCGATAACTCAGGCGAATCGCTGTCGATGTCGCCCTTGCTGCTGGCCAAGTACCTGCAGGCGGCCCGTGAAATCGCCAATCACATGGTCTTGAACTTGGATGGGTTCGCCTTCGCGGCGCATTCCATGCTTGTGGAGACAGACCGGGAAAAATACGCCATACAACGCATCGTGAACTTTTACGACCGCCAGCCCACCGACTACGCGGATTATTTCCGGTCTGCGTGGATCTTCAAGCATCGCGCGGTCCTCGGCAAATCCCGGGCGAATCTGGCCGGGATTGCCGCGGAAACCAAAGTAAGCCCTAAATATCTCGCCACGATCTGGCAGGCACTGGAGGAAACGAAGGAAGAAATTGGTCCCCTCTCGAAGCTCCAAGCAATGTGGCGCTCGCTGCCAGTACCCAAAGACTGGGAGCCTGATCTTGCCCGCGAAGGCAGCTCGCAGATGAGGGACTTTGTCGTAAGAATCCGCAAGCTGACTTCGCCGATGTTCCAGAGTCCGGTCTTGCCGGGGCTGAGTCCGTCATCGCAGCCCTTGATGAATTGGAAGCTCAAGCAGTTCGCGACCCATCGCCGCGATTTCGACCGCGCCGCGCTGCGGGTGGAGGGCGAACCTGCTCCGTCAGAAGCGGCATTGGCGCAGGATCGGGGCGCTGTTGGGGGCACCAGGGATCAGGAGGAAGTGAAGAAATTCCTCGCGGTGATACTCGAAGGACGGCTTAATGATCCGGACCTGGCGGTTCCCTTGGGGCAGCGCGGCCGGTATGAGGCCGCATTCTCGCGTTTCAGCTCGGTGTTTCCCGACGCGTTCTACATTCGAGAGCGCGGCCGTTTCTACCCCGTGGACACACTGGATAAAGGACGCCTGCTCAGCGCCGGCTTTCACAACGTGATGGGGTATTTTCGCGATGACATTCCGCTGATGGAACTTATCCTGGACGAGAAGGGAAAAAGGGAGCTGGAAATGCTCTGGCAGGAGTTCGATTTCATCTCCGACTTCACCATCCGGACCTACGTTCAGTACTATTTCAATCAAAGCGGCGAGATTCGAGGAAAGGGCCGCGAGTCAGGTACGGAACGGCCTGCCGACAAGGAAGTCATTGCCGAGCCCATCATCATGGGCTTGCGTCAACTCTATCTCGCTAAGGCCGAGTCTGCCGGCAACTCGGAGGCGGCACAGGCGATCAAGGAGCACTTCGAGCGCGTAAACTCCACCATTCGCTGGGTGGAGCGTGCGCGACTGGAGGCCGAGCCCCGCCACTTGGAGGCGCTCCTGCGGTTTGCCGCGCGCGCTTACCGCCGGCCTCTTACTCAAGCTCAGCGTGACGACATCCTGTCCTACTACCGCAAGCTTCGCGAACAAAGCGGTTTAACTCACGAAGAGGCAATGCGTGATTCGATCGCCAGCCTGCTGGTATCACCCTATTTTTGCTACCGGATCGACCTCGCCGGGGGCGGCGGCAGGCCAACCACATCAATGGCTGCCCGCCCGCTGTCTGACTTCGCCCTTGCCAGCAGACTCAGCTATTTCCTTTGGTCCAGCATGCCCGACCAGGAGCTGACGGCCCGCGCGGCGGCAGGCGAGTTGCGGAAACCCGAAGTGCTTCTGGCGCAGGCCAAACGGATGTTGCAGGATGGCCGCGTGCGTGGACTGGCGACCGAGTTCGGGGCCAATTGGCTCGATTTCCGCCGGTTTGAAGATCACAACGCCGTGGATCGGGAACGGTTCCCGGCTTTCGACAACGAATTGCGGCAGGCGATGTTCGAGGAGCCTGTCCGGTTCCTCTCCGACGTGTTTCGCAACAACCGTCCGATACAGGATCTGCTCTATGGCAAGCATACGTTTGTGAATCCGGCGCTCGCGCGGCACTATGGCATCGCGCCAGTGCCGGCCAAGCCGGATGAGTGGGTGCGCGCCGACAATGCGCATGAGCACGGACGCGGCGGCCTGCTGCCGATGTCCGTATTCCTGACTCAAAACGCTCCGGGTTTGCGGACCAGCCCCGTGAAACGGGGATACTGGGTGGCGCGCCGGGTGCTTGGCGAAGTGATTCCGCCTCCTCCGGCCACCGTTCCGGAGCTGCCTGACGACGAGTCGAAGCTGGATTTGCCATTGCCTCAGATGCTGGCAAATCACCGTGACAACGCCGCATGCGCTTCCTGCCACGCGCGTTTCGATTCCTTTGGTTTGACTTTCGAGGGTTATGGCCCGATCGGCGAGAGGCGCGCACAGGATCTCGCTGGACGGCCCGTCCATCGACGAGCGGTATTTCCCGGAGGAAGCGAGGGAACGGGTCTCGAAGGCCTGCAATCTTACATTCGACAGCATCGCGAAAAGGATTTTCTCGACAATCTCAGCCGCAAACTGCTGGTGTACGCTCTGGGCCGCTCGCTCATTCTTTCCGACGAACTCTTGGTAGACCAGATGCGAGCCAACCTTGCCGCCAGACAGTTCCGAATGACTGCTTTGGTGGAAACAATCGTCACAAGCCCGCAATTCCTTACGAGACGAATTTCCGATATGCTGGAACAGAGGGGGGAATAGGATGCCCGATCGCACCCAACCATCCGCCAAGCGAATTGCCCGCCGCGCGGTTCTCCGCGGCGCCGGGGTGACCATGACTCTGCCGTGGCTGGAGTCTTTTGCCTCGAAAGCTTCAGCCGCTACTGTATTTCCAAAACGCTTCGGAGTCATCTTCCTTGGCAATGGCGTCAATGAGGATCATTGGGGATCGGAAGGGTCGGGCGCTGAAATGAAGCTCAGCAAAACGCTCATGCCGCTCGATCCTCTGAAGAAAAAGATCAATGTTATCCATGGCCTCTTCAATAAGGCGGCAACCGGGCAGGGCATTCATCCCGCCCAAACGGGCTGTCTTCTTTCCGGCGCGCAGATACAAAAGGGGCCGATTATACGGGCGGGCATTACTGTGGATCAGATGCTGGCCAACCGCATTGGCCAGGACACGCTTCAGCCCAGCCTGGTGCTGGCTTGCGAACAGCCAATGACCGGGTACCATGAGACGAACTTCTCGATGGCATATAGCTCGCACATTTCGTGGCAAAGTCCGGATTCTCCGGTTCCCAACGAGGTCTACCCGTCCCTGGCGTTCGACAGCCTGTTCGAGAACCGCGGCAGCCTGCGGAACATCAGCATCCTTGACCGCGTGAAGTATCTCGCGAAGGATCTGACCCGGGAGATCAGCTCAAGCGACAGAACCAAGCTGGATGAGTATCTGACCAGCGTGCGTGAAGTGGAAAAACGCGTTGATGGCATGCGGAAAAACAAGGACAAGGCGGACGAACTGGCCAAACGGAATAACCGGCCCGTCTTCACGATGGACCGGCCTGCCAATGGTCTGCCCGAAGATTTACGCGAACATGCCCGCCTGATGTGCGACCTCATTGCGATCGCTTTTCAGACGGACAAGTCGCGCATTGCGACGCTGCTTATCTCCCGCGACCTGTCGGCGATGTACTATCCGTTCCTGGAGGTTCGGGAAGGTCATCATGCCGCCTCGCATTACAATCAATCCGACGGCTACGAACGAATCTCGCGCTTCCACGTCGAACAGCTTGCCTACCTGGCCACGAAACTGGATTCGATGCCGGAGGGCGACGGTTCCGTCCTGGACAATAGCTGCCTGATGTTCCTTTCCAATCTGTGGATCGGCAGGAAACACGATAATTCCAGGCTGCCGCTTGTTCTGGCCGGAGGGCTCGGCGGCACGCTTGAGACCGGGCGCACGCTTGATTACGTAAACGCCGGCGATGAAAACCGTAAGATGTGCAGCCTGTTCCTCTCGATCATGGATCGAATGGGAGTCAAATTGGACCGGTTCGGCGACGCCGACACCCGCCTCGAGCGATTGTAGAAAGTCTTCGCTGCGTCCGTTGCCCGAATATTAGCGGCAACTCCTGTTCCGCTCGTAAAATAAAGAGAGGGAACACGATGGAAACAACGCGAAGAGAATGGATGATCGCGCTCGCCGCAGCCGGCCTGGTTCCCCGCGAGAGCGCGCGGGCCGAAGCCGGCACGGATCTCGAAGCCGCCGCGCTCAAGCGGCATGACGAAGCCGTCGATCGCCTGCTGAAGCTACAGGTCACCGATCCCGCCAGCCCGCACCGCGGCGGCTTTCCCGACGCGTACGGGTTGTATCACCCCGGCTCCGCCGGAGGCATGGTGAGCGTATGCAACGCGGCGTTTCTGCATCCCAAATCGCGCTACGCAGGCAACCCGCTGATGATCGAGCGGCTGAAACTCGCCATCGAGTACATGCATCGGAGCCAGAGCGCCGATGGCAACATTGATAATCTGATCACCAACTTCAACTCGCCGCCGGACACGGCCTTCGCGGTGCAAGGCGTGGCGGCGGCGGCCAACATCGCCAGAAAACGCGGCCACGGCGAAATCGTCAACCTGCTCGAGCCGTTTCTCAAAAACGCCGCGCGCGGGCTGACCCAAGGCGGCATGCACACACCGAATCACCGCTGGGTGATGTGCGCGGCGATGGCGCAGATTCATGAACTGTTCCCCGATCCGGCGCTGGTGCGGCGCATCGATCAGTGGCTGGCCGAAGGAATCGACATCGACGAAGACGGCCAGTTCGATGAGCGCAGCATCCTGACCTACAACCCCATCACGGACCGCGCACTCTTGCTGACCGCCATCAAGCTCAACCGGCCGGAGCTGCTCGATCCGGTGCGCAAGAATCTCGATTGCGCCTTCTATCTGATGCATCCGGGCGGTGAGATGGTGACGGAGATCTCGCGGCGCCAGGATCGCAATCAGCGCGGCAACATCGGCGTCTACTGGATGCCCATGCATTACCTTGCGCTGCGCGACGGCAACCCGCTCTACGCCGCGGTGGCGCACGAGTACGGCATGCAGCAGGCGAGCCTGCCCGTGCTGATGGAATACCCGGAAATGCTGAAGCCGCTGCCCGCGCCGGCGCCAATCCCCGATAACTACGAAAAAGTATTCCCTGCGCTCAAAATCGCCCGCATCCGCCGCGGGCTGACCAGCGCTACTCTGCTGCTCGGCGGGGACAGCCGCTTCTTCCTGCTGCGCCGCGGCGATGCCGTGATCAACGCTGTACGCTTTGCCAGTGCGTTCTTCGGCAAAGCGCAGTTCGTGCCGCAAAGCTGGCGTAAGGATGGCCAAAGCTACTTGCTGCACCAGTCCTTGAGCGGCCCTTACTTTCAGCCGCTCGATCCGCCGCGCCGGATTAAGGCGCTCGAGTGGGAGGAAACGCGTCCGGAAAGGGCGCGCAGCGAAGTCGGCTCTCTGAACCAGACCGCGGCAATCACCGAAACAGAAAAAGGGTTTCGTGTGCGCATACAGGCCTTGGGAACGAGCGGCGTGCCCGTGGCGATCGAGGTCAGTGTGCGCGGCCAGGAGGGTCTGGAAATGGACGGTCTATTGCGCGCGCCGGATGTCGTCGACGGCTTCCTGCTGCCCGCCGGCAAAGCCACCATCCGCACCGGAGGCCACCAGATCCGTTTCGGTCCCGGCAAGCAGGCCAACTCGTACACGCAGGTGCGCGGCGCCGAGCCGAAACTCCCGGGCGGCAGCGTTTACATTACAGGCTTCACGCCCTTCGATCACACGCTCGAATTCGTCTGCGGCTGAGCCGGTCAGGCTCCGAGCAGCCAGCGCGTAAATTCGCGGTCGCCGTGCACATCCGTCAGCCGCATATCGCGGCCCTGGTAAAAATAGGTGAGCCGCGTGTGATCGACGCCAAGCATCCGCAAGATAGTGGCGTTGATATCGTGCGCGTCTTTGGGCTGATCCACGGCGCGCAACCCGAACTCATCCGTCGCGCCCAGCACGCGTCCGCCTTTGATCCCCGCGCCCGCCATCCAGATCGAGAAGCCGTAGGGGTGATGGTCGCGGCCGTTTTTGCCTTCGGCGAGCGGGGTCCGCCCGAATTCGCTGGCCCATACCACCAGCGTTGAATCGAGCATGCCGCGGCCTTTCAAATCCGTGAGCAGCCCGGCGATCGGCTTGTCGCTTTTGGCCGCCATCTTGTTGTGCGAGCCGGCCAGGTCATTGTGCGCATTGTCCCAATCGTCGCCCTGGTGGGTGCCCGAATAAAGCTGCACGAAGCGGACGCCGCGCTCCACCAGCCGGCGCGCCAGCAGGCATTTCCGCCCGAAGTCGTCCGCCGCTCCATCCCCGATGCCGTAGAGCTTTCTGGTAGCTTCGCTCTCCTGGCCGATGTCCACCGCTTCCGGCGCGGTCGATTGCATGCGGAACGCCAGCTCATAGCTGGCGATGCGGGCTTCCAGTTCCGTATCGCCGGGGCGCGCCGCCAGGTGGCGGCGGTTCTGCGCGGCGATGAAATCAAGCGTGGCGCGCTGCGTCGCTTCACTGACTCCGCCGGGCGAGGAGAGATCGAGAATGGGATGGTTGCCGCCGCGAAACACCGTGCCCTGATAGACCGCCGGAAGAAAACCCGCCCCGTAACCTTGCGGGCCTGACTTCATCGCCCCATCCGACATGACAACAAACGACGGCAGATTCTGATTCTCCGATCCGAGCCCGTAAACAACCCAGGAGCCCAAACACGGACGGCCGGGGAACTGCGAGCCGGTGCTCAACTGATACATGGCGGGCGCGTGGTCAAACGCATCTCCATAACAGGAGCGAATGACGGCCAGATCCCCGGCATGCGTTGCGATGTTCGGAAACAGCTCCGAAATCTCGATGCCACCGGGGCCGTGGCGCTGAAACTTCCACGGGCTGCCGCGCACCAGCGCCTTGGTGAAATCGATGCGGCTGGTCTTCAATCCTTCGACGAAACTTCCGGGCAGGGTTTGTCCGGACCAGCGGGCAAGCTCAGGCTTGGGATCCCACGTATCGACGTGGCTGACGCCGCCATGCATGAACAGGCAGATTACCGCCTTGGCGCGGGCCGCCTGCGGCGGGCGCTTCGCGGCCAGCGGATTCTCGCCGGTTGCTTCGAGCAGCGAGCAAGCCGCCGCCGCGCCGAAGCCCAGCCCCGCCTGCCGCAAGAATTCTCTCCGATGCTTCATGATCCCCTCAATCAATGTAAAGGAATTCGTTGCCGTTGAGCAGGCCGCGCACCAACTCGGCGATGGCCGCCTGGCGCGCTCCCGTGTTGCGCTGCTGGCGGTCGAGGAAAGCGCGCGCATCGGCGATCTCCCCGGCGCCGGGATCGCGCTTTAAAATCGAGCGCCAGGCTTCCGTAAGCAGTGTGTCCAAGGAAGTATGCCCGCTTGAGAGCTTCGCCGCGAACTCGCGCGACTGCTCGACGGCGAAGCCGCCGTTCAACAACGTCAGCGATTGGGGCGCCGTGTTGGACGAATCGCGGCGCGAACAGGTGAGCATGCTGTCGGGCGAATCGAACACTTCCATCATCGGCAGCCGGAACGTGCGCCGCTGAATCATGTAGATGCCGCGCCGGTAATGCTCCTGGCGGTCCGCGGTGACGATCCAGGCGTCATCCGGACGCCCGATCATGCCGTACATCTCCTCCTTGGCGAGCGGTGGCACCACGGGACGCCCGCCCGCTTTCGAATTGAGACGGCCGGTAACTTCGAGTATCGAATCGCGAACCTCATCGGCGTCCATGCGCCTGCGCGTGAAATGCGACAGCAGCAGATTCTCCGGATCCTTGGCCGCGGCCGCGGCGCTTGCATTCGCGCTCTGCCGGTAGACGGAGGAAGTGACAATCAGCCGGTGCATGGCTTTGATCGACCAGCCCTTGGAGATAAACTCCAGCGCCAGCCAGTCGAGCAGTTCCGGATGCGATGGTCCACGCGCGCGCGAGCCGAAATCGCTCGAAGTGGAAACCAGCCCGCGGCCAAAGTGGTACTGCCAGATGCGGTTCACCATCACGCGGGACGTAAGCGGGTTTTCCGGCGAGGCAATCCAACTGGCCAGCGCGTGACGCCGGCCCGTGGTCGCCGCCAGCGGTATCGGACCGGTGACCGGGCGTTCGAAGCTGCGCGCGGCAACGTCGCCGCCGCCCAGAATCGCGGGGAAGCCGGGGCCGACTTCTATTTTGGGTGAGTCCGCCCTTGCGGGGATGAACGTCTTCGGGGAAGCGTCATTGGGATCGGTGACGCCGCAGGCGAACGGTTTTTCACGGTACCCGGAGAACATCGCCACCAGCCGCTTCTCGATGGCTGCCATCTTCCCGGCTTCTTCCGGAGTGAAACAGGCGCGCACATCTTCGTCGGTGACTCTCTCGCGGCCGGAGGATTCGCGCACTTGCTTTTGGCAGCGCTCCTGCAACGCGCGGATCTGATCACCGATTTCGCGCAGCTTGATTTCGCGGCTGTTCTCCTGCACTTCATAGCCTAGCGAAGTCAGCCGGTTCAGGGCGACGCGCGTCTTCACCGCCGGCTCGAATACCGCCTGAAGGCGGAAGTAATCGCGCTGCGTTAACGGGTCGAACTTATGATCATGGCAGCGCGCGCAGCCCATGGTGAGGCCGAGAAAGACGGAAGCCGTGGTATCCGTGTAGTCGGTCAGCGTCTCGACCCGGTTGATGTCGGCCTGGTCCGGGTAAAGATCGCGATTCGGTCCAACGCAGAAAAAGCCGGTGCCGGTCTGCGCTTCCGGATCCTCGGGAGCGAATTCATCGCCTGCCAGTTGTTCGCGGATGAAGCGGTCATAAGGCATGTCGCGATGGAACGCCTGGATGACCCAGTCGCGGTAACGCCAGGCATCGGCGATGTAGGAATCGAGCTCGAAGCCGGCGGTGTCGGAATAACGCGCCAGGTCGAGCCAGTGCCTTCCCCAGCGTTCGCCGTATCGCGGCGACTCGAGCAGCTCGTCCACCAGTTTTTCGTAAGCATTGGGCCGCGAGTCGTTGACGAAGGCGCGCATCTTTTCGGCGGGCAGCGGAAGTCCGGTGAGGTTGTAGGCGAGGCGTCTGGCAAGAGTGTGGCGATCCGCCTCCGGCGCCGGCTCGAATGCTTCCTTGCGGAGTCTGGCGAGAACGAATTCGTCGATGGGATTGCGTGCCCATCCAGCGCCGGATCGCGGAACCGGGGGCCGCTCCGGTTTCCGGAAGGACCACCAGGCCGATTGCGGAGATGCCTTCAGGTCCGAGGGCCAGGGAACACCTCCGTTGATCCACTCGCGAAGGATGGCGATTTCCGAGGCAGCCAGCGCCTTGGTTGGCGGCATCTTCAATGCCCCCTGATGCTCCACGGCCTTCACCAGCAGGCTCTCGGCAGCCTTGCCCGGCAACACGGCGGCTCCCCGCTGACCGCCTTTCAACAGGCCTTCGCGGCTGGCCATGACGAAGTTCGACATGGCCGCGCCTTTGCCGTGACAGGTCCCGCATTCGCGCTGCAACAATGCGACCGCGCGCACCGCGAGATCTTCCGCCATGGCGCAGGCCGATGGCAGCAAGGCAAAGCCGAGGAGCAGGATCCTGGAGCTTGGCATAGGTCCTGTTGTCTAGTCTATACGTTTAGGCCATTGAACGCTTGGCGGGCCTGCTTTGCAGGCGCCAGCGCGGCAAATCCGAGCCTAGTTCAGCCCAGGTAGTCGAACAAACTCCGGCGCGGCGTGCTGGCGCGGGCCTGGAGCGCGGTTTCGAGGCTCGTGCGCGATTGGACCAACTCGGTTGTGGCTTCCACCAGGTCGGCTTCTTCGATGCCGGCGATCTGCCTTCTGAGGTCGATCTCCAGTTTGGTGGCGGTTTCCAATGCTTCACCGACACGGTTCTGGACAACGCCGTAAGTTGCCAGGCGCTGGTTCAGGTATATGGTAGAGCCTCCCAGGTTACGCAGCGCCTCTTCGAGCGTCGGGATGGTGGGATCGGGTGGATCGGGCGGGTTGTCGAAGGCGAGCAGCGCGCGTCGAATCCCGTGGATGGCGAAAAAGACATTCTCATCCGGGTTCGCGCTGTCGAAGATGTCGCCGGCCGTTTGGGCGACCGAAAACAGGAAGCCGCCCGAATCGGCAATCTGGCGCGTGGAAGCCGAGCCGAGGTACGGGCCAACACCGTTTGGTGAAGTGGAATCCAGTTGATAAGGGGCGAGTTGATCGCTATCGCCGCTGAAGACATATCTTCCTTCGACGTTAGCCGCCGTGAGCGCGACCATGCGCTCGGGTAGGCCTTGAAGCTCGGTCGCCACATGCAAGCGTGTTTCCGCGCTCGACAACCCGTTGGCTCCCTGAGTGGCCAACACACGGGCCCGGTCGAGGATCCGGGCGGCGCTTTGCAAAGCCTTCTCCGCCGTATCGGTTTCGACTCTGACCCGGCCCAGATTCTGACTTGCCTGAGCGACGCGTTCGGCGCCGGCGCGAAGTTGAAGCAGGGCGCCGACCTGGTCCGGAGAATCGGACACCTTGGTCAGTTTCAGGCCGGAGCTCAACTGCTGCTGGGCTCGCTCGGCGCGGCGCTGGAGCCGCTCGACGTCGACCAGGAACTTTTCCACCGATGTGGGTATGCCTCGAAGCATGATGACGCCTCCTTTGATTTATCGCAACAGGCCGAGAACGGTTTCCGTGAGCGAATTGAGCACGGTGAACAGTTGGGCGTTAGCCTGATAGGCGCGCTGGGCTTCCACCAGCCTTGCCGCTTCCTCATCGAGGCTGACGCCGCTTTGTTGCTCGCGGAGCCTCTTGGCCTGCAAGACCAACTGCTCCTGAATTTCTTCGCCCGAGCGGGCGCGTGCGAGATGGCCGCCGGCTTGGGCTCCCAGGTTCCCGTAAAATTCCGCGAAACTGTAATCGTCGATTTCGACCGACGTGGCAAGCGCGGCCAGCCGCAGCGCGGTCCCATTGCCGCCCGGCGAGCCTGGCTCGGCGGCTGCAAGCTGCGACGGGCTTAAAGGGTTCACGGTAAGGGTGGCTGCGGCTCCGAGCACGGGATCATAGCTGAACAGGTCAATGGTGGGCGATGAGCCGCCGGCGTCAATGCCGGAAGCAAGGACCTGGTTTACACGGTCCGCAAAGCCGGCAGCCAGCCTGTCGAGGCCGGCGCGATAGGAGGGAAGCAGCGAATTGCGCGTTTCGAGCAGGCCTTTGAGCGAGCCTTGCGTCAAGATCGCGCCGATATCGGCGCCGTTTTCATCTTGGATAGTGGCTTGGGCGGAGTTGAAGGCCGCGCTGATCTGAAACTGGCGCGAGCCGATGACTAAAGGGATCTGGCCGCCCAGCAGTACGGTGAAGCTTCCATCGGGCTGATCGATCACATTAAAATCCGCCAGCGCTGAAAGTTCCTCAAACGCTTGGTGGATTCTGGAGTCCAGGGCCGGGTCATCGAGTTTGCGGCGGTCACTGCGCCGCTCGACACTCAAGTCGCGGAGCTCGATCGAGAGCGAATTGATGCGGCTAATGCCAGCGCGGATCTGACGGTCGGCTTTCGAGGAAGCCTCGGCAAGCACATTGGCATCGGCTTGAAACGTGCGGGAAACCTGGCCGGCGCGATCAAGCACTATCTGGCGGCCAACGGAGTCATTAGGATTGACCGACCAACTGGATACGCTGTTGAAGAAGCGGTTTAAAGCGCCCGCAATGCCGGCGTCCCGGGCGACCGGGAAGACCGGTTCGATGGCTTCAAGATCGCGCGTTTGCTGGCTAAAACGGCCGAGCTGATGATTCTGACGCCAGACATTGCGTTCGCTAAAGGCATCGCGGCTGGAGATGAGGCTTCCGGATTCCATGCCTCCGGCCAGGCCGCGGTAGACATCGAACGGTTTGGCGAGCAAATCGAGGCGCTGGCCGGCGAAGCCCGGGGTATCGGCATTGGCGACGTTGTTCTGGATGACGTAGATGGAGCGCTCATATGCCCGCAGGGCTCCGGTCGTGCTGATCAAAGAAGCAAGAAGTCCACCCATGACATGCTCCTAGACTTTGCAGTCGATCCGGGCCTGGGGGAGGGCAGCCTGGACGGCGCCGGTTCGGTCATAGCCGATGCTTGGATCAAGTCCGGCCAACCGCGCCATCTCGAGGATCCATCCGGCATGAAAGGCGGCGGCGTGGAGGTGAACGGCCTCAGCCAGACGAAGCTCAGCGGCGAATTGTTCGACGGAATTGCGCAGAGAAGCCTTTAGTGCCGGGCCGGGCGGATTTGCCATCAGGGTGCGATGGAGGCTGGCCAGGGCGGCGGCGGCGGCTTCGAGCTTCGCCGTGCCATTCTCAAACTGATTGCTGTAGCCAGTTTGTCGTGAGTGCTCCAGCGAGTTGCGGGCTTCAGTGAGGTCATGGACCGATTGGGTAGCTTCGCCATTCATGGCAGCGGCTCAACGTTTCTCCGGGCGCGGTCCGGGGTGTTGGAGAGCGTCATCGATGAGCCGGCGGCTGAGATCGTGGGGATCGGGGTTAAACCGGCCGGATTGGACAAGTTGGCGGAGCTCCAGCACGCGCTCAAGGCGTTCGGGCGAATCTTCGGCGCCGAGGCGGAGGTTACTGCTGAGATCGGATAGTTGGACGGTGTCACCGTCTTCGGAGCGGCGAACGCCGTCGCGCGAACCGGGTTGCGGGCTCAGCGGATCGGTTTGGCGGGCGCGTTCGGTTGCGCCGGCACCGGCTCCAGTAATCCCGTTGGTGTGATTCTCTGGAATCTTCATTTTGTATATCTTGCTGCCGGTCACGTTCGGAGCCGGACGGGAGCCACCGCCCCCTGTTGGTCTTTTCGGCAGGAAGTGCAAGAGGCTTGAATGTTTTTTTTGCAGGGAGGGGACCGAGCACCCCCGTTCGCTTTCTAGAAGCGGAAGTACTTGATTCTTGGGCAACCCCTAAGTTTGAGAGAATGGTTGCGATGCGCCCCCTGTTCCTGTTCCTTCTCCTGACGCTGGTGATTCTGGCGGAATCGAATGCTCCGGTCTCCCGCCGTGACGCCGTAGTTGAGCAATTGCACGGTGCAAAAGTTGAAGATCCTTATCGCTGGCTCGAGGATATCGACTCCCAGCAAACCAAAGCATGGGTCGAGGCGCAGAATCGCCATGCGCGCCAACATCTCGACAAACTCCCTGGCCGGGATGGGCTTCAAAAGCGGCTGGCGGCGGTCTATCAATTTACCCGATCGCAGCCTCTTTCATTGGGCAATAACACCTTTGCCGGCATCCTCAAGCGCGGCGGGAGCCTCTTCTACTTGCGGCAGGACGGTTCACAGAACCAGCCTGTGCTGTATGTGAAGGGGGCCAGCGGCGCCGAACGCGTACTGATCGACCCGAACACGCTTTCAAAGGAAGGGACTGCGGCGCTTTCATCCTGGGCTCCTAGTCCCGATGGCCGCTGGCTTGCGTACGGAGTCGCCGAGGCCGGCTCGGACTGGCAGCAATGGTATGTACGGGAAGTCGAAACGGGGAAGGACCTTCCGGACAAGCTGGAGTGGATCAAGTTCGCCTCTCCGGTTTGGACCCCTGACAGCGCCGGTTTTTACTATGGCCGCTTCCCGCAGCCGGAAGGAGCCTTGCTTACGGCCGCCAACTATCACAACAAACTCTATTACCACCGCCTGAGAGCGGCGCAAAGCGCCGACACGCTGATCTATGAGCGCCCCGACCAGAAGGAGTGGAGCTTCACCCCCTGGCCCGCCGGCGACGGAAGCTATTTGCTGATCCTGGTCTCGCATGGGACGCGCCGGGACCGCATGGTGTTCGTGAAGGATCTCCGGAACCCGGGCGGCAAAGTAACAGAGGTGGTGCGTGAGTTTGCAGGCCGTTTTGTACCGCTCGAAAACAAAGGCAGCGCCGTCACATTTCACACAACCTACAAAGCGCCCAGGGGCCGCATCATCTCGATGGACGTGGCCCGGGGAGGCCTGGCGCAGGCTCGCGAAATCATCCCCGAAGCAGGTGAGGCCCTGCAGCAGGCCGTTTTCACTGGCGGACACTTCGTCGCCGAGTACCTACAGGACGCCAAATCCGCCATACGAATCCACCTCCCTGACGGAAAACTCTTCCGCGAGGTGAAACTGCCAGGGGCGGGCAATGCCGCATGGTCGCTCGGATTACCGGACCAGACCGAACAGTTCTTCAGTTTCACCGGGTTTCTGTCTCCCATGACCATCTACCGTTACGATTGGGCTTCCGGAAAGAGCGCGCCCTTGTTCTCCGGCCGGCTTCCGTTTGATCCCGAAGCGTTCGAAACGCGCCAAGTATTCTATCCGGCAAAAGATGGCACGAAGATCCCGATGTTTGTGACCGCAAAAAAGGGGCTGAGGCTTGACGGCCGCAATGCGGCCCTGCTCTACGGTTACGGAGGGTTTAACGTCTCCCTGCTGCCCTCCTTCAATCCGCTCTACATCGCATGGATGGAAATGGGAGGCGTCGTGGCTGTTGCCAACCTCCGCGGCGGCGGCGAATACGGGGAGGCCTGGCATGCCGCCGGAATGAAACAAAACAAGCAGAACGTGTTTGACGACTTCATCGCCGCGGCGGAATGGTTGATCACCAACAAGTACACCGCCAAAGAAAAGCTGGCCATTCTAGGCGCGAGCAACGGCGGCCTTCTGGTGGGTGCATGTCTCAACCAGCGCCCGGATCTGTTCGGCGCGGCCATCCCTCAGGTCGGAGTGATGGACATGCTGCGGTTCCACAAGTTCACGATCGGCCGGGCATGGGTCTCCGACTACGGCTCGCCGGACGAAGCAGCGGATTTCGCCGTGCTGCGCAAATACTCCCCGCTGCACAATATCCGCAAGGGCGTTTCTTATCCTGCGACGCTGGTGATGACGGCCGATCATGACGATCGGGTAGTTCCGTCGCACAGCTTCAAATACGCCGCGGCGCTTCAGCACGCGCAGGAAGGCCGCGCGCCGATCCTAATCCGCATCGAAACCAGCGCCGGTCATGGCGCGGGCAAACCAACTTCGAAGCGCATCGAGGAAGGCGTCGATATGCTGGCCTTCCTGCGCGATGCACTGAAGATGTAAGCGGCGGCCCGTGCGCTCCCAACGAAGGCCGGACGGGGTAAAATGGCACAGATGCCCGACAATCCGCGTAAGTTTGAGGCTGGTCCAGATCCGTTTGGCCGCAAATGGGAAGTAACGCTGCGCTGGCTGCAGAACGCCATCTCAATCCGGCACTCCGATTCGGTGGATGTGAAATGGGAACTGGTGGCCGGCGACGGAACCTCCATGGAAAAAGTGGTCGCGTTGATGCACCCGTATCTACTCGTAGTGGCCGGCAGACTCGGCCGCGACCTGTCCGATCCCTGGTGCATACGCCTCGCCGGCGAACATGTGCGCTTTATCCTGGAAACCTGGGAAGATTCGGAAAAGACGATCGTGACGCCCTCGATCGAGCAGCTCGAGGAGTATGGGCGGAGGATCGAGCCGCATCCGGCCGCGGCCCGGTGACGGTTTCAAGATGCTGAGCCGCCGCGCGATTCTCCGTCTGGGCGCCGCGCTACCCGCCTCTGTTTCCGGCGCCGGGGAACCGGGATTTATCTCTCTGTTTGACGGAGTTTCTCTGGCCGGATGGAGCGTCCGTGAAGGACCACAATCGGCGTTTCACACGCGCGACGGCGCGATCGTTGTGCATCGCAGCGCCAATTTTCCCGCCTGGCTGCGGTCCGATAAGCAGTATGAGAACTTCGACTTCCGCGGCGAGTTTTTTCTTCAGGGCTGGATGGACTCGGGGATCTATCTTCATGCGCCACTCCATGGCCGCAACAGCTGGACCGGATTCGAGATCAAGCTGTTCCACCAGCAGGAGGAAAAACCCACACCATATTCCTGCGGCGCGGTGTTTCCTCTGATCGCGCCCCGCCTGGTTAAAGTGAACAACAAAGGCGAATGGAACTCGTTCCGGATTCTTTTCGACTGGCCGAGGCTTTCCGTATGGATGAACGGCGAGCTGGCGCAGGATCTCGACGTGGAATCACATCCAGAGCTGCGACGCCGCCTGCGCCGCGGCTATCTCGGTTTCCAGTCGCTTTCCTATCCGATTCGATTTCGCAATCTGCGCATTCGCGAGCTGCCGGGGAAAGAAAAATGGGAACCGCTGTTTGTCTCGGCCGGCGACATTGCCAATTGGGTGGTCACCGAAGGCAAGCCGCGTCACGAGGCTATCGGAGACGTGTTGCGGATCGAAGGGCTGGGCAATATCGGAACAAGGGAAGTCTTCCGGGATTTCGAGCTGAACACCTACGTCCGCTCCAGCCGCTGGCACAACGGCGGCGTGCTGTTTCGCGGCGTTGGCGAAGGGCGGACCCGCCAGCGCTACGAGATCCAGTTGCACAATGTCGAAGGCGCCCACTTCCCCACCGGGTCGCTGTATCACTACAAGCGCGCCATCTATCCCCGGATTGAGGACGAGAAGTGGTGGCTGATGCAGTTGGTGGTTGCGGGGCGCTCGGTGCTGGTGCGGATCAATGGAGAGACCGTGCTCGAGTACGATTCGCTGGAGAACATCGAGGCCGGACCGGTTGAATTGCAGGCGCATGCCGAGGGGACCTGGACGGAGTTCAAAGATATGCGGGTGAAGCGCCTCAGGTGAGCGACAGCGCCTTGTGGCCGGAGTAGACCCGGGCGGCGAGGCGGGCCATGTGCTGGACGGTGTAATGCGCGCGGACGCCTTCATGGGCGCGGCGGCCCAGTTCGGCGCGCAAGGCGGCATCTTCGTAAAGGCGCATCAGGTTCCGGCCGAAGCTGGCCGGATTGTCCGGTTCGGCGAGCAGGCCGCCGCCGGTTTTTTCGAGCATTTCCGGGAAGGCTCCGTGATTGGGTTGAACGACAGGGACGCCACACGCCATCGCCTCCAGCGCATATAACCCTTTCGGCTCGGCGTACATACTGGGGACGCTCAATACGTCCAGACTCTGGAGGAAGTTCACCTTGTGCTCGCGGTCCAGCGCGCCATGATAATGAAACTCCCCATCTAGGTTCCATTCCTTCATTTGCGCTTCGATGATGCGCAGATACTGCTGATGCTCGGGCGCCAGATATCCGGCCGCTTCCAGCCGGCTTGGAGGAAGGCCCGCTTCCTGCCGCATCCAGCGGTAGGCTTCGCATAACTGGTGCAAACTCTTTTCCGGAGTGATACGCGCGAAGTAGCCAATGCGGAAGATGCCGCCGGACCGGTCCGGCTTTCTTTCAAGATCGCGCGTATTCACGCCGAGCGGCACAACGTGCATCTTCTCTTTCGGGATACTCAGGTAGGCTGACATGAGCCGGGCGCAGAATTCACTTACCGCGACAAAGCCGTCCACCTCGCGAAGCTGGCGGCGAATCAGATCGAGCGAGCGGCCGCGGTAGGGCTCCGTAAGCCCTTCCAGAAACAGATCCTCGCCCTGCAAAGTAGCGTAAACCGGCGCGCCCACGGCCTGCCGGACCGGCCGCGCCATCGCAATCAGCAGCGAATTCGGCAGGGTCACAACGTCGGGCCGCGGCATGTGGCCTAGGTGATAGACAAGCTTTTCGAATTCTTTTTTCTGGGGTCCCTGTTCGCCTTCGAGCATCGACACGGTCAGCTCGCCGAGCAGCTTCGGATTCACGGGGATCGAGCGCCTCGCAGCCGCCTTTAATGCAAATTGCGAGTCCCACAGCTTGTCGACAAACCACGGGGTGCTGCGGAACAAGGCGGAATGCTGTTGCAGGTAGACGCTGATGCCGCCGAAGAAAACATGCGCGGAGGAAACATTCTCTTCATCCACCAGGGTCGGCGTGTAAACGGGCATCAACGAAATGTCGTGCCCCTGCGCTTTCAACTCCGCGGCCAGCGCGTTGTCCCGCAGACAGCTTCCGCAATACATCCGCGCCGCGCCGGCCGTGAACGAGTAGATGCGCATGAATCAGTGATACACCAGTTCCGCCGATTGTTGAAAGGCGCGCCGCGCGTACAGATGCTCAAACAGGTTGCCTTCGTGCGGTTGATCCCAGCCGATCTTCATTGTGGGGATGGGGCCGAAATTTAGGCGGCCGACATGTGGGCAAGTGAGCAGGGCGGACCGTAGACGCTCATTGCCGGTGATGGCGGTCACTACCAGCGACGGGCCGATGGCCTCCGGCAACTGCGCCTCCGGCGTCTCGACGACGCTGGCGAAGGGGAACAGGAATTCGCGGTTGGCCAGAGAATGCCCGGGCGTTTCGCAGTGAAGAATCGTTGGCAGCAGGTAGGTGCAGCCATCGAATTCGACCAGGCGTCCCTTGGAGCGGTATTTCGAGGTGATATCTTCAGCGCCGGGTTCGTTCAGGTCTCGATCGATCATCCGCGAGATGCGTTCGGCCACTCGTCCATCGGCGAAAGGCGCAATGGCTGCCCGCGGATCGGCGGCCGGACGCGGGACAATACGCGCGAGCCGCTCGCCCAGAGCTTCGGCGATTTCCCTGCCGCGGCGGGGAACCCAGACGCCGGAAGCATTAATACAGGAGCGGCCGGAGTTTTCGGCGATCGATTGGGCGATGACGTCCAGGTAGCGCTCGTAGTCGTCAACCGAGTCTTCGCCGAGAATCACCTTGCTGTAGCCCGGCCCGTGCACCTCGATCCGCGGATCGTTTTTCCACGACTTGACGGCGCCCACGTCGCCGAATAGCATCGAGCGGCCGCAGGAGCGCAGCACTTCGGCGGACGCGGAGTGATCGGACGGGTAATATCCGAACACTTCTGGAGGGCAGCCGGCCTTGATGTATGCCTGGATGACGCGATAAGGCGACCAGGGCTCGGCGCTACCCGGCTTGAGAACCAGCGGCATCTTCATCGCGATGGCGGGAATCCAGAGCGAATGCACGCCGGGTGAGTTGTTGGGAAGGATGACTCCCAGCGAGAAGCCGCGCGGGAAAAAGCTCACGGCGTGTCCGTTCACCTGGCCGAATCCCTCGTCGAGAATTCGCGTGTCCATGCCGCGGGTCAGGCCGCTCATCACGTGGTCGATTTCGGCCATTGCCCCGTAGATCTTCATCATGTTCTTCCGCACCATGACGTAGGGCAACCCGGTGGTGGCGGAGATGTGACGGACGTAGTCCTCCGGAGATTGCGCCTGATCGCCCACCGGGAGCGTGTCGTTCAAGTAGTGTTCGGCCGCATTTTTTGAAATCGTGATCAGCTCGGAACAGGAAAACCCTTGCAGGATGCGCCAGCTCCCTTCCTGGTCAAGCAGGTCGCGGCGGATCAGGCCGGGATTGGCCAGGCTGAGCTCGACGAACGGCTCCCTGGTGCTATGATGCGGCGTGCGGGATACAGTCAGGCTCTTGTACGGCTTCCCATGCCGCAGGACGGGGATATGCAGCATTAGTACACCCCTTCGACTACGCTGCTCGAGAGCTTCGAGAACGGACGAACATTGCGCACGCCATCGAACGGGTAGAGCGGGTGGGGCCGTTCTCTCTCGCATTCATCGCGTTCGAGAAAGCGCGGGACGAAGAACTCCTTGGTCAGCGTCGTCAGCCGCGCCCGCCCGGTTTCGCCGTAGGCTACGATTCTCGATGGATTGTCCGGGTCCACCACTTCGATCATGGCGCGTGGAGCCGGCGGATAGTAGATGATGGCATAGCCGTCATCGGCGGTCAACGGCTTATGCACGGCCAGTCCCATGAGGGTGTTTCCATAGGTAGGCGCGAAGTAGACGCCGTCGAGCAACTCTTCGACGGCAAAGCGGCAGAACTGGGGCGTCATTTCGGTACCGCCGCAGAAAATCCCTTTGATGCCAAGTTTCTTTAGCGACACTTTTTCGCAGAGAGCCTCGAGCAGTTTCGGCGTCGTGAAAATGCACTGGATGTTGGGATGCGCCTTCAGCAGGATAAGGGCCTGGTCAATGACGTGCTGCTTGTAGCGCTCCATCATGGCCATTTCGCCCCATTTGATCAGCTTTATGACCCACCTGGGGTCAAGGTCGAGCATGAAACAAATGCCGCCACGGTGTTGCGCGAGGTGTTCGACGGCCAGCCGGAGCCGTCGCGGACCGGTAGGACCTACCGAGAGCCAGTCGGCGCCTTTTGGAAAATGTTCTTCGGAGAGAGTTTCGCTGAACAGTTCGTAATCAATGCGAAAATCATTGATGTTAATTCGCGACTTGGGCACGCCGGTGCTGCCGCCGGTCTCAAACACCGAGATGGGCGCGTTCGCGTAAGCCTTGGGTACCCAGCGGCGCACGGGGCCGCCCCGGAGCCATTCGTCTTCGAAGTTGCCGAACTTGTCGAGGTCGTCGTAGCAGTGAATCTCTTTGCGTGGATCCCAGCCGGCCTTGGCGGAAAAATCGAGCCAGAACGGGCACCCCGTCTCGGGATCGAAATGCCAGTTCACAATTTCCCGTGTCCAGGCGTCCAGCTCGTCTCTTGCCTGCTTGCCACGCGCTGCAATGTCGGTTTCTGCGGTCGAAATCACTTGGTTTGCTGCTCCTGATGGAACCAGTGTACCGCGAGGGAGCAAGGCTGGCCGTGCCGGTCCCCGGCCCGGCGGTCCGCTCCCCATGCGCCTCTAATTGCCGGCCGCAAGTAGAGTAGAATCCATGGATGGTGACCACGACTCGATTGTTTGCTCTCTCTGCTGCCGTTCTGATGTCAGGCTGCACAGCCAAGCCTCCGGAACCGCTCGGCGCGTATCGCATTTATATCACCAACGAAGCCTCGGGCGATCTGAGCGTGATCGACTCAGGCCGCCTTGAGGTGATCGCCACCATCAAGCTCGGCAAGCGGCCCCGGGGAATCCATGCCAGCCCGGACGGTCAGACCATTTACGTGGCCCTAAGCGGTTCGCCGTTCTCGCCACCGGGAGTGGATGAGAGCAAACTGCCGCCGCCGGATCGCAGCGCCGACGGCATCGGAGTTTTTGACGTGAAGCAGAACAAGCTGTTGCGTGTCATTTCCGCGGGCGACGATCCGGAAGAATTCGACCTCAGCAAAGATGGCAAGCTGCTCTATGTCTCAAACGAAGATGCCGCGGCGGTCAGCATCGTCGATATCGCTTCGGCGAAGGTGATCCATAGGCTTTCCGTGGGTGGCGAGCCGGAAGGGGTCACGACAACTCCGGACGGCAAATTCGTCTATGTAACGGCGGAAGAAGATGGAGCCGTCTTCGTCATCGACACCGCGGCGGCCAAAGTAGTCAAGAACTTCAAAGTCGGATTGCGGCCGCGTGACGTTGTCTTCCTGCCCGGCGGAGCGAAGGCCTATGTGACGTGTGAGAACGAGGGCAAACTGACCGTAATCGATGCATTGAAGCACGAAAAGTCCGGCGAGATCCGCTTGGGCGGGGAAGAGATTCTTCCCATGGCTGTGATTCTGTCTCCCGACGCCACGCGGGCCTATGTCAGCGCCGGCCGTGGAAAGAAGGTGTTTGTGATCGACACCGCCACGGAGAAAGTTCTCTCATCCGTGGAGGCCGGTCTACGGCCGTGGGGCATCGGCGTTTCTCCGGACGGCAAGCATCTGTTCACGGCCAACGGCCCGGCCAACGACGTTTCGGTGGTGGATCTGAACACGATGGCGGTAATCAAGAAAATTCCGGTCGCCGAGCGCCCCTGGGGCGTGTTGGTGCTTCCGCGCTAATTCCCCAGTGCCTGAGCTATGGCCTGCGAGGCCAATCCAGCCATCACCTGGTAGCCGGCATCGCTCGGGATCAGCCCGTCCACCGTGTACTCCCTTTTGAACGAACGGCCTTCGGCCAATGCCGAGTAGTAGTCCACATACACCGAGCCGCTGCGGGCCGCATACCCTTTGAGCCATCCGTTCAAGCCGATCAGCTTTCCCGGAGTTCTACGCAACGTAATCCCTTGCGTCGCTTCCGAGCATTCGCAGACCGGTGTCAGCGAGGCAAGAACGACGCGAATCCCGTGGACCCGAGCCAGCTCCGTCATCGACATGATGTTTTCCGATACGGTGCCTTCGGTGGCCGGACCCGCGTAGCCGGCCAGATCGTTGGAGCCGCCCTGGATCACCACAACTTTCGGCTTCAGCGCGACCACGTCCTGGCGGAATCGCACAAGCATCTGAGGCGTCGTCTGGCGGCTGATTCCTCGATTCAGATACGGTTTCTCCGGAAAAAACTTCGCCTTCCCGCGGCCCCACATCTCCGTAATTTCGTCGCCGAGAAACACGACGCGGTCCACGCCGGCATCGAGGCGAAGCTCGGTGTTTTCGCTGCCGTAGCGGGTAAGCCCGGCCCAATCGGTCAACATGCGCACATGCGCGGCCAGCTCCCGCTCCAGGTCCGCAATTGTTTTTTCGGGACTGGTTGTCTGCGCTTGGGCCAGTTGCGCCAGGCAAACGAGCGACGAAACCAGCATGCACTTCATTTCCGGATGCCGAAACAATAGACCGTGCCGTCGTAGGTGTTGAGGTATATGCGCCCGTTGGCGACAGCGAGACCGCTCCAATGATTCCAGTTGGTGATCTGCTTGCCGCTCGACCAAAGCTCCTTGCCAGTCTGCGCATCCAGCGCATACAGCACCGCGTGCGTGGACTTAGGAATGCGGCGCTCCATGCGGAAGTCCAATCCGACATCGGGAAACGCCTGGGCGGTGTTCTCCCCGCTGCCGTACGCAAAAATCACACCGTTAGCGATGATGGGCGGCTCGGCCTGATCCATGTCGCGGGAGACCCAGGCGGGCGCCAGCCAGAGACTTCCATCTTTCGGCTCGACTTTGAACGCGGCGATGGCGCCTTTCCTTACGACGCCGTGCTCCACCGGCGCCTTGAACGCGGAATGTTTGGGTCCCCAAAACGGCGTTAAAACCCAGCGCGTTTTCTTCGCATCCTCCCAGGTCGCCATCGAGCCCCAGATGCCGGCCTCGGCGAAGTCGACGATTTCGTTGCAAATCAGCGGCGTGCGGTAGAGCGGCGTGCGATGATCGTCGCCGCCGATCGATTCGGTATCCATCAGATAGACCCGGCACTCCTTGCCCGCATCCACCATATACTCTTTGTCTTTGTAGTTGAAGATGGCCGGCGTCACCTGCATGTCCAAGTCGCGCTTGAAGAGCCACTCGGCATTGGAAGGCCCGTAGTAGTCCACCAGATCCAGAGCCTTGGTCTTGGGGTTCAGCTTAACGCCGATAATTCCGTTGCCGTAGATTCCATTCTCCGGATCCCAGCGTCCGTCGCCCGTTCCCGTATACATGGTCCCGTTAGCGCTGATCGCGGGGCCAGAGCGGCCCCACATGCCTCCGCCTGCCGGACCCCAGCTCCCCACCTTGTTGGTAGCCAGATCGTAGGAATAGGCAACATTCGGATTGCCGCCACAGCCTTGCGCGCTGTGGGTGTAAAGCACGTTGTTGAACAGGTTGATCGCGTATGGCTTTCCGTTGGGAGGCATGAACTTGGCCGGCGGAGCGATATCCTTACCGTCGGCGGCGTTCAACTGGCGCAGACGGCCATCCCAGGAAGCTGCATAGATGATGTATTTCCCGGGCCCGCCTCCGGGACCGATGGTCACATTGGCCGTCATTCCGCCGGGGCAAAGAACGCTTGGTCCGCGGCCGCCCGGCGGGTCCTGATAGTTGCTGTCAAAATGCCTCTTCCAAAGCAACTCCCCCGTCGCGACGTCAATGGCGTAGACATTGTCGGACACGCCCGCCTGAATCACAACCTGCTTGGTTCCGCCGGCAGTGGCAAGGCTCCCGATCACCAGCGGCGGCAGCAGCGAATGCATCTGGCGCGGCTGGTTATCGAGTTTAATCGTCCAGAGCAGCTTGATGTCTTTGGCGGTCGCCGTACTGAGGATTTGCTCGTCTTTCTGCCAGTTGGTGCGCATCACATCGCCGCCGTCTGTCAGCCAGTCGGCGGCCGGAGCGATGACAGCAAGAAGAATCAGAGCATAACGGACGGCGATCGAAACACTTCTCATAAGGAGGCCTTTCTCTTTACGGTTCGAAGCCATAATATACAACAAACAGGGTCGAGAGTACGCTACCCGGGGACATGGCGGAGGCGCGTTACACTGGAATGTGCGGCGGGGCTGGCGCCGTAAGGCATGGGGCAATACACGTACACCGTCTATGTGGACGACAACTTCCACTACATGGACGAGAGCGAACGGTACAAAATCGGGGAGTTCAACAATTGCGATGCGGCGATTGCGGCTTGCAAGCGGATCGTGGACGAGTTTCTCCAACAGAATCGGGGAAAGTGTGAAGACTTGATCGCGACTTATGTAATGTTCGGCGAAGACCCGTTCATCCGCACCGATGACCCGAACTGCAAGTTCTCGGCTCGGGACTACGCCCGGGAACGTGTGCGATTAATGGCCGAGGGAAAGTAGCGGGCAGGCGGGAGCCCGGCATTGCGGTCCACGCTCCCAGCCCCTACCTTTGCGTGTATGATCTTATTTTCGGCCACGTACCGGAAAGGAACTTAAGCGATGTCAAAGATTGTTCGTACCGCGGTCTCCGCCTTGTGCGCTTTATTGGCGGCGAGTGAAGCACATGCCCAGCGGGGCGGAGGGGATTGGACAACCGCCGGAAACGATGCCCAGCGATCCTCCTGGGTCCGCGGCGACCCCAAGATTTCCACCGAATCCATGAGCAAGCCCGGCTTCCAGCTAGTTTGGAAGCTCAAATTGAAAAATGAGGCCAGGCAACTGAATTCGTTGACGCCGCCCGCGCTGTTCGATTTCTACATTGGCTACCGGGGCTTCCGTACGCTCGGATTCCTGGGCGGCAGCTCCGGCGCTGTCATTGGAATCGACACGGATCTGGGGCGGATGGAGTGGGAGAGGAGTTTTGCGGCCGGCTCTCCATCGGCTTCTTCTTCCATTCTCTGCCCGGGCGGCATGACCTCGAGCGTGACGCGCCCCACCAGCACACCGTACCCGGGTATCATAGCCGCGCGCGGCTTTGGACGCGGCGGACCCGCCAAGTCGGGGGTCGGCGAGCCATTCGAGGGCGCAGTCACACTGAAGGAGCAGCCGGTGCGGTTTACACCGCCGCCACCGCCTCCCGCTACCCCCGGCCGCAGGACTGCTCCCCCTCCCAACCCTTTCGCCCGTGGACCGCAGTTCGTCTACGCGGTGACGGCGGACGGCAAGCTTCATTCGCTCTACGTCTCCAATGGAGAAGAGCCCAATCCGCCCGTAGAGTTCCTTCCTCCAAATGCGAACGCACAGGGGCTGATCGTGTTTGATAACACCGCTTATGTGGCCACAGTGAACGGTTGCGGCGGTGTCGAGAACGGAGTGTGGGCGATCGATTTGCAATCCAAGCGAGTCACGCGGTGGAAGTCCCCCGGCGGGCCTGCGGAATCGTTAGCTTTCGCGGCCGGTCCGGAAGGAACGCTCTATGTCGCAGCCGGCAATCAATTGGCTGCGCTGGAGCCGGGCACTCTCAAACAGAAAGCTTCCTACAAGTCTGGGGAGGCGTTCACATCGTCTCCCGTGGTCTTCGAATTTAAGGGAAAAGACCTGATTGCCGTGGCAGCCGGCGATGGCCGCATGCATCTGCTCGATGCGGCGGCGCTGAGCGGCCAGACACCTCTATTCAAATCGCCCGTCTATTCGAGCGGGGATTTTGCCGCCGGGGCACTGGCCAGTTGGCAGGATGCCGCCGGCGTACGTTGGGTGCTGGCGCCGGCTTCGGGTCCGGCGGCCGCCGGAGCAGCGTTCGCATCGAGTAATGGGGACGTGAAAAATGGCGCGATCGCCGCCTGGAAAGTGGTCGAGAAGAACGGCGCTCCCGCGCTCGATGCCGGCTGGGTGTCGCGCGACATGGTTTCTCCGCTCGCGCCCGCGATCGTAAACGGAGTCGTTTTCGCGCTCTCAAGCGGCGAGTTTCGTACAAGCGATCCAAAGGTCGCCGCCGCCCAGCGCGCACAGCGCTCCTCGCGGGCCGTTCTGTACGCATTGGACCCAGCCACCGGCAAGCAACTTTGGAACAGCGGGAACGCCATCACGACCTTTGTACATAGCGGCGGATTATCGGCCGGCGGAGGCCGTGTATATGTGGGAGGCCATGACGGAACGCAGTACGCCTTCGGCTTCCCGATGGAGCATTAGACGGATGTTGCTGGTTTTCCTTACAGCGTTATTCACGGTCAATCTATCCGGACAACTCCCCGAAGGCGTGGGGCGCGAAGAGACGGAGAGACTTTGTAAGGGCTGCCACGACCTGGAACGGTCGGTTTCAAAGCGCCAGGATCGCGATGCGTGGCAGACCACATTGACCAAGATGGTGGCTCTCGGCACGAAGATCACCGACAAGGAGTTTCTGCTCGTTCTGGACTATCTGGGAAAGCATTTTCCGGCCGAAGAACTGCCACAGGTGAACATAAACGAGGCTTCCGCCATCGAGCTCGAAAGCAGATTGTCGCTACGGCGCTCGCAGGCGGCGGCGATCCTCGCTTACCGCGAAAAGAACGGCAAGTTCAAATCGATTGATGAGCTGAAGAGAGTGCCCAACCTGGACGTTGCGAAAATCGAGGCCAGGAAAGACCGCATCGTATTCTAAGGGAAGCCGTCACGAGTTCTTGACCACGTAATCGCGGATCTTTTGCAGCAAAACCTCGGCTGACGGGAATTCGCGTGCGGCAAACAGAGTCCAGTTAAGGTGAATCGGGAGCAAGACCTCGCGGTTGTTGGCTTGCACGGTGGCCTCCATCCTCTGGCTGAGGACGGGGCTGAGCTGACGCCGGACGGATTCATGGTTTTCGTTGCGTTCCATGACCAGCACGAGCGCGCCGCTGCTCCAGACCTCAAGGTGATCTGAGCCGGAAAGCTTGCGTTGGACTACACCGATGATCATATCCTCGACTTGTTTGGCAACTCCAGCTCCGAAGCGCTCGCGGACGGCTTTGCTCTTCCCATCAACCACCACCGCCACGTAAACTCTGTGGGACGCTGCAAACGCCTGGTGAATGGTCCGCTCGCCGGCGTTCAAAGCGCCTTCCACCGGCCCCGGTTCCTTCGCAGCCAGAGCGGCGCCCACCGCGGTGGCCTGAGCCTCCAGTTTTCCCTTGAGCTGACTAAGGTTCTGGCAAGTGGTCTCGCGCTTCTGAAAATCGGTGCGAACCCGGTCCAACATCGACGTTAAGGAGTATTTCAAGCGCAGAAACGCCTCGAAGTCGGTCGCCTGCTCGATGCCTTTTTCGATGTCCCGGAGGCCGGTTTGCGTAGATTTGTCGGCAGGCGAAAGGTCCACGATGGTTTGCGAGAGCATAGTGACGATCTCTTGCATGTAGGACTGCTGCTTTCGAAAGTGCGTCATCGCCCGGCGGTTGTATTCTTCCATCGTCTTGTTGACCGATCCGGCAAGCAGCAGCAGATTCTCCTGTGAGGGGTCGTTTTCGAATTTCTTGATCAGACCATTGATGTCGCTGTGGAAACTGATGTGGTCGCTTCTGTCGAACCGGATGGCATGCTCGGCGATCCCTTGCAGCAGCAAATGCAGCCCGCGCGCCAGCGAGCCGGCTTTCGCGTCACCGGAGCCTTCCAGGAATCGGTTCAGGATGATCAAACTTGTCCTTCCCCTTCGATTAGGCTTATCGGCAAGGGGAAGGAGATACGTAGCCAAATCAGCGCGAAAAATAGCTTCGCACCGGCGGCGGCGGTTCCGTTTTCTTAATCGCACGCCACAAAATATCGTTCATTTCGTCATCATCGATCCGATCGGCTTCCGACAGATCCAGCCGCGCAGAGCGGGCCGCCGTAGGCGAGGCCGCCGGATTGCGCTCCTCCAGCGACATCCTCGGCTTTTCCGCCACATATGGCCGGGAGTCTGCTGTTGCCATGAACGCCGCCCACATCGGCTGCGCGGCGGCGTCAAACGACGTCATCGGCTGTAAGCCCAGGATCAGCTCCATGGTTCGCAGCATCGAAGCCGTGCTGTACATGGTGCTATCGATCGCCCCGCGGCGCACGAAAGGTGAGATGACAAAGGCCGGCGAACGATGCGAATCCACGTGATCGGCGCCGTTTTGCGCGTCGTCTTCGAGCACAAAAATCGCCATCTTCCCCCAGAAGCGGCTCCGCGACAGCGCCTCGACGATCATGCCCATCGCATAGTCGTTATCCGCCATTGCCGAAAGCGGCGAAATTTTGCCAGCCGCCGTCCCGGAGGTGTGGTCGTTCCCCAATCGCAGTACCATCAGGCGCGGCATCCTGCCTTCTTTCTCAAACTCGGCCAGATCATCGAGAAAGGTACGGGCGCGGTCCACATCCGGGTAATCCATGTCAAAACCACGGTACTTGCGATTCGTTACCGGAGCCAGTTGCGGGTCGCGAATCGCCCCTATATGGACACCGTCGGTCACCGGCATCGGGCGGTTCGTAACAAAGTATCCGTAGTTGCGCATCGACACGCCCGCCGCCAATGCATTCGTCCACAAATAGCCCGCCGGCGGGCTCGCGGCGGGCTCCCCTCCTTCATAGTCGTAATGCCGCCGCCGCCCAGCGTAACTGTTGGGCCACAGCCGCTGCGTGTAGTCCGGCGCAATCGCGGCCGTCGACCAGCTATGGCCGTCCGCGCTTACGTCCGCATTTACATAAAAATTGTCAAACAGCACGAATTCGCGCGCCAGCTTGTAATGGTTCGGCGCCGATTTTTCGTCGAACAGAACCAGCGAAGGATCACCGTTGCCTTTCCCCAGTGAGCCGAACACCTGATCGTAGGTGCGGTTCTCTTTGACGACATAAACGACATGCTCAATCGGCGAAGCACTGCCGGGTTTGGAAGGCACGGGGTTCCCCTGCGGGATGCGCGCGTCATCGAGCAATTCATCGCGATAGGGCGAGTTGGCAAACACCGTGCGCGTATGCGACTCCAGGCTTTCGATTGTCAACGGATCAACCCAGGAAACCGTGCCGCGCTGAATGCTCCCCACATACTGGTCCGAGCGGATACCCTCGTGGGAGCGCGCCGCCTGCCGGTTCGGCTGCGGGCCCTTGGGATTGGGCTGGCTGCCTCCCCCTTTGCCGTTCAGCACAGCAAGGCGGCCGCCGGTCAACGACAGCGCCGCCGTGGGATACCAGCCCGACGGTATGAATCCAGCGACCCGGCTGCGATGTTCGCCCACATCCACGACCGCCACTGCATTGGCGTCCGAGCACACCACGTACAGCGTTTTGTGATCCTGGCTGAGAGCCACGGCGCTCGGAGTCATCCCCGCCGGCTGCCGCGGAGTAAGCGACACGTTGATCGATTCGAGCAACCGCATATCCTTGCCCTCGGTGATTCCCACCACATAGACACGATTCGTGTTCCCCGCGGTAACAAAAATACGGTGGCGGATCGGAGCAGCCTCGCCCGGCTCGGGAGGCTCTGGTGCAAGGTGGCTGAGCGCCATATCGGTTGTGTGAGGGCCCAGCCGGACGCGCCCGATCGCGCTGCCATCGGCGGCGCTGTACTGATACAGCGACCCGTCCGCCCAACTGGTGACGAAGAAAGACTTACCGTCCGGGTGGAACAAAATTCGATACGGTCTTCGTCCCGTCGCGAATCGCTCGATCACGCGTCCGGATTGCGGATTGATCACCACTACCGTGTCCCGGTAAAGCGTCGAAGCATAGAGCAGCCGCCCGTCGGGGCTGAACTGCACGTCTCCCACGAAGTCTTCATGCTTGCGATCGGCTTCCGCAACAATAGCGAACGTCCGCGCCGGAACCAGCTTGCCGCTTTGGAACTCGAACTCAAAAACAGCGGCGCGCGACCCGCCGCCCACATACACGCGCTTGCCATCCGTGGAGAATGTCAGCCCCAACCAGCCGTCCGCCAGCCGGGTTCGGGAAACCTCTGTCGCCGCCGCCGTGTCCAGCACGCTCACCGATGGCGGATTGTAGCCACCGTTGAGGACCAGCATATGCTTGCCGTCCCGCGAGGCCACCGCCGCCATCGGCAGCGTGTCCACAGGCGTCTGTTTCCCCGCCGGCAGAATCTTCCAGCCGCCGACTAGCAGAAACCCGCCATCGGGCAATGGGCCCACCTTCATTTGCGGCGCCGGCTGTGAAACGACCAGCACAACCAACCCCGTCAAGAGAAGCAAACCACCAATCGTTTTTTTCATTCGTAAAATCCTTGTGCGATCGGGAAGCGGCGCCCCATGCCGAATGCCTTGCTGGTGACTTTGAGCCCCGGCGCCGCCTGGTGGCGCTTATACTCGTTGCGATCCACTTTGTTGACGATTTCCCGCACCAGGTCGAGCTCCAGGTTGAACGTGGAAGCGATCTGACGCGGCGATTCATAATCCTCGACGTAAGCTTTGAGGATCCGGTCCAGCACCTCATAATCCGGCAGCGTGTCGGTGTCCTTTTGATCCGGCCGCAACTCGGCCGAAGGCGCTTTCTGAAACACGTTTTCCGGAATCGCGTTGCCGAGGCGGCGGTTAGCCACGCGCGAGAGCTGGTACACCAGCGTCTTCGGAACGTCGCTGATCACGGCCAGGCCTCCGCACATATCCCCGTACAGCGTGCAGTAGCCGACCGCAAGCTCGCTCTTATTCCCTGTTGTCAGCACCAGCGCGCCCAATTTGTTCGACAACGCCATCAGCGTCATGCCGCGCAAACGGGATTGGATATTCTCTTCGGTGACGCCGGCGGGCAAGCCGGCAAACAGCGGCGCCAACGTGTCGAGCATCGTTTCATACGCCGGAGTGATCGAACAAACCTCGAAGCGTACGCCAAGGGCCTCCGCCATGGCGCGCGCGTCGGTCAGGCTGTGATCTGAGGAATATGGGCCCGGCATACCGACGCCCAGCACGTTCTCCGCCCCAACGGCGTCCACGGCGATCGCCGCGGTCAAAGACGAATCGATGCCGCCGCTAAGTCCGATGATCACCCGCCGGAAGCCGCATTTGCGAATGTAGTCGCGTGTTCCCATCACCAGCGCTTCGTAGACCGCCTCGCACTCTTCGGCGAACGTGGCCTGGGAAATGCCGCCCGCGGGTGGCGCATCCATATCCACTATCAGCAGATCTTCGGCGAAACTGGCCGCCACAGCCAGCGGTTCGCCTTTCGCATTCAGGACGAAGCTGGTGCCGTCAAAGATAAGCTGGTCATTGCCGCCCACCTGGTTCACGTACACCACCGGAAGCCGGAAATGACGGGCGGTGTTTTCAAAAATCTCCCGGCGCAGCGCGCGTTTGCCCATATGATACGGCGAGGCGTTGATGATGATCAGCATCTCGGCGCCGGCCGCGGCCAGCTCCTCCACCGGATCGCGCTTATACAGCCGCCGTTCCCAGAATTGCTTGTCGTTCCAGGCGTCTTCGCAGATGGTGAGCGCAATCGACCGCCCGTTCCAGGTCCAGAGCTGCTGTGATTCGGCCGACCGGAAGTAGCGCATCTCGTCGAAAACATCGTAAGTCGGCAGCAGCATTTTGTCTTGAACGAAGACGGTCTTGCCGGATTCGATCACACAGGCCGCATTTCTAGCCAGTTTCCCCGAACCCGTCTCCGCCCGGCCCGCGAAACCCGCGATCAGCGCCGCCGGCAAGGAGGCGGTTTCCGCCGCCAGCCGCGCCAGAGCCTGTTCTGAGCGCTCCAAAAAACTGGGTTTTTCCACCAGGTCGCGCGGCGGGTAGCCGTTGACGGAAAGTTCGGGAAACACGATCAGCCGGGCCCCGGCCCCGGCGGCTTCTCTGGCGGCTCCGACCATGCGGTCGACGTTGCCTTCCAGATCGCCGACAGTCGTGTTGATCTGCCCGAGGGCGATTCGCATGAAACTTACATTGTATCTTTTGAAGCTTCAGACGTTATACTCCACCCGGACATGAGCGGGAAAGACTCCCGTCCCCGCGAAGGTGACGTGCGGCAGCCCGCTCAAATGAATCTCGCGCAGGCGCGGCAAGCCGGCCAGATAGCGAAGCCCGGCGCCGGTGACTTCCTTGGTTTCGTAAAACTCGATGGATTCGAGCGACAGCATACGGCCCAGAATCTCCAGGCTGCGATCCGTGATCCTGGTCAACCCGGCGTAATAGCTCTTTAGTTGCAGGCCGGCGATGTGCCCGGTCGCGACATCGGTCGTGTCGCGGCAATACATGCACGACAAACGCTCCAACCTGAGGCAGCGGCCCACATGACGGAAGCCTTCATCTGTTACGTCGATTGGAGTCAGTTCGCGAAGAGCGGGGAAGTGCGGCAGGGTGGATAGCGCTTCGTCATCGACATTCTTGCAACTCACGCCGAGCGTTTGCAGAGCCGGCATCCGGGACAGCGCGGCGAATCCCAGGCCCGTGAGATTTGGGCACTCGCGCCCCCAAAATCTTTCCAGCGACGCTGACCGGCTCAATGCAATGAAGCCCGCGTCGGTGGCCACCGTGCCCTGCGCGCGCAGCTTGCGCAACCGCGGCATTGACGCAATGTGCCCCATCGCCTGGTCGTCACTGAGTTTTCCGTCGCAACCGAGCGACGCCAGATTGGGCAGACCAATCAGAGCCTGAAAGCCATCCGAGCTAATGCCGGTGACGTGCCAGAACAGATCGAGCGCGAAAACGCCATCGAGTCCGGCAAGACTTGCAAGTCCCTGGTTTGTGAACGGACCGTCGATCAGCAGGTGTGCCGGTTCGTTATCCTCGCCGCCTTGCCACGTCTTGAACATCGGAAACTCGTGCAGCAGTGCCAGGCCCGCATCGGTGACGAGCCTGCCCGTATCCAGCCTGCGCAGCGTGGGCTTGCCACGCAGCGCATCGATTACTCCATCTCCGGTCGGTGAGCCCATCAGGTTCACACTCTGCAGTTTTTCGCAGAACCTCAAGTTGGCGACACCCGCGTCGGAGATGCCTCGTTGCCAGGTCATGGCGAACACCTTCAAATTCTGCAAATGCCGCAGTACTTCCAGCCCGCGGTCCGTAAGTTTGCCTCCCGGGTATTCGCTCAGATCGAGATACTCCAACTGCGGCATACGCGCCAGATAACGCAGGCCGTCATCGGTAAGTTGCCGTGATCCGCCAAGCCTGAGGCTGGTGACATGCTCCAGTTCGGCAATCTGACGCAACACGTCGTCAGTCATCATCCCGTTAGCATCGAGAGCCGTAAGGCGGCGCTCCTTCATGACCGCGGCGATCGTGTCCCACTCATTCCCGGTGAGGTTACGTTTCGGAGCGATCCTGTTTTCCGTGGTGTCGATGTCGAAAGGAGGAACCGCCGGCGGAGCACCCGTCGCGACCGCCTCCGTCAATGCGGCCCAGTTGTTGAAACCCGAAGTCCGCGCGATCAGCTCCCGGGCTTCCGGCGCGCCAAACGCGTGCGCGGCGCCCTTGGCCTGGCGTACTTTGTAGATGAGCCTCCACACCGTAGCGCGGAGATCCTCCACTGTCGATGAGCGTCCGTAGTGTTCATTGATGCGTTGGATGGCCGCCGGGTCGCCCGTCGCGTAAGCCGTCACCATATCGTCTGCCAGGCGCTCGTATTCCGCAACGGCCAGGGATGACTCGGGCGCGGATGGTTTGTCCATGAGACACCGGCATTTCAGCGGCCCAGGATCTTGGCCAGCGCGTCCACGCCTGCTTTGCCGATTATCCCATCCTGGTTCGACTGAACGCCGCTTACGCCGATGCCGCCGATGATGCGGTTTTCCCACACGATCGGCAGCCCGCCTTCCACCGGAAGTGCGCCGGGGAGTTTCAAGATTGCCTGCCGTCCACCAACCAGCGCGTCTTCAAACACCTTGGTGGCGCGTTTGAATTTGACCGCGCTCGCTCCCTTGGCAACGGCGACGTCGATCGAGCCGATCTGCGTTTCATCCATGCGCTGGAGGTACACAAGGTGCCCGCCGTCGTCGAGAATGGCGATAACGACGTTCCAGTTGTTCTTTTTGGCCTCGGCTTCGGCCGCCGCCGCGATCTGCTTGGCCACGTCAAGAGTCAGTCCCTTCTTGCTGGATAGATCCGCCGCCACGAGCGAGCAGGCGGCGAGGGCAATTATAGAGAAGATTCGTATTGTCCGCATAGCGTACCAACTTACTGCCCGGCGACGGGAGTTGTCAAACGGCGGCGGCGGCTCACTTTTCGGCCTGATCCGGCGCGTCAGGCCAGCGCCTCTTGGATCACTTCTCCGCTTACGATAGTTGGACGCTCGGCCCGGCCGTTGTGGAGGTATGTAAGGTTGATGTGATTGAGGCCCATCAGGTGAAGAATGGTGGCGTGGATATCGTGCACATGGCCTGGACGCTCGACGGCGCGAAACCCCAGCTCATCCGTGCTTCCCACCACTGTGCCCGGCCTGGCGCCACCGCCTGCCATGCAGGTAGTAAAACCCCACGGGTTGTGGTCGCGCCCATTACCTCCCTCGTTGAAAGGAGTGCGGCCGAACTCGCCGCCCCAAATCACGAGCGTGTCGTTCAACAAGCCGCGCGCCTCCAGGTCGGTGAGGAGGCCAGCGGTGGGTTTATCCGCAATCCTGCACATCTTGGTGTGGTTGCCTTCCATGTCGGCGTGCGCGTCCCAGGCGCCGTTGCCGCCCGTGCCGCAATAGACTTCAACGAAGCGCACGCCACGCTCCACCAACCGGCGCGCCAGCAGGCAATTGACACCGAATTGGGCGGTTACCTCGTCGTCGATGCCGTAGAGCTTCCTGGTCGCTTCGGTCTCCGTGGTTAAATCGACCGCCTGGGGAGCGGACGACTGCATGCGGTAGGCCAGTTCGTAACTCTGCAGGCGCGCTTCCAGTTCCGTATCTTCGGGCTTGTCTTGGGCGTAGTGACGGTTCAGCGCAGCCAGCAGGTCCAGCCTGCGCCGCTGTTGCTCGCCGCCGATGGAGTCTGGCGGCGCCAGGTGCAGAATCGGCGGACCGCTTCCCCGGAAAGCAGTCCCCTGGTAGCTGGCCGGCAAGAATCCAGTACCCCAATTCCGCGGACCGCCCACCACCTCTTTGTCATCGGTCAGGACCACAAAAGCCGGCAGATCCTTGTTGGCCGCGCCCAGTCCATAGCTCACCCACGAGCCGAGGGAAGGCCGTCCGGCCAGGATGTCCCCGGTATTCATCTGACAGACCGCGCCGGCGTGGTTGATCCCTTCCGCGCTGCAAGAGCGGAGCACGGTCAGCTTGTCGGCATGTTGCGCAAAGTGGGGCAGCCAGTCGGAAACCCAAATGCCGCTCTGGCCATGTTGCTTCCACTGGCGCTTGGAGGGCATTAATGTATTGTTGGCCGTGTTGTTGGCGGTCACGGGACGGCCAAATGATTCCGGCATGGGCTTGCCAGCCATCTTCTCGAGCATAGGCTTGGGGTCGAACAGGTCGATGTGACTTGGACCCCCAGCCATGAAGAGCCAGATCACCGACCTGGCTTTCGGGCGATGATGCGGCCTCTTGGGATCCAGCGGGTTGGAGAGACCGCCCGCCGCCGCGGCGAATCCATCCTCACCAAGCAGGTAACCGGCGGCCAACGCACCCAGGCCGCTACCGGTCCGACTCAGCAATTCCCTGCGGGAAAGTAGCATTGTGTTTAATTCCGGTAGACAAACTCGTTAGAGTTGAGCAGCATGTGACAGAAGTCCACCAGCGCGGCTGCGTGCGCAGGGTCCACCCCTGCCGGCACAAATTCAGGCACGGCCAGTTTTTCCCCGGCTGCCAGGCGCGCCGCTACAATGGCGCGCTGGTCCTTGAAGAAGGTCAATACGGTGTCCTTTTCCGTGCCGCTAGGGCTTCGTGAGTACGCCCGGCGGTAGGCCTGTTCCACCTGCGCGCTCAAGCCGGATCCGGCGGCTCGCAGCACCTGCCCGGCAAACGCCTGCGCCCACTCCAATACCAGTTCGCTGTTCAGGAACGTGAGTGCCTGCGGCGCGGTGGTGGTAGTCTGCCGGCGCGCGCACGATTCGTGCGTGTCGGGCATATCGAGGGCCGCCAGCATCGGGTAGCGAAGATTGCGCTCCACGAAGATGTACACGCTGCGCCGGTTCTCGTCGGCCGGCGACGGGTGCACTTTCCAAATGCCGTTTGGATCCGTCATGCCTGCCGGCAGCCTCGGAAAAACGCTGGGGCCGCCAATCGTCGTGTTCAGCAGTCCGGCCGCAAGCAACACCGAGTCGCGGATCACTTCTCCTTCCAGCCGCTGCCGCGGGAAGCGCCAGAGCAGGGTGTTGCGCGGGTTCTCCTTGGCCGCACTCCCGCGGTAATGGGAAGACTGACGGTAGGCGCTTGAAGTCACCATCAGCCGGTGCAGATACTTCATGCTCCAACCCTTCTCGACAAACTCGGCGGCCAGCCAGTCGAGCAGTTCCGGATGAGTCGGACGCGAGCCCATCATGCCGAAGTCGCTGGGGGTGGCGACAATCCCTTCCCCGAAATGGTGATGCCAGATGCGATTGACCATCACACGGGCAGGCAGCGGATTAGCCGGATCGGCCAGCCAGCCGGCCAAAGCCGTGCGCCGGCCCGTGGATTCGATCCTTGCCGGCGGGGTTATCTTGGCCGCGCCCGGGTCGAGAATAGTGAGGTATCCCGGTTGCACTTCCTCCTGCGGCGCGTCGTACACGCCGACGGCGAGGACATGCGTCGGCGGCGCCTGCCGGCTGATATCGATGATGCCGGAGCCCTTCGGGATATCGCCAGGGTAGAGATCGGAAAAACTTTCCAGCTCTTTGCGCAGATTCTCGTAAAGGACCTTGGACTCGCCCCGCAGCCCGGGCAGGATATCTTCATCCTTGGCTTCGATGTAGGGCTTGGCCTTGTAGTAGATCTGCCATTGGAGCGGGGTGCGCTCCGACGGGGACCTAGCGATGGCTGTCTGAACGTCGGGCGGGTACTCTTTCAGAAATTCGGCTGCTTTTCGTTTCCGCCTGAGCTCCAGCATGGCATCGATCCGGCCGCGGATATCGCGCGTCTTTTCCTCCCACGCCAGTCTTTTGGTCTGGTGTTCCTGCAAGCGATCGGGCGGCCACAAGGGAATGAAATCCGCCGGGCCGACGTTGGCGAAGAAGGCCTGGAGCCGGTAGTAGTCGGCGTGGAGGATAGGGTCGAATTTGTGGTCGTGGCAACGGGCGCAGGCCACCGACAGGCCGAGAAATACCGAGCTAACGGTGTCGGTGATGTCGTTCAGCGTCTCCTGCCTGCGCTGCATCAGGTTCTTGGCATTGCTTTCGTCCGGATAGTGACGATTGAATGCAGTGGCCACAAGAGCATCGGGGTCGTTGGGCCACATTTCGTCGCCGGCGATCTGTTCCTTAATGAAGCGGTCGTAGGGTTTGTCTTCGTTGAATGCTTTGATGACGTAGTCGCGGTAGCGCCACACGTTGGGGCGGATCTCATCGCTTTTGAATCCGTTGGTCTCTGCATATCGCGCCAGGTCGAGCCAGTGGCGGGCCCAGCGCTCCCCATAGTGCGGCGAAGCGAGAAGCCGGTCGACGGCCTTCTCATAGGCCTGAGGAGAGCGGTCGGACAAAAAGGCATCCATCTCCCCGGGCGAGGGCGGCAGTCCGATCAGGTCGAAGCTCACCCGGCGGAGAAGAGTGATTCTGTCCGCGCCGGCTCCGGGTGTGATTCCTTTTGCTTCGAGCTTGGCGAGGATGAAAGCGTCAATCGGATTTCGAACCCATTGCCGATCGCGAACCGCCGGGAGCGGTGGCCGCTGGACCTTCTGAAAAGCCCAGTACCTGCGCTGCTGAGGCGTGAAGCGGTCTGGCGGCGCGGCGGCCATAAACGCAACTCCCGCTACTGCCGCTATCGATGTCCAGACGGTTTGACGCGTCATTCCTTGCTCAGAATATCAGTTTCATGCCGAACTGGATCTGGCGGCCTGTCGCCTGGCCCGTGGATAGTTTCCCGAACTGGGCATTGCCCGCGTTGCAGGCAGATCCAGGCGAGGGTCCGATGCAGGTTAGGATCGGATTGTTGGCTGAGGGCAAATAGAACGTCGGTGTGTTTGTCAGGTTGAAGAACTCGGTGCGGAACTGCAGCCGGAACCCCTCCGTGATGATGGTGTCTTTAAACAGAGAGAAATCGAAGTTCACCCCCCCCGGTCCGCGGGCAACGCGGCGGGCCGAATCGCCATAGAGCTGAATCGGCGCCCCGGTGCGGCTGGGTGTGGTGCCGGGTACACGGAAGGCGCCCGGGTTGAAGAAATTGTCGACCCCCCGGTTCTCCTGCACCTGGATCGGCTGACCCGGCACGCGGTCCGCCACGTTCCAAGTATTGAAGATGGGCGGCAGCCGGTTAGTGCGTATGTCGGTCGGGAATCCTCCCCGCAGGCTGGTGATGCCGTTTACCTGCCAGCCACCCAGAACCTTCGCCGCCACGCCGGAACTCACCCAGCGCTTACCTCTGCCCCACGGCAACTCATATCCGTAGCTGGCCACGAAGGTCTGCGGCACGTCGACGGAGGCGACGCTGCGTTCGCGCGAAAGGTTATAGGTGTCGAGAACCACCGCAGTCCCGCCATTCTGGTCATAGGAGATCGGGCCCGTACCGTTGTCCAAGTTCTTCTGGATCGTGTAATTCACCAGAAAGTTGAGGCCCGAAGAGTACCGCTTCTCCAATTTGAAATTGGCGGCATGGTAGCTCGAGGTGGCCTTGGATGGCGCAACGATGATGATCCCGTTCACGTTCGAATACGGCCGGTTGGCCTGGGTGTTGCGTCCATCGAGTGCGAACTCGAAGGGCACCTGGTTGTAGTTGAGATTGCCCGAGTAAAGATCGCGGCCGCGGGCGGCGCTTAAAGAGACTTCCAACAGCCAGTTCGCCTTGGGCTCGTATTGCGTACTGAAATTGAACTGGTGCAGCGTGGGCATGCGGGCGTCGTGAAACGCCACCGACCGGATGGTGCGGACAAACGGCCGCTGGGCAGTGAACGAACTTAACGTGGTGTCGCTCGGAAGCGCAACAAGCGGTGTATTAATGGTGTACGGCGGCCTCACCGTCCCGAAGGCCGTAATCGCCGGAACGGAGTAGGCCGGCGTGTTGGGGTTGTTTCCGGAAAACTGCGTGGTTTCCTGGTTCTGGTCCCGCAGTCCAAAAAAGATGCCGTAGCCGCCGCGCAGCACCAGCTTGGAACTTGCCTGATAGGCGAACCCGAATCGAGGACCGAAGTTGTTATGATCGCCGTCCACGATGGCGCGGCTGAAACCATTCTGGCCCGGGAGCTGGAACCGGCCGGTCGCCAGATCGAACAGGCTGCCGCGATCGCGGGCGTCTACCGGCTGCGTATATAGTTCGTATCGAATTCCCAGATTGAACGTCAGCTTACGTGTGGCCTTCCAGTCATCTTGCACATAGCCGCCGAGGTAGATCTCCCGCTGGCGTCCCCAATCGAGCATCTGCGTTCCCTGAATGTTGGACGGGAAGCCCAGCAGAAAATCGGCCAGCGGAGCGCCCGATCCCGGCGCATCCGCGCTCGACGTGAATATGGATCCGAAGATGTACTGGCCAAAGAACGGCGTCCCTTTCAGGGTTTCAAAGCGCGTGCGTCGAACGTCGACCCCGGTCTTGATCGTATGTGAGCCGCGCGTGATATTGATGTTGTCGGCCCATTGGAAGCGGTTCTCAAAATTCAGATTGGAATTGCCGCCGCCCCACGAACTGAACTGGGTCGATCCGCTGAACCCGCCGGAGAAATTAAAGGCCAGGGACGGAAAACCGCGGGACGGAAAAGGAAACAGCGCCATGCGGTTCTTGTCGGCAAACTCCACTCCCTGAGGCGCGTCACCGACGATGCTTCCGTTATGGCGCACATAACCGAAACGGAATTCGTTTACTACCGACGGGCTAAACACATGGGTATCGGCCAGAACCAGGTGCCGGGTGAAGTCCACCCCGTTGGTGCCGCCTCCGATAAACCCCTCGAAACTGCCTGGGTTCGGTCTCACCTGATTGCCGAAAGAGAAGCGGCCGAACAGGTTGTTGTTCTCGCTTAGCCGGTGGTCGATCTTCACATCCCAGCGATCCTGATTGAACCGGTTCGGCACGGCCCGGAAGAAGTTGCGCGCCTGATCGCCTGGAGCTCCGAAATTCGGCAGCGGAATCAGACTTGCTATGGCCACGGCGGTGGGGTTCATCTGGGATACGGGGATACGGTTGTTGGGGAAGCGGTCAGAGATAACCGTACCGGCAGGCCCGAGCCGGCGCGCGCGGGGATCGAAAATCGGCGCCGCGTAGCGGGAAAAATCACCCGCCATGAACTCCGCCGTGGGTACGCTCGAAATGGAGCTTCCGGCCTGGGTGCGCTGACGTAGCGCTTCGTAATCCATGAAGTAGAAGGTACGGTCGCGGCGAATCGGCCCGCCGAGCGCGCCACCCACCTGGTTCTGGCGGAATTTGGCTTTCCCCTGCCCCGCTGCGTTGGTGAAGAAATTATTCGCGTCCAGTTTGTCGTTGCGCAGGAACTCGAACAGCACGCCGTGGAGGGCGTTGGTCCCCGACTTGATGGTGGCGTTGATCACGGTTCCGGCGGCATGGCCGAACTCGGCGGAAAAGGTCCCGGTCTTCACCTTGAATTCCTGCACCGCATCGACCGATGGCGTAAACGCAATTCCGGTGCGGCCGATGGAGCCGCCGTTCACCGTGGTGTTGTTATCGACTCCGTCCAGCATCACCTCGTTAGCCGAGAATCGTCCGCCGCCGCCGATGAACGGGAGGTTGGTTCCCGTTCCGAACATCTCGGTCGTATTGCCCGCCAGCAGACCGAGCGCAAACGGATTGCGACCATTGAGCGGCAGCTCTACGATTTTCTTGTTTTCGATAACCTGGCCGAGCGAGGAGGTGTTGACCTCGAGCAGCGGAGTGGCGCTGGTAACTTGGATCAATTCCCGAACTTCGCCGGGCTGCAAGACGGCCGTCACCGTGGCGTCCTGATCCACGCGAAGATCCAGCCCGCTTATCGTCGTTGTCTTGAATCCGGCCGATTCCACAGTGATCGAGTACTGGCCAACAGGAAGAAACGTCGCCCGGAAGGTCCCCTGTTCCCCACTCAGGCCAGCGCGGATTTGCGCCGTCGCAACGTGGGTAATCCGAATCGAAGCTCCGGGAACCAACGCTCCGGACGAGTCCTGAACCGCAACATTTATCGTGCCGGTAGAAACCTGGCACCACAGTGATGCGGGAATCACAAGCAATATACAGATCCAAGGCGCCACCCGAACCATATCCACCACCTTTTCCAGCGTGCTCTTCAAGAACAACTCAGATCAATGTGTAGCATACTCTTGCATACGTTTGCGAAACCCGCGAGAGTGCGGGGAAACCAGACAGCAAGCGTCGAGAACCTTGAGACTTTGTCCGCGAATGCCACATACCGTTCACCGAGCTCGAAGTCGACAGCAAGAAATGTGACGCTCCGCCGCAATCCTGATGGCTCTCGATGCGGGTGTAATTCTCAACCCCGGCGCTGTTCGAGCAGGTACGCTTCGATTCGGCCTTTCAGGTTCGGGCCGATTCGGCATGCTGCTGCATCGACGACGGCCGGCGCGGGGCTTCCTCCACCGGCATGATGATCCAGGCGAAGATGTAAGCGATAATGCCGGGCAGGAACCCGGTAAAAGCCGTCACCGCAACCGTGAGGATACGGACCAGCGTCACATCCAGGTTCAGCAGTCTTGACAGGCCGGCGCAGACCCCTGCGATTTTCTTATCGTAGACCAGACGAAAGAGTTTCTTCGGAGCATCGTAGCGTCCGCTATCGGCGCTTTGGCCCTGTCCGGAGGTTTCCCTCCCGCATTTCAGGCAAAAGCGCGCTTCTCCGGCCAACTCCTGCCCGCAGCCAGTACAGTACATATGGCCTCCTTAATTAACAGGTACGTAAAAAGATCAGCCCGAGTTCCTTAGCTTGCTTGCACGAAATTTCGCGAGGCTTCGGGCGTCCGGCTCCATCGTCCAGACGTCCCAGGAATCTGCCTTGATGTGAGTAAGCCCTTCGATGGCCAGTTGCCAGGGCCGCGCATGTTTGATGAGACTCCGGTGCGACGTGCCTGCCTGACCGAAGCCGGTCTCCACGGCTGAGGTTTCATTCAGCCCGATAGCGGCAAAGACCGGCGCTTGCAGCCTGAAGTATCGATTCAACCCGGCGAACTCGCGGTTTTGCAGCGCAAGGGCAAACACATGACCCATGTTGGCCAGGTCGAGCAGCCCGGTGTCGGAATCCTTTTCGCTTCCCCTCCCCACGTCCCCGAGCCAGCCCGTGAACCCCGGCCCTCCGGTCATGGCCCGGTTCATCTTGAACTCGGTATAACGGATGACGTTGAAGACATAATGTGCGCCCGCGGTTGTTGGCACCAGATCCACCCGCAGCCCGCAACTGAGAAATCCTGGCTCCGTGCGGCTATCGAAGATTTTGCAATGCTCCGGAGGCACCAAGTAGTATCGAGCCTTCCAATAATCTTCGAGGGTTCGTTTGAAGTCGCGCTTCCAGGCTTCCCATGGCAGCCGTTCGAACTGGTCGAGGCCAAAGCGGTCATCTTCTTCCTGGTAGTATCCGATCGCTGGACCAATGCGCAGGTCGATGGGCCGAAGAAAAATCTTCAAGCGTAGAAACAGTTGCCAGTTGCCTTCCTCAGCGCGATGTCCGCGAATCACCCGGGCGTCAAAGTGTTCGCCGTACGCGGCAATCTTCAAATTCTGCTGCTGTGGCATGACTATCGACAACTGTACCGAATGCGCGCAGCCGCCGCAATCTCGCGCCCGAAAGTGGGAAGAAGGATCACAGGGCTGAACAGGCCCCATGTCATCCCGGCGGCCCCCGTGTAGCGATCTGGATCCCCTACTCCGGTTGAACGCCTTCGGGCAGCAGCCTGGGCGCCGGGATGAAGCTGTCCTGGCAAGAGAATTGGAAAAGAGAGGGTCCAGGCCCTCCGATTCCCCGGTGAGTATTGCGGCTTAAGACTTGATGTCGTCCTTTTGAAAGTCCCATTCAAGGAGCCGGCGCTCCTTCACCGACCGGTTCACCATGTGAGCGACGGCCGCGGCCCGGTGGCCCACTTGCGCGTCTTCGTAGGGGCTCTTGCGCGTGCGAATCGCATCGAGGAACCCGCCCAGATGGCTGACAGTCGCGTCGGCGCCAACCGCGGTGTATTGCTCGACGAGATTTTTCAGCCGCGGGGGCCGCGTGCCGGGCAGCTCGGACTGACGCACCTTGGGATTACGGTAATAGTCGGCTTCCAGGCGGCTCGGCCAGCTTTCCACGATCCATCGATTGTCTTCCGCCGCGTTCTCGGCGTGAAATGTCATTCCTCCCCCCAGGGTAATGCTGCCCTCGGTACCCATAATCTGAAAGCTGCCCTCGGCGGAAAGCTGGTTATTGAAGGTCGAGCTGAGATTGACGGCGAAGCCCTCAGGGTACTCGAGCACCGCGTTCAAAGTATCAGGGACCTCCCGGCTTTCGGTCCAGCGGAAGAGCTGGCCCATGGCAAGGGCGCGGCTGGGCGCTTTGGCATCCATGACGAAATGTATGGTCGTGGCCAAATGCACAAACAGATCGGTTGCGATGCCGCCCGAGTAGTCTTCATAGCAGCGCCAGCGGAAGAATCGTTCCAGACTAAAGCGCCGCTTGGGGGCCTTTCCGAGAAACATGTTCCAGTTGACCGTTTCCGGCGAAGCGTCCGGAGGAATGGGGTAGATCCAGGCGCCTGAAGCGGTGTTGCGATTGTAGGCCGCGCGGATCATGGTAACGCGCCCGAGACGCCCCGCGCGGACCATCTCCCGAGCCTTGCGCTGCGTTTCCGAGCTCACGCCCTGACTACCCACCATCACGATTCGCCTGGCCTGGTTAGCGGCCCGGATGATCTCCACTCCTTCCGGGCTGGAGAAGGTAAGCGGCTTTTCGCAATAGACATCCTTGCCCGCCTGAACGGCTTCGATCACCATATCCTTGTGCCAGTGATCCGGGCTGACCACCAGCACTGCGTCAATCGATTTTTCCGCCAGCAGCTCCTTGTGCGAGCCGTAGGCTTTCGCGTTTTTCCCTACGCGCTCCTGGGCGCGCTCCACGCGGCCTTTGTAGGCGTCCACTACACCGCTAATTTCATTGCCGGGAAGCCTCAATAGAGCTTGCATGAGCTCGTGAGAGCGGGCCCCTGTTCCGATAACCCCGATCTGAATTCGGTCATTTGCCGCATAGGAGGCCGGGGCGGCGGCCAATGCGCCCGTAGCATGGAGAAAGGTTCGCCGGTTAAGAGACATACTTCGGTTTCCTCGTTCTTCGATTATAGGCCTCTTCACGGCGCCGGGCGAATCACTTCAGAATGCGGAACAGATTGCTGTAGTCGTCCGTCCAAAGGGCAACCGCACTCTTCATAGCCGGAGGCTGCAAACCCTGGAACGAGGGACGGTTGAAAAACTCTTTCCGTGCGGTGATGAGAATCATATCGGTGCCGAAAAAGCCCAGGTCCTCGTCGCCATCATCGGAAACCAGCAGGCTGTGCTTGCCCAGATGGGCGCTAGCGCGGGCGACCACGGGCTCGAGACTCAAATAACGGTTCGAAATGTGGATGACCAGCACGCCGTCGCCTTTGAGGTGCCGGAAATACAGCTCGAAAGCTTCGCGAGTCAACAGATGGATCGGAACCGAATCGCTCGAGAAGGCATCCATGTGAAGCACATCGAACTGCTGCGGCGGCTCCCGCTCCAGGGAAAGACGGGCGTCCCCGAGCACCAGATCCACTTTCGCCGGGCAATCGCGCAGGAAAGTAAACTCGCTTTTGGCAAGCTCGATCACAAGCGGATTGATCTCATAGATCCGATAGCGGTCGCCGGAGCGCGCATAGGTGAGCATGACGCCGGCGCCCAGACCCGTGATGCCGATCCGCTGCGCTTTGTCGCGGTCTTTTTCCCGTATTGCGCGCCCGATGCCGGAGGACGGCCCGAAATAACTGGTCGGTTCTCTGGCGCGGTCGTCCTGCAGGTACTGCTCGCCGTGGTTGATTACCCCGTGTGTAAGCTTGCGCGTCCAGTCGTGAGACTGTGGGGAACCATAGTCGGCGGTGCGCAGGCCGCCGTAAAAATTGCGCGCGATCACACGGTAGGAGCGCGTGTTCGCACGCACGTGGTGAGTTAACGCCACGGCAAGCCCTATCACGGCCGCCGTGCCCACAAGCCAGATCCACGGATGGCGGTGCGCGCCGCTTGAGGAATCCATGTAGACCGCGATGAGCACAAGGATGGCGCAGGCCAGCATCGCGATCGGAAATTCGAGGTAGATGGGGAAGCAGTATGGCGCAACGACGCCGGTAAACAAGCCACCAACCGCGCCCCCAAGCGCGATCATCAGGTAAAACCCGGTCAGATAGCGCGGGTGCGGTTTGAGCGCGGCCACTTCGCCGTGGCAGCTCATCGAGCAAACGAACAGCGACGTGCAGAATACGGCGATCTTCGCCGGCGTCTGAAACTCCGTATCGGCGCTGAGCAGGTAGGTCATCGACCCAAGAGACGCCGCCGTGAGCGGGAGGAACAACGCCCGGACATACCATCCCGCGCTGTCGAAGGTGAGAATGAAGCTCAGAAGGTACAGCGCAAGCGGCGCCACCCAGAGAAACGGCATTGGCGCCACATCCTGGGTCAGGTGGTTGGTCACCGCCAACAGCAGCGCGCTGGCGCAAGCCGCCAGGCTTGTCCACAGCAGCCACAGCCGCCACGAAGGAGCGGCCGCCGCCACTTCGGTGGCCGGATCGTGGACGGCCGTCGAAGCCAGGTTCCGGCTGCGCCACGCGCACGCGCCGCAGAGCAGCACAAAGACGGCGTAAGCCGTACTCCAATGCAGCGCTTGACGCCGGGTGGCGATGTGCGGTTCCACCAGAAACGGATAGCCAAGCAGCGCCAGCATCGAGCCGGTGTTGGAGAGCGCGAATAGCCGGTAAGGAGACTTTCCCGGAAACGCCCGTGCAAACCACGCCTGCACCAGCGGTCCCGTAGTGGAAAGCAGAATATAAGGCAGGCCGATGGCGGCTCCGAGCAGTGCCAGAATGCGCAGCGTGGGATCTTCGGCGCCGGTTGGTTTCCAAGTTTCGCCGGGAATTACCGGCAACAGCAGCAGACTCAGCAAGAGCAGCGCCGAGTGCACGGCGGTCTGCGCCCGCGAGGCAAGCCGCTCGCTGGTCCAGTGCGAATAAAGGTAGCCGGCAAGCAGGGCGGTCTGGAAAAAGAGCATGCAGGTGGTCCAGACGGCCGCCGTGCCTCCAAACCACGGGAGAATGATTTTCGCGATGATCGGCTGAACCTGAAACAGCAGGAAGGCGCTGACGAAAATCGTCGCCGCGTATAGCCACATTCCCGGGTTTAGTCCAGCCTCTCGATAATGGTCGCGGTGCCCATCCCGAAGCCGATGCACATTGATTGCAGCCCGTAACGGCCGCCTGTGCGCTCCAGAATGTGCAGCAGCTTGGTCATCAGAACCGCTCCGGTGGCGCCAAGCGGATGCCCGTGCGCGATGGCGCCTCCCTGAATATTGACGCGCTCAAGCGAAGCCGGTTGCAACTCGCGCGCCCACGCCAGCACCACGCTCGCGAAAGCCTCATTGATTTCGAAGGCGTCGATGTCGTTCACCCCAAGGCCGGCGCGGCCGAGCGCCGCCCGCGTGGCATCAATCGGACCGGTGAGCATCAGAACAGGGTCCGTACCGACGACAACGCGCGTGAGTACGCGGGCACGCCTGCGCAGCCCGAGCGATTCCGCCCTCGGACCGGAGGCCAGCAGCAGTGCGGCCGAGCCATCGGAAATCTGGCTCGAGTTGGCAGCCGTGATTCGCCCGTTTTCACGAAATACGGGAGGGAGCTGAAGCATCTTTTCGAGATTCGGATTCGGGCGCACGCCCTCATCCGACTCCAGCCCGTTCGGCGGCGTCAGTTCGCGGCTTGTCCAGCCGTTGCGCTGGGCCGCCGCGGCCCGGCAGTGGCTCATGGCGGCGAATTCATCCAACTCGCGGCGTGTAATCTCCCAGTTGTCGGCCAGCATCTCCGCCGAGATCCCTTGATGCACGATGTCATAAGGAAATGACGCGCGGAATTCGGCCGTCATCCTGCCGTCCGAGCCGATCGGCACCCGGCTCATACTTTCCACTCCTGCCGCAATCACCAGGTCCATGTCGCCCGCGGCGATCGCCTGTGCCGCAAAGTGAACCGCCTGCTGTCCGGAACCGCAAAACCGGTTTAACTGTACGCCGGGCACCTCGATAGGAAAGCCGGATTTAAGGGCCGCCAGCCGGGCTACGTTCGATCCCTGCTCACCGATCGGAGATACGCAGCCGGCGATCACGTCTTCGACCAGCCGCTTTTCCACGCCGGCCCGATCGACCACGGCCGAAAGCGCGGTTGCCAGCAGATCCACGGGGTGAACATGATGGAGCGCGCCGTCCGCTTTGCCGCGCCCTATGGGCGTTCTGACCGCCTCAACCAGGAATACGTCTCGCATGGGATACCCTCGGATCAGTATACTCTTTGAACGGCGCCGCCAAACATGAGCATCCTTACAGGCATCCGGGTTGTCGATCTGGCCACCTATATCGCGGGTCCCGCCGCGGCCACTATCATGTCGGATTTCGGCGCTGAAGTGATCAAAGTGGAGCGCCCCGTAACTGGGGACCCTTATCGCTACCTCTCGCAGGTCCCAGGCATGCCCGTCTCGGAAGAGCAGTATTGCTGGCTGCTCGATTCACGGAACAAGAAGAGCCTGGGTTTGGACCTTTCTCATTCCGAGTCCGGCGAAGTGATCGAGAAGCTGGTGAAATGGTGCGACGTGCTGATCACGAATTTCCTCCCGGCGCGGATAGCACGCTTCCGCCTGGCGCATGAGGATCTCTCGCCCTGGAATGAGCGGATGATCTACGCCCAAGTCACCGGCTACGGAGAAACCGGCGAGGAAGCCGCCAAACCGGGCTATGATTCGACCGCCTACTGGGCGCGCTCCGGGTTAATGGGGATGATGTACAACGGCGGGGCCGACCCTTCGCTTTCCGTCGCCGGATTTGGCGATCACCCGACTGCGGTGGCGCTTTTTGCCGCGATTATGATGGCGCTCTACCAAAGGCGGCAGACCGGGAAAGGGATGAAAGTTTCGACTTCTCTGCTGGCCAACGGAGCATGGTCGAACAGTTGTCAGATTCAGGCCGCATTTGCCGGAGCCGAGTGGGGCGAGAAGCGCAACCGCGCCAACCCGAATAACCCTCTGGTGAATCACTACGTGACCCGCGACGGACGGCGGCTTCTTCTGACGCTGCTCGAGCCCGAGCGCGACTGGCAGCGGCTGTGCCGCGCCTTGGGATGGGAGGACCGGCTCAACGAGGAGCGCTTCCGGACTCCGGCCGCGCGGCGGGAGAACGCGCGGGCGCTGGTAGCGCTGATGGACGCCGAAATCGCATGCAAGAGTCTCGATGAATGGTCGCGGATCTTCCAGGATCACGACATCATCTGGGCGCTGGTTCCGTCGATTCAAGACGTCACGCGCGACCGGCAGATGGACGCCGCGGGTGTGTTCCAAGACTTCGAGGACGCGCCGTTTCGCACCGTGCTGTCTCCGATCCAGCTTGATGGCGTTGCCAAGCGCAGTCCAAGGCTTGCCCCCGGCGTGGGCGAGCATTCCATCGAGGTATTGCAAGCCACCGGATTCACCGACGACAGGATCGCGGCGCTGCGAAAATCGGGTGTGGTCTATGCACCGGCTTCCTCTTGAAACCATATACGCCCTTTGAGTCGGACTTCTTCGTTGGGCGGGCAGTCCGGGAAGACGGGGTCGGAATGAAAACAAGGGCAATTCGGGTTGCCCCACACACGCCCGCATCGCTCCCATTCGGTAAGTATGGAGCGCCGGCCATCCCGTGAGCGAACGCCCGCAACGGGCTGGCGGAGAATCTTGTTGTCATTTGTGGCCGCCGCAAAATCCACGGCCCCGCGTGTAAGCACGCACACCTGCGTCCGCAGCCCACGCAGCGGCTCACCGGTACCGTTACGGAGCCAAAGCTCCATGGCGACCTGCTGGTTTACGATACGGAGATCCGCGCCGAAGGATACATTGTTGGGCAACCGCCACAGACTCGCCAGGGACCCGTCCGGCCTGCGGAGCCAGTCAACGTTTTCGATCACGATGTTCTGCTGGTCCCAGATGGATGGGATGTGCGTGTGCGCCAGAAAAAGCAGGCCGAGGTTCGAGAAGATGGCCTCGGGAACGTCCACAACGATGTAGCCCGCTTTGTCCCAGGGGAGGAATATTGAAGCCTTCGTGCCACGCATTGGGTTGATGGCTCCATCGAGGAATCCGGCGCGCGTGTGGCGGCCGCCGGGGTAGGGACGCAGGCGCAGTCCCTTTTCCGTTGGCGCCGGCGCTGGGCTGGTGATGGCGGCCGCGCCGGTGACGGCGGCCATCTCGGCGGGAGAATAGCCGTGCTCCCTCATGTTGCCTGTCCAGGTTGAGGGATCCGCCCGCGTGGCCGCCATTTCGATGGGTAATTGAAGCTGATCGGGGGGACGGGAGCGATGGCGCGCCTGGAGCTTCGGATCTTGAGGCAGCCGCGTCCAGTCGTAGAGCGAGGTCAGATCGGAGAGCGAGAGCGTGCGGTAACCGTTGTCTTTCAAGTGGGCCATGTAGCGGCGAAACATTTCCGGCGGCGTGTGTACCCAGGGATGGGCGCTATCGGGCACACCATGAAATTGGAGGACAACAATGCGGTCTTCACGCGCCTCCGCGATCACTTTGAGAAAATGCTCAAAGGTCCAATCGGGATAGCCATCGCCCGTGGTGGGGATCAGCAGAGGATGGTGCTTGCCCACATCAAGCGCCGGGCCGGTGACCAGCTTGCCGTATTCGACCTCCGGCGCGCCTCCACGCCGCGCCAGTTTGTACCCGCACTCACGCAAAACCGCCACCGCTTCCGGGCCGAAGGAGTTGCCGCACCAGGCAAACGTGACTGGCTTGGGAACCTTCACTTTGCGCAACTCGTTCTCAACCAGGGCGAGTTCACCGGCCAGCCGCGCCGCGTTGCGTGGAGATGAGAAATCCGCATGCGTCCAACTATGGTTGCCGATCTCAAAGCCCATTTGATGGATTTCCGCGATGTCCTCCCACGTCATGAAATTCTTGCTGTCGGCCATCCAGCGGTGCGTCACAAAGAACGTAGCGCGGAACTCGAGCTCTTTAAGCAGCGGGGCAACGAAAGTGCGGTGCGATTTCACGGCATCGTCGAATGTCAGCACCGCACGCTTCTCCGGAACGGCCCCGGCAGCGGCGGCGGGCAGCAGACTCAGGAATTCACGGCGGTTTGCCATGGCTCGATGATATTCGATCGGGGGGACGCATGGGATTGGCAGCCGGCTTCGCCTAACCGGCTCAACTCATCAGGAATTCCAGCGGCTTGCCGTTATCGGTCAATTTCACCGGACGTCCGATGTTGCTCAGGTACTCTTTGTTGTAGTCGATCCCGAGCTTTTGATATATGGTGGCGATCAAATCCGGCACCTGGACCGGATTGTCCCTGACGAACATCCCCTTTTCATCGGAGGCGCCCAAGACGCGGCCGCCGGTAATGCCGGCCCCGGCCAGCGCCAGCGAGAACACATTTGGCCAGTGGTCGCGCCCTCCCATGCCGTTGATCTCGGGAGTGCGCCCGAACTCACTCGCCACGATCACCAACGTCGTATCCAGCAGCCCGCGCTGATGAAGGTCATCGAGCAGTGAGGAAAAGGCCCGGTCCAATTCCGGCAGGAAATCGTTGCTGAGCAGCGGGAAAATGTCCTTATGGTGATCCCACGTGTTGAAGCCGCGCGAAACGGTTACGAATCGCGCTCCGGCCTCCACCAGCCGCCGCGCCAGCAAGGCTCCCTGGCCGAGCGAAGTGCGGCCGTATTTTTCCCGTAGCGGCTCCGGCTCCTCTTCGATACGAAAAGCCTGCTTCGCCTTCTCCGACCGCATGAGCTGGAAAGCCGTCTGATAATAGCTATCCATGCTTTCGATGACACCAGTGGTGTCGATGCGCCGGAACTTTTCATCCACTGCCTGAAGCAATGAGCGGCGGTGATCGACGCGCGTCCAGTCGACGCCCATCGGCAGGTCGAGATCACGCACTTTGAACTGATCGACGTTCGGGTTGCCGGCGTCGAACGGATTAAACTGCGGACCCAGGAAGCCGGCCTTATCCCAGCTTCCTGTGGCAGCCGGAATCGCGATAGCCGAAGGGAGCTCTCCCTGCCGTGGCAGCTCCTTGCCCGCGACGGTCTGCATGGCCGGAAACTGAATGGTGGGCAGCGGATCGTGGCCGCTTTGAATGAGATTGCAAGCCGCCTCGTGCGCTGCCTGCTTGTGCGTCATCGACCGTATGATGACGAACTTGCCGGCCTGGCGCGCGGAGAGCGGCAGTTGCCCGGAAATGCGTATACCGCTAACGCTGGTCTCGATCGGCTCAAACTGGCTCTTGTACCGGGAGCCGGCTTCCGGTTTTGGGTCCCAGGTGTCCAACTGGCTGACGCCGCCGGTCAGCCATAAATGGATCACGGAAATGCCCCGCTTGACCGGAGCGGGCGACTGGGCTCGCATGCGCAGAACATCCCCGAGACCGAGAAAGCCGAACAGGTTCATCGATCCGATCCTGACGAAAGCGCGGCGGTCAAAGTAACTCATAATCGCCTAGTGGTTGTACAGAAACTCTTTGGCGTTGAACAACGCCCACAACACATCCTCCAAGGCCTGCCGGCGGCCTTCGGCCCCGCGCGCGCGGATGGGCGCCAGCGCCAGCGACAGCTCGCGCTGATCCGGCTCGCGTACCAGTGCCGCCAGGAATAGCCGTCTGACAATCTCCTCGTCAGAAAGCGCGGAGTCCTCGATCCAGGCATCCAGCCGGCTTCCCTTCGCGGTGATCTGGCGGTGAAGCGTATCGCCGCTGATCAAATGCATCGCCTGGTTCATCGCCGGCTGTGTGTCCCTCTCGCAGATCACCTCCCGCGCGTTCATCCGGCCGAAGGTCCGCAAGAAAAAGGACGGCGCGCCTCGCGGAATGCTCATTGCGCGCGTGCCTAGCGGAAAGCCCTGATATTTCTCGGGCGTCCCCGTCACCTGCGTCACCGCGTCTATCAATTGTTCCGCCATCAGACGCTTGGTGTAATAGCGCGAGTAATTGAGCTGGTCGTCGCGGTTGGTCTGGTTCGGTTCGCTCGCAAGCTGGTAGACGCGCGAATTCAGAATCAGCCGGATGGTGTGGCGCAGGCTGAAGCCGTTTCGAACAAAATCGCCAGCCAGCGCATCGAGCAGCGCCGGATTGGCGGGCGGATTGGTGACCCGCATGTCGTCCACAGGCTCCACGAGACCCCTACCCAGATAATGCCTGAACACGCGGTTCACAATCGCGCGCCCGAACCAGGGATTAGCGGGAGCGGTCATCCACACCGCCAGCTTCTCGCGGATATCCTCATCAAGCCCCTCGGTCATAACCGCTCCATCGAGATACTTTGCGGGCACGGGCTGCTTCGTTTTCGGATGGCGCACCTCTCCAGTGAGGTTCAGGTAGATCTGACTTTCGTCGTTCTGGTAGGTGTCCTTGACGCCCATGCGCGCGAAGAAAGCGGCAAAGCCCCAGAAATCATCCTGCGTCCATTTCTCCCACGGGTGGTTATGGCAGCGGGCGCATTCCAGCCGTACACCCAGGAATACCTGACTGATATTGGTGGCGTAATTCTCCGGCTCGGCAAACTCGGTTACATAGTAGAAATTCGCCGTCGGGTTGAAGAAAAGGTTGCCGGAAGCGGTCAACAGCTCGGTGGCGAATTCGTTGTACGGCATGTCCTGGCGGATGGACTGGCGGAGCCAGTTGTAGATAAGACGGCCGCCCTTGTTGCCCTGGTCGAGCAGGCCGACGCGGAACAGGTCGCTGAATTTCGTTGCCCAAACTTCGGCGTGCTCGGGACGTTCGAGCAAGCGATCGATGAGCGCTGCCCGCTTCCGCGGGTCCGGCGAGGAAAGGAACTGGCGGGTCTCCTCGATTGTTGGCAGCAGGCCTACAGTATCGAGGTAGACGCGGCGCAGGAATTCCTGATCCGTCGAGAGAGGGGAAGGAATAATGTTCAGGCGGCTGAGTTTGGCGAACACCAGATCGTCGATGAAATTATTGCGAGGGATCTCGGGATAGGCCGCCATGGGCGGATCCCCCACCACGGCCACGCGCACGGCGACAGCCTTGCCGAGGGTTCGCACCATAATTGCCGTTTCCCCCGCGCGCAGCGTCCGGATGACCCCATCGGGCGATACTTCCAGCACGGACTCGTCGTTCGGCGTGTACTGGACTTTGCGTGTCAGATCTGCCTTGGATCCATCGCTCTGAATGCCGGTTACCTTAATTTCGGCGCGTGCGCCGGTGCCGGTAAGCAGTAGCTCCACCGGCGTTACCTGCAACTGGTCGAGGCGGGGCGCGCCCGGAGTATCGAACGGCGCTCCGGATCCGATCCACTCCAGGATGGCATTGTACTCAAGCGATCCGGCTTTGAACCGCTCCCCACCGCCGTGCGGCAAACCGAAAGTGGGTTTGCGCAAGATCAGGCTGAGCCGCGGTTGCGAACGATCAATCCGGCGGCCCTCAGCGTCCTTGACAATGGCTTCATAGTCCAGTTCCGGCTCATATCCGAAAAGAGATAGCTTGAATCCCGCCTGTCCTCGAATGGAGCCGTGACAATTGGAGTTGGCACATCCGGATTTCGTCAGAATGGGGACGATATCGTTGGCGAAGCTGATGTTCTCAGCCCGGATGGCGGGAGCGAGAATCGGGATAACGGCCATCGCTGCGATGCGCGCTCTCATTGCTCGGCGGGCTCCCCGGTCCGCAATTCCAGTTTAATGGGCGCGGAGAACGCATCGCCGGCGCGCAGCCGGAATGTAGCGCTCTTCAGCGAAGCATCGGCCTTGATTCGCAGCTCCACACGGCTGGCGCCGAGACTGACGACATTGTTCTCGAACGTCAGCCCCTCGACGGCGGGTTCCGGAATCAGCGTGAGGGGAGTAGCAGCGCCATCAAAGCGGGTGACGAGCACGCGCAAGCGGGCTGTCTTGCCGGGCGACAATACCAGGCTGGAAGGCGCTTCCAGCAACACCGGCGGGAGATCCGTGATGGTGGCAATGAGGGTCTGTTCGGATACCGGTCCGGTGACTTTGCCGGCGGATTCCCATTCAAAGAGGATTTCCGCGCTGTGCTCGACGGCGCGCCCGCGATAGGTGCCGCGCGCACGCACGCGGAGTGGATAGAGACCAGGCGCCGCGCTTTGATCGCAATGAACCGGCAGGTCCACATTCGTGCCGTCCAGGCGGCGCTTCAAAGCACAGTTGTCCACGACGATGGTTGGGGTTGGTTCGGCGACGCGTTTCTCAGCGGTCACGCCCCGCGGCGGATTCTCTACCCAGACTTCCACCGGCGTATCCCACCCGCCGTGCCGCCGTACGCGAACCGGGATTTCCACCGTGTGTCCCCGATACAACGTAATTGAGGGAACCAGACCTTTAAGATCAAAATCGGCTTCGGCACGATAGATGGCCAGCCTGTAGACGTAGTTCGCATCTCCGCGCTCGGCCAGATCGCGAATCATCGCCAGGTATCGGCCGCCGCCTTCGAAGGTGTGAACAAGATAAGGATCGAGGTTGGGCGGATGGCTCCCATTCTGCTGCAACCGGTCGTCGTCGTGGGCCACCAGCTTGCCATCGAGTGTGTAGATGGCCACGACGGGATCGACCAGGTATCCGAGCTTCATGGCATCAGCCTCAAACACTAAGCGGTCCCCAGCCTCGACATCGAAGATAAAGAAATGAGCGGCGCGTTTCTTGTTAAGGACTCCACTGACGGCCGCCGGGAGAGTCAGCAACTGCGGATTGGCGCGATTCAGGCCGGGCGCCGCGAGCATTTCCTCGAGGCCGGACACTATCAATGGCGCGGGTAGGGGCGCTTCAACGCCGCCGGAAAAAAGGCGCAGAGAATGTTGTCCGTCAGGGGTGGAAGCGAGCACATCCAATCGAATTGTCAACGATCCGGGCTCGGCCTTGATGATGCGGGCTTCGGCCAATCCTTCACCCAGCGTGACCCGGTCCACCTGGTGCAGGTTCATCCCGGAAATATGCAACTCGGTGGAGCCGCCGCGCCGCGCCCCGGCCGGCAGAACCCGAAGTACGTGAGGCACGGCTCCCGCAATCAGACGGTAGGTGCTGGAGGCCGAGCCGCTCTCAGAGGAACCGCTGACACGCACGAAATAATCGCCAGTGCGCCGTACGGAAAAAGTGAGGTGCGGGTCCTTGTGAATGTAGAAATCGTCGTTGAAATCCAGTTCATTGCCGCGTTCATCGACCAGAGCCAGCGTGGCGTCGAGATTCGAGCCGGCGCGTCTGGCCAGCAGGTCGAAGATGAGTGTCTGGCCCGACTCGGCGTGGAAGCCGAAGACGTCGTAATCGCCCCCCGTCACCACGCCGTGGATCAAAGCCGGCAGCGCAATCTTCTGCGCCTTCTCCGTTGTGTTGTTGGGCTCCGCCTCGGCAATGGCGGCGAGCGGGGAGACGTGGAACACGCCGGTGAACGTGCCGTGGCGCGTGCGCAATCTGTAGTCGTGGAGCCCGGTGGGAACACCGGTCCCGATGGCAATTTTCACCCGGACGGTATTGGATTCGGCGGACAACAGTTCCGCCCGCAGGTCGGGACGTGCGAACCGCACCTCGATGGTCCCGTCCAGATGGCTCCCGGAAATCCGCACTTCCAGAGTCTCACCGGAACGGCCGCCCAACGGAGAAACGGAACTCACGCGCGGCGCGAGATCGGGCAGGGTTGCCGCGGTCAGACACTGCAGGATGATGGCTGCCACGTGAACAACAACAGACTTGGCCAGCACGGCAACTCCTGTCCGCAAGCCTCTGCATTCTTTGGTCGGGCCGCCGGGATTTGAACCC